>Ga0316201_10001100_pt1 | contig 17508 bp, 19 predicted proteins | sample CS6wburrow_MG_FD_204516 | JGI IMG/M metagenome (GOLD analysis project Ga0316201, IMG submission 204516) | Coastal sediment microbial communities from Delaware Bay, Delaware, United States - CS-6 worm burrow | ecosystem: Environmental > Aquatic > Marine > Coastal > Sediment | place: USA... | reverse complement strand
TTTTAATTTGTTCTTCCTATTCAGGCAATACCGAAGAATCTTTAAGTGCATATGAAGATGCTTTAAAAAAAGGTGCAATGATTTGTGGTATATCAACGGGTGGAAAATTATCTGAAAATATCAAATCCAATAAATTTGACTTAATAACCATTCCCGGAGGACTCCAACCTCGAGCCGCGTTGGCCTACTCTTTTGTTCCTATGTTGTATTTACTTAATAAAACAGGACTTATATCTAAATCACTTCTTGTAGACTTATCAAATTCAATAGTTTCATTAGAAAAGAAGCGAGAGACATATTCAATTGGTGATTCAACTAATCCGATATATAAAATGGCTAAAGATATTTATGGAATGATTCCAATAATTTATGGAAACACTGATACAACAGGAGTTGTCGCTCTGAGATGGAAAGGACAATTATGTGAGAATGCTAAAATGCTTGCTTACCATAATGAGATACCGGAATTAAATCATAATGAAATAGTTGGATGGGGTAATAACCCTGATTTATTATCTGAATTATCAGTAATATGGTTAAGAGATAAAAATGACAATGTTCGCGCACGAGCTAGACAGGATATAACTAAAACGCTTTTAAATGATATTGATATTATGCAACATGAGGTCAGCTCTGAAGGAAATTGTAATGTCGAACGATTGCTAGATTTAATAAATTATGGAGATTGGTTAAGTTATTGGTGTGCAATTCTGCATAAAACAGATCCATCACCGGTGGAAAAAATAAATAAGCTAAAAAAAGCATTAGAAGAAATAACTTAAAATATCAATTATCAATTCCGTTCAGAATTGTTAATGCATTAGAAGCCGCAGTTTGTTCTGCGGCTTTTTTATTTGATTCAATTGAAGGTGGAAATACCCTGTTGCCAATCTGGACATGAATCTCATAAACTTTGTCATGATCGGGTCCTGTCACATTAGTTGTATGAAAAATAGGACTATCATACAAATTTGAATGACAATACTCTATCAATCTTCCTTTATAATTTGTTGATTTCCATGCTTCATTACGATGGGACCAAATTAATCTCTTTACTAAATCACTACATGGTTCCAATCCTCCATCCAAATATACAGCACCAATGAGTGCTTCAACCAAATTAGCATTTTGTTTTGTAGCGACCTTGTTTTGCGTAATATCAATCCCTTGATCAATGCGAAGATAATTTAACATTCCGTGTAGTGCTCCCACTGTTGCTAAAAAACTTCTTTGAACAATAGCTGCTCTTTTTTTTGTTAATAATCCTTCATCTCCCGCAGGAAATTCAGCCATAAGAAGTTTACTTATTATGATGTCAAGTACGGCATCACCAAGGAATTCTAAGCGTTCATAATTCTTTTTTGGTTCAGAATTAACTGACCTGTGTGTAAAAGCCTGGAGGAGGATATTTATATCATTGAATTGATATTGAATTAATTTTTCAAGAATCGAAAAATCGTTTTTTGGTCGGAAAAGATTTTTAAAAAACTTTAAAATGGTTTATCCTAAATGTAATAATCAGTACTTCTTAAATACCAAGACTCCATTATGTCCTCCAAATCCAAAGGAGTTTGACATGATAGAATTAATTTCAAATGATTGTGCTTTATTCGGAATATAATCTAAATCACATTCAGGGTCAGGAGTTTGATAATTAATTGTAGGTGGAGCAATCTGTTGCTTGATTGCCATTACCGAGGCGATTGCTTCTACCGCTCCACTAGCACCGAGTAAGTGACCTGTCATAGATTTGGTTGAGCTAACTTTTAGTTTATTAGCATAATTGCCAAATACAGTCCTGAGAGCAATAGATTCATTTTTGTCATTAAACGGAGTGGAAGTCCCATGCGCATTAACATAACTTATTTCTTCCGGCTTCAAATTGGCATCATCTATCGCTTTTTTCATAGCTTTAGCACCACCTACACCACCTTCTGATGGTTGTGTAACATGGAATGCATCATCTGTGGCGCCATACCCTGCTAACTCTGCCAGTATTGGAGCATTACGAGCTTTGGCATGATTCTCTGTCTCAATTACTAATATTCCGCTACCTTCTCCTAAAACAAATCCATCGCGATTTAAGTCAAAAGGTCTGCTCGCTGCCTCAGGATTATCATTGCGAGTTGACAAAGCTCGCATATTCGCAAAACCAGCAATAGTTAATGGTAGTACACTTGCTTCTGAACCGCCTGTCACAATTACATCGGCATCGCCAGATTGAATTAATCGCAGAGCGATACCAATGGCATCGGTTGCGGAAGCACATGCAGATACTATTGTTTGATTTGGTCCTTTAAAATTCCAACGGATTGCAATATGTCCGGCAGCTATATTGGCAATCATTTTTGGTACAAAGTGAGGAGAAACTCGCCTTGGACCTTTATCTTGCAATACATTTTGTTGTTCAACTAAAGTGGCGACTCCGCCAACACCTGAGCCAAGTATTACACCAATTTTGTCTGGATCAAGTACACTTGAATCTAAATGTGCATTTCGTATAGCTTCTTCAGCTGCAACTAGTGCAAAAATTGTAAAGCGGTCAAGTTTTCTGGTATCTTTTTTGTCTAAATGATCTTCATAGTTAAAATCAGTTACTTCACCAGCTATAGTTACTGAATGATCAGTTGTGTCATAACTTTTAATAGTATCGATTCCACTTTTTCCGGCTATTAATGCTTTCCAGAAAGAATCTAAATTATTACCGTTGGGGGCGATTGCCCCCAAACCAGTTATAACTACTTTGGGTTTTGACATAAACCGCTAATGTTATTTTAATTTTTCTTCGATATAATCAATTACTGCTTTAACAGTTGTTAAAGTTTCAGCATCTTCGTCGGGAATTTCTAAATCAAATTCTTCTTCTAACGCCATTATCAATTCAACTGTATCAAGAGAATCGGCGCCAAGATCATCAATGAAAGAAGCTTCAGGTGTAATCTGTGATTCTTCAACTCCGAGTTTATCAATTATTGCTTGTTTAATTTTATCAGCTGTGTTCATTTTTTCCTCATTAATTATGACATGACCATTCCACCATCTACGGTGAAAGTTTGTCCAGTTATATATCCGGCTTCATCAGATGCTAAAAAGCAAACCATTGCTGCAATGTCTGTTGCTTGGCCAATACGACCCAATGGAATATGCTCAATTATAGTATCTTTTATTTTCTCGGATAACTGATTAGTCATGTCGGTTTCTATGTATCCGGGAGCAATGCAGTTTGCTGTAATTCCCCTGGATGCTAATTCTTTAGCAGTCGCTTTGGTTAAGCCAATCAGACCGGCTTTAGAAGCAGCATAATTAGCTTGTCCGGCATTTCCGGTTAAACCGACTACTGATGATATATTTATTATGCGTCCACTACGTTGTTTCATCATATGTCTAGTAACAGCTTTAGTTCCGTTGAATGCCCCCTTCAAATTTGTATCAATGACAACATCCCAATCATCTTCGGACATGCGCATAATCAGGTTGTCTTTTGTAACTCCGGCATTATTCACTAGAATATCAATCGTACTAAATTTTTCAACAACAGATTTCACAATTTCTTGATATTGTTCCCCATTAGTAATATCGCAAGTCAAGGCGATGGCAGTAAAACCCTGTTCAGAAATATCTTTTGCCACCCTCTCAACATCCGAAAGCGATCTGCTAACGCAGACAACTTTAGCACCCGCACGTGCGATTTGTTCCGCAATTGTTTTTCCAATACCTCGGGAGGCACCGCTTATAATAGCAACTTTATTTTCTAAATTAAACATTTATATAAGAATTTACATCAATATTTGTTTCGATACTTGTTGAAATAACATTTCGATCAATTCGCTTTGTCAACCCTTGCAAAATCTTTCCAGGACCAATTTCGACAAAATTAGTAATACCGGCTTGAATCATATTTAATATTGTATCTTGCCAGAGTACTGCATTATCTAATTGTTCGATCAATCTAAGTTTAATATCTTGTGACTTGGTGACTGGTTTTGCCGTCACATTTGAATATATTGGAAAGTTTGGATTTGATATTTCAATCGAATTGATCTTACTGGTTAATGTGTTCTTAGCATCTGACATTAAAGGTGAATGAAATGCACCACTCACATTCAGTTTAATTACTTTTCTTGCTCCTGCTTCTTTGGCTAGATTCATTGCATATTTTACTGCTTCAGTTTTTCCTGATATGACGATTTGACCGGGTGCATTAAAATTTGCAGGAACAATAATTCCACTTTCTTTGCTTTGTGAGCAAATTTCTTCTATTCTTTCTTTATCCAAACCAATTATGGCAGCCATTGTTCCGTTCATAATTTCTCCGGCTTTTTGCATACTTTCAGCACGAAGTTTAACAAGCTCTAAACCGATTTCGAAAGAAAATGCACCGCTAATAGTTAGTGCTGAATACTCTCCCAAACTATGACCTGCGGCTGCAATTGGTGTAATATTTTTGTTTAGTAGTAATTTCCCTAATATTACGCTTACTAAATATATTGCAGGTTGCGTGAATTGTGTCTGTTTTAAAATTTCATCCGGACCGTTAAATATGATATTTTTAAGATCGACTCCCATAATCTCATTTGCTAAGTCAAAATATCTTTTACCTAAATCCGTGCATTGATATAAGTCTAATCCCATGCCAACTTTTTGGGAGGCTTGTCCAGGGAATATGAAGGCAGTTTTCAAATTATTTACCCCACCGTATTAACATAGAACCCCACGTAAAACCTGCTCCGAAGGATGCTGTTAGTACTAAATCACCGTCTTTAATAGTACCATCAGATATTGCTTCGTCTATTCCAATTGGAATGGTTGCAGCTGTAGTATTACCATATTTATCAATATTAATTAAAACACGTTCATCAGGAATTTTGCATCTTTTGGCAGTAGCATCGATAATTCGTTTATTTGCTTGATGCGGAATAAACAGTTTTACATCATCACCGGTAAAATTATTTCTCTTTAGAATTTCGGAACTAATATCTGCCATTCCTCTCACCGCAACTTTAAATACGGTTTTGCCATCTTGATATACATAATGCATCTTTTTCTTAATAGTATCAGCCGAAGCCGGATGTAAGCTACCGCCTCCCGGCATTATAAGTGATTCACCGCCTGCGCCATCAATTCCCAAAATCGAATCAATAATACCGTTATCATTTATTGAGGGCTCAAGTAAAACTCCGCCTGCGCCATCACCAAACAAAACACACGTATTTCGATCAGTATAATCGATGATTGAGCTCATTGTATCTACACCAATGATCATAATCTTTTTATATTTACCTGATTCGATAAATTTTGCACCGGTTTCCAAAGCATATATAAATCCAGTACATGCTCCGGAAAGATCAAATCCCCAACAACTTTGAGCATCTAAATTGTGTTGTACACGGGCAGCTGTTGAAGGAAATATAGTATCAGGTGTTACAGTAGCAATAATAATTAGTTCTATTTCATTTTTATTTGTATTTGAGCGTTCCAATAAAATTTTAGCAACTTCGGTTGCCATATCTGCTGAAGCTTGGCCTTTGGATACTAATCGGCGTGTTTCAATTCCGGTTCGTGTTCTGATCCATTCATCGGAAGTATCGACCATTTTTTCTAAGTCAAAATTAGTTAAAACTCGTTTCGGCAGATATTTAGCAGTAGCAGTTATTGTTGCTTTCATTAATATGCTTTTAAGTGAGCAGCCAATTCATTTTTTGTATATTCAATTAAATTATTATCGATGCTCTTTTTTGCTAATAATACAGAATTTAAAAATGATATCGGACCGGAACTCCCATGGCATACAATTGCAATTCCGTTTACACCTAAGAGGGGAGTACCTCCATGTTCCTCATAATCGTATTTTTTCTTAATGCGATTAAATATAGGTTTAATAAGTAATCCGCCAAGTTTATACCTAAAACTGCTTCCAATACCGGATTTGATGGAATTATAAAAAACATTCATCCAACCCTCACCAAACTTGAGAATTATATTTCCAACAAAACCGTCACATATCAATACATTTGCTTTACTATCAAGAAGATGTCTTCCCTCTACATTACCATGGAAGTTTGGGAGTTCTTTTTTTAACAATTGATTTGCTTCTTTATAGAGTTCACTTCCTTTGCTGGGTTCTTCGCCTATATTGATTAATCCAATCTTGGGATTCTTTTGTTTCTCAACATATTCTAAATAATGTGAAGCCATGATTGCAAATTGTAATAAATGTTCAGGTTTAGCATCGGGGTTAGCCCCGACATCACAGATTACTTTTCCACCTGTTTCCGATGGTATATATGCAGCAAGAGCAGGTCTTTTTACATTGGGAATACGACCAAGTAATATAGTAGCTGCTGTCATTACTGCACCGGTATGTCCAGCACTAATAAATCCGTCAGCTAAGCCATCCTTAACTAGTCGAATACCTTGAACAATTGGGGAATCTGGTTTAGTTTTAATTACCTTGGACCCGGAATCGTGCATTTCTACAGTTTGAGTAGTATGATGAATAGAAATTCGCGCAGGTATACTATCGCTAAATTCATTGGTAATTGCTTCTTTATCGCCGATCAGTATTAAATGTAAATCATTTGGGGTAACGGTCAAAGCCATTAATGCACCTTGTACTGCAGCTTTTGGTACGTTATCGCCACCCATGGCGTCTAAAACAAATTTCATAAAATTGTGCTATTCAGCAGCAGAAATAACCGGTCTTCCCCTATAGTAACCACAGTTAGGACATGCATGATGCGGCATTTTAGTCTCACCGCATTGTGGACAAGCCATATAAGAAACATGCTTTGCTTTGTAATGTGTGCGACGTTTACGCCCACGAGCTTTTGATTGTCTTGTTTTTGGTAGTGCCATTTTTTCTCCAAATATCTTTGGCTATTTGCCTTTTAAAATTTTTAATTCTTCCCAAAGATTATCTTTTGTTTTATCAATAGGACATCCACAGATTCCATCATTTAAATTTGTTCCACAATGATAACAAAGACCTCTGCAATCTTCTTTACATAGGCTTTTTATTTGCTTTTCCAAGAAGATTATTTCACTGAATATTGATTTAAAATCAATTTCATGCTTATCTTTAGACAAATATATAATATCATCTGAGTCATCTTGTAAAAGTTCATTTTTATCAGTGAACAAAAATTTAAAATCTGTGTTTTTTAAATCTTGAAAACTGGTTAAACAACGGTCACAAGTTTGTTCAAACGGAATTTTCAATGTTCCACTGATATAATAACCGCTTGAATTTTGCTCGGCAGTTAGTTTGCATTGAATCAGTTTTTCATAAAAATTCAAATCATCAAACTGAAATTGTTTTACATCAATATCAAATAACTTTTTAGTTATCCCATTATCTAATTCAGTACGATAAAGCTTCATATTTTGGCTGCAAAAGTAAGGATTTAATAAAGTCTAAACAAGGTTAATTAGGACATATTTATTCGGTGGAATCTTCCTTGGCTTGGTCGACTGAATCATCGGTATTTTTGTCAGATTCCTTTTCAGCTTTATCGTCCTCATCGCTGCGAAGTAAAATATTCTCATAGTTAGATTTTTTCTTTAATATTGTAAATATTATTGTTTCACCTACGGATAAGATAGAAAGTCCATAGGAAACTATTGTCAGCATTAGACTAAAAAGAATGATCGCAATAATAGTTCCGGAAATATATTCAGTGCTGGATAATATTGTCCCTTCTTGTAATGGCAACATTGTGTGATGATTGAAGATAGTATCCGCAGATGAAGTACAGTTTATAAATTTACATGTAATAAAATTTGGATTAACTAATTCAGTTGCCCATCCAACAATGTTATGAAGTTTCGTGCCCATTAGCCAATCCGCACCAAATATTACATTTATCAATTTATAGCCGGCTAGCCAGAACCATCTAAATACAGTAATACCAATTGCTAAAATGGGAATTAGAGCCAAATTGTACAATACTAACCGCCACGGTTGTGACCAAGTTGTTGAATAACTTTGAAATACAGTTCCCATGGTATCTTCTTCAAGTGTAGCAACAATTGCGGGAGTGTATATAAAGGAAGTTATAAACACCACTAAAGTGTAAACTGTGAATATAGAGCTAAAGAAATATAAAAGATATAAAAGCGCAAATAGTAATTCACCGATATATGGAACTTTTCCTATCAATCCAAAAATAATTGCTCCAATAATAAAAAATAATGCAATTAGTAATATTGAAACCCAGGTTAAAATTATCGGATACCGATGGTTATTAACAAAATTTCTTGCATCTGCGACTGAATAGAAATCATCTCCTTTTAGTTGCTTATATGTAATCCTTGATACCGCAGTGCAGGCAAAAAATATTGCTATGATCCAAATTGCGATTCCTATCAAATATATTATAATTGATATTAATGATACATTCTCAGTACAGAATAAATATGGATATAGTCCGTACATATTTAATGCATTTGAAAAATTGACACCATTAAGCAGTAGTGCAATATATGATAGTACCCAGTAAATTGAAAAACCGAACAGATTCGCTTTCAAAAATAGCCAAATCTTTTTTCCGCTTAATGCTAAACGCGGGGAACGGAAAATGTCTCTTACATCAAAATATAATTTCATTGGTTCCATTTTTACCTCCAAATTTATTTTTGATATTGGGTGACCCAAGTTGGAAGCCCTTGGCTATTTGTGATTCTATCTGCTACCTGCAGGGCATCTTCCTTTGTGGCAAACTTTCCAATCCTAATGCGATAAACAGTTTTATTATCTGGAGTGGTAAATTTAAGAGAATAGGCATCATAACCAGCGCGAATTAGACGATTTACATGTTGTTGTGCACTTTCAGGGGTCGATTCGGCGGCAACTTGTATTGTAAAATTAGCTTCAATAGGAGCTGTGGGTGGAACCTTAGTAGCAGGTTTATCTACCACTTTTGTTTCATCAATCTGTTTTTCTGTAGCTATAATTTCAAAATTTTCAGCCACCGATGTTTCATTTTCAGGTATTTCAACAGTCTCATTTAACCAAGCATCATTTGATGGTTGTTGTGCAGTAACAATCTCACTAGCTTCAGATATGTCGTAATTATAAACGTACGCTCCTAATTTATCATTATATTTCCAAATAGTCACTTGAATGGTGAAATGACCGGTTACATCAGGAATAAAAATTGCTTGAGACTCATCTTCGGAAAATTGAATATCAGATAACATTAATTCGCTACCTTCTGGCAAATCTGTAATTTTCCAAATATAGTCAAATGTTCCTACTTCATTTGGTATATCTGCTTTTAGTATAAATTGTTGTCCAACAACACCAGTTTTTGTGGCTTCCTGTTGGCAAGCCATAAGCATTAAAACAATAATTCCTAAACCAAGTATTTTATTCATAGCACTATCCTGTTAATTATATTTTGTGACTTGTACTCCAAATTTGATGTACAATTTTGTAAAAAACAATATCTATTGACAAGCAATCAATTCAGCTTCTGAAAAGAAAAATCCAATCTCAATTGCAGCATTTTTATTACTATCGGAGCCATGCACGGCATTTTCTCCAAGACTTGTAGCGTATATTTTACGGATTGTTCCCTCATCAGCATTTGCGGGATTAGTGGTACCGATAGTTTTACGCCACTCTTCAACTGCGTTTTCCTTTTCAAGTGCCAATACCCAACAAGTCCCAGATGACATAAAGTTAGTTAGTTCATCATAAAATGGCTTACCTTTATGCACCGCATAAAATCCTTCTGCTTGTTGTTTAGTCATTCGAGTTAAGCGTGCAGACAAAATTTTAAAATCACTTTTTAGAATATGGTCTATTATTTTGCCGGAATAACTATTTTTTACTGCATCCGGTTTTATTATAGCAAAAGTCCTGTTAGTCATTTTTCCTCTAATTAATTAATTTTTTCATTGTAATGCCAATATCAGCGGGATTATCTACTACGGTTATATTAGTAGCTTTCAATGCTGCCATTTTGTCCTGAGCAGTTCCTTTTCCGCCTGCAATTATTGCACCGGCATGTCCCATGCGTCTTCCGGGTGGTGCCGTTCTACCAGCAATAAATGCTACAATTGGTTTTGTAAAATTATTATCGATTACCCATTGAGCCGCATCTTCTTCGGCTGTGCCGCCGATTTCACCGATCAAAACAACACCCTCAGTTTCATCGTCTTTAGCGAAAAGTGATAAGGCATCAACGAAATTGGTTCCATTTATCGGATCACCTCCAATACCAATTGATGTTGATTGGCCCATTCCATTTAAACTGATCTGGTGAACGGCTTCGTAAGTTAGCGTACCGGATCGCGAAATAATTCCAATATTTCCAGGATTATGGATGAAACCCGGCATAATACCAACTTTTGCTTTCCCCGGTGAAATTACTCCTGGGCAATTGGGACCGATCAATCGAGTCTTTTTATTTTTTAAGAATTGATTGACTGACACCATATCTTTTGTTGGAATTCCCTCCGTTATACAAATAACCAAATCAAGTTCCGCAGCAATTGCTTCCATTATTGCGTCTGCTGCAAATGCCGGTGGAACAAATATTACTGATGTATTTGCATCAGTTGCCATTTTTGCTTCTGAGACAGTATTGAAAACAGGAATATTACGATGCGTTTGCCCACCTTTCCCCGGCGTTACTCCTCCTACCACTTTAGTTCCATACTCAATTATTTGGCTGCCGTGAAATGATCCCTCATGTCCAGTAAATCCCTGTATGATTAGTCTTGTGTTATTATCAACAAGTATTGCCATTATTTTGCCTCCTTAGCAGCTTTAACGGATTTCTGAGCTGCTTCTTCAAAACTATGTGCAACGAGAAAATCTAAGGTAGAATTATTTAACAGGTCAGCGGCTTCTTTGGCATTGGTTCCTTCCAATCGCACAATAACAGGTATTTTGACAGCAACAGTTTCCATTGCATTGATAACACCTTGCGCTACGCGATCACAGCGTACAATCCCACCAAATATGTTTATTAATATTGTTTTAACATTGGGGTCAGATAAAATTATTTTAAAACCATTGGCAACTGTCTCAGCATTTGCAACACCACCCACATCAAGAAAATTAGCAGGTTCACCGCCATACAATTTTATAATATCCATTGTTGCCATCGCCAAACCGGCACCGTTCACCATGCAACCAACATTTCCATCTAATTTAATATAGTTTAATTGATGTTTTCCTGCTTCAACTTCGGCAGGATCCTCCTCTGTAGTGTCACGTAAATCCAACAATTCCTTGTGGCGGAATAATCCGTTGTCATCAAAGTTAATTTTAGAGTCCAAAGCGATTACGTTATCATCCTTAGTTACTACCAAAGGATTAATCTCAATAAGTGAACAATCTTTCTCAACGAACACTTTCCAAAGCGCATTTAATATTTTTATACCATTTTTTACTTGAGTGCCTTTTAACCCCAAGCCAAAAACTAAATTCCTTAATTGGTAACTCTGTAAACCAATGCTAGGATCTATCCATTCTTTAATGATTTTTTCAGGTGTTTCCGCAGCGACTTTTTCAATTTCCATTCCACCCTCAGTAGAAACCATAAAAGCATATTTTCGACTTTCGCGGTCAAGTACGATTCCGGCATAAAGTTCACGGTCGATATCAATACCTTGTTCAATTAATAAACGTTGAACTTCTTTGCCTCCCGGTCCGGTTTGATGGGTAACTAAAGTCATACCTAATAATTCATTCGCTAATCGCTCAACTTCATCGCGGCTGTGAGCAAGTTTCACTCCACCACCTTTTCCGCGTCCCCCTGCGTGAATTTGCGCTTTAACGATTGCTACCTTAGAATTTAATTTATTATAAACTTTTACTGCTTCATCTACAGTAAAAGCTGGAAATCCATCAGGAACTGCTACACCGTATTCCCGTAATATTGCCTTCCCTTGATATTCATGAATTTTCATTATTTTTTCCTAATTATTGTTCCTGATTTTCCGTCAATTGCATTTTTGATATTTGGGATAGACGTGATAACAACCTTTTTACCGTGATGTCTTAAAAAATATATTCCTGCTTCAATTTTAGGCTTCATACTACCAGATTGAAAATGTCCGGCATCTAAATATTCCTTTGCTAGTTTTGCTGATATATCACCGATTATTTCTTGGTTTGGTTTATTATAATTGATGTAAGCATGATCTATATCAGTGATGATCCATAATTCCTCTGCTTTTAGAACACGTCCAAGCAAAGCTGCAGAATAGTCTTTATCAATAACAGCATCTAAACCTTCTAAATTGTTGTTTTTATCAAAGTATACAGGAATACCACCGCCACCGGCAGCTAGAACAATCGTTCCATGATCAACTAATTTTTTTACACTAATCCCGTGTCTAATATATTGAGGTAGGGGAGATGGAACTACGCGCCGCCATTTTCCTGGATTTTGTTCGGCAATCTGCCAATTAAATTTTTCTGCTAATTTGGTAATTTTTTCCTTTGAGTAACGATGACCAATAAATTTTGATGGTTTAGAAATCGCAGGATCATCTTTATCAACAACTACCTGAGTAATGATAGTTACAACTTCACGATCAATTTTTTTCTGATGTAAAATATTTTGCAATGATTGCTGGATCATATATCCGATTGTTCCCTGTGTTCCAGCGACACATACTCCCAAGGGCAATGGAGGAACTTTATCATGGGTCAAGTCCATACGCAGTAACTCATCACCGACCTGTGGTCCGTTTCCATGGGTAATGCATATTTTATATTCGTGCTCAACAAAATGCATGATTTGCGCAAGACTCTCGCGAGTTTTAGCGAATTGTTGTGTAATTGTACCGGCTTCGCCACGGGGGGAAAGTGCATTCCCCCCAAAGGCGATCATTGCAGTTTTCATTTATTTTAGAAATGGTTTCAAAACATCAACTAGTGTCGGTAGTCCTATTTCTTGTAAATCATAGGTTACACGAACCGAGGGTTGTTTAATTTTAATCACACGTCGTAAATCAATTGGCGTACCGATAATTACTACTTCACATTCAGTTTTAGCAATTGTTTTCTCCAAATCTTTCATCTGTTGGTCGCCGTATCCCATTGCCGGTAATAGTTCACCAATATCAGGATATTTTTCAAATGTTTCACTGATTGAACCAACGGTATATGGACGTGGGTCAACAACATCAGCTGCACCGAATTTTTCTGCTGCAACCATCCCTGCCCCATAAGTCATTTCGCCATGCGTTAAGGTTGGACCATCTTCCACGACCAAAGCTATTTTTCCTAGGATAAGTTCGGCATTTTCCACTGTAATTGGTGAGGCTGCATCAATGATAACTGCATTCGGATTTGCATCGCGAACGCTCCAACGGACTTCATCGATATCTTCAGTATCGGCTGTATCAATTTTATTTATAACAACTACGTCTGCCATTAATAAATTTGTTTCGCCCGGATAGTAAATACGCTCATGACCTGCCCGATGTGGATCAACAACAACGATATTCAAATCAGGTTTGTAAAATGGCATATCATTATTGCCGCCATCCCAAAGTATAATATCAGCTTCCTTTTCCGCTTCCCGAACTATTGCTTCATAATCGACTCCGGCATACACAATGGTACCGGTAATTATATGTGGTTCGTATTCTTCCATTTCTTCGATAGTACATTTATGTTTTGCAAGATCTTCGATAGTAGCAAATCGTTGGACTTTTTGTTTAACCAAATCACCATACGGCATTGGATGACGAATGGCAGCGACTTTAAGTCCGGCATCCTTCAATATTTGTGCAACACGACGTGTGGTTTGACTTTTACCACATCCTGTGCGAACTGCACCAATGGCAATGACAGGTTTGGTGGATTTTATCATAGTTGGTTCACTGCCAAGCATTTTAAAGTGTGCGCCCCAAGCAATTACCTTAGATGCTTTATGCATAACATCCTCATGCATAATATCCGAGTAGGAGAAGACAACTTCTTCAATATTATTGTCTTCGATAAGCTGTTGTAAATCTGATTCGTCATGAATTGGAATTCCGTTTGGATAAAGTTTACCTGCTAATTCAACAGGGTACTTCCGTCCATCGATATCGGGGATTTGAGTAGCCGTGAACGCTACTACATCATATTTATCATTATCACGATAAATTAAATTAAAATTATGAAAATCGCGTCCCGCTGCGCCCATAATTATTGTTTTTACTTTTGACATTTTATATTCCTTTTAAATTAGTTAATTATTGTATCATTAAAATATTCTAACTAGAAATGTTCATTAACAAAATCCAAATCTTTGTTGAAAAAACAAGATGTTTATAATATACTGATTCATTCTTTTTCCATAAATGGGTATCTATAATCCGTAGGCGGTACATAGGTTTCTTTAATTGTCCTTTGAGAAACCCATCTTAATAAATTGAACATTGAACCGGCCTTATCATTTGTTCCTGAGGCACGTCCTCCGCCAAACGGTTGCTGTCCAACTACTGCACCAGTTGGTTTGTCATTTATATAAAAATTCCCCGCAGCATGCGTTAATGCTTTTGAAGCTTCAATAATTATTTCTCTATCATTTGAGAATACACACCCTGTTAGCGCATAAGGCGATGTAGTATCAACTAGCTCAAGTGTCTCTTTCCATTTTTTGGGATCATAGACATAAATTGTAAGAAAAGGACCGAAAATTTCCTCTTCCATTGTCTTAAAATGTGGATCAGTAGTCACAATTGTCGTTGGTTCAATGAAATATCCTTTGGAATCATCATAGCCACCACCCGTGATAATCTCCGCATCTTTTGATGATTTTGCATAATCAATATATTGGGTAATAGAGTTGAATGCTACTTTATCAATTACAGCATTTATAAAATTGCTAAAATCTTCTACGTCACCCATTTTAATGGAATTGACTTGTTTGACATATTTATCTTTTACTTCATTCCAAATGTTCGATGGAATATATGTACGTGAAAGAGCTGAACATTTCTGTCCTTGATATTCAAATGCTCCACGTACCATAGCTGTGGCTAGGGCTGATGTATCTGCTGATTCATGGGCTATACAAAAATCCTTTCCTCCAGTTTCACCAACAATTCGAGGGTATGATTTATATTTTGCTATATTATTTCCAACAGTTTTCCACATATTTTGGAATACAGCAGTTGAACCTGTAAAATGTATTCCAGCTAAATTTTCATTATCCATAACAACAGGACCAACCTTTGAACCTGGACCAGGAATAAAATTTATTACGCCATCGGGTATACCGGCTTCTTTGAATAATTTCAAGAGAAAATAAGTTGGATAAACAGCTGAGGAAGCAGGTTTCCACAAAACAACATTGCCCATCAATGCTGGTGCGGTTGGCAAATTACCGGCAATGCTGACAAAATTGAATGGTGTTACAGCAAATACAAATCCTTCCAATGGACGGTGCTCAGATTGATTCCACATTCCATCAGGGGAGATGGGGGGTTGCTGTTCATAAATCTCTTGTGCGTAATAAGTATTAAAATTATAAAAATCAACTAGTTCGCAAGCAGAATCAATTTCTGCCTGAAAGGCGTTTTTACTCACATTCAACATCGTGGCAGCATTAATTTTATAACGGTATGGACCTTCAAGTAAAGCAGCTATCTTCTTGAATATTGCTACACGAGATTCCCATGGCATAGTTGACCATGTTTTCCACGCTTCCATAGCTGAATCAATTGCCATTTGTACTTCTTTTTCACCAGCTAGGTGGTAGGTTGCCAACACATGCTTATGATTATGCGGCATTACACACTTTGCTGTTTTGCCTGTTCGGATTTCCCTTCCACCGATTATTAAGGGAATATCAATTACTTGTGATTTTAATTCATTAATTTTTTCTTTAAGTGCAGCTCTTTCAGGAGTTCCAGGTGCATAGGAACGAATTGGATCGTTATCTGGTACAGGAACCATTACAATTGAATTTGGCATATCTTTATCTCACCTATAAAATATTGATTTAAGTAAATAAAAGTAACACCAAATTTATCTGATTAGGGTAGTCAAAATCAAGTATAGTGAATTTGGAAAATTAACTATACTAATATTTCATCAAGGACGCTTTTCGCAATCTCAATATTCTTTGCAGTAACTAGTCGGATTCGGTAATATGCTGCCCCTGGAAAACCTTTTATATACCACCCAAAATGTTTACGCATTAGATATAATCCTTTTTTTGTTCCTCGGCTATTAAGGATTAGATCAAAATGCCTTTTACATAGATTAACCTTTTCTTCAACAGATGGTTCAGCAATGGATTTACCATTTAAAAATTCTCTTGTTTGATTAAATATCCATGGATTTCCTAAAGCTGCTCTGCCAATCATCACAGCATCGCAACCAGTTTCTTCGAACATACGCAATACATCGTCTGCACTTTGAATATCACCGTTTCCAATAACCGGGACAGATACAGTATCTTTTAATAGTTTTATTAATTCCCATTTGGCATGTCCTTTGAGTGTCTGTAACGTGGTTCTTGGATGCAAAGTAATAGCTTTAACTCCTGCTTTTTCTAATAAAATGCCAGCTTTTTCAACGATAATGGATTGTAAATCCCAACCCGCACGCATTTTCACAGTAACTGGTACTTGCGGTATCGACTCCACAACGGCTTGCGTTATTGTTTCCATCAATCCTAAGTCTTTGAGTGCGGCTGAACCGGCACCTTTTTGGGTCACCTTTGGAACAGGGCAGCCATAGTTTATGTCTAAAATATCAGGTTTGAATTTTTCAACAATATATTTTGCTGCATCTGCCATAACCTGTGGAGAATCGCCAAAAATTTGTACGCCGATTGGTCGTTCTTCATCATAAAATTTGATTATGTCTAAGGATTTTTCGTTCTCGCGGATAATGCCATGAGCGGATACAAATTCCGAATAAACTATGCCGGCTCCTTGTTCCTTGCATAATATTCGAAAGGAATAATCGGTAACTCCCGCCATTGGGGCGAGGAAGACAGGCATGTCTATCTGTATATCTCCAATTTTAAATGATTTAGACATCTGACCAATCTTCATCGAAAAATACGTAATTCGATTCTTTCATACCTAATTTGGAATATACATTTTGAGCAATAATATTTTCTTTATCTACATATAGTCGCACACCACAAACTTTCCCAGATTCTTTCGCGAATTTTACAACTTCTAAGTACAGTTTTTTATATATTTTATTTTTACGGTGATCAGGATGAACATAGACTGATTGAATCCACCAGAATTCTGCATTTCGCCAATCCGACCACTCTTTTGTAATCATTAATTGCCCAACTGGGACGCCATCGCTTTCTGCGATAAAATAAAGACCAAGCTCAGTAGTATTTAATACAGCTTCAACGCCCCTACTAACAGTAACTGAGTCCAATATTTTGTCCTCTGTTTCCTTCGCCATGGCGGAATTAAATTTTGCGATTAAAGAGACATCGTCTTGATTAGCATTTCTAATAATTATCATAGTTAAAGTTAAAGCTTTTCATTTGTGTATTCATCAATTTAGTGTAAATT
>Ga0316201_10001099_pt1 | contig 17510 bp, 12 predicted proteins | sample CS6wburrow_MG_FD_204516 | JGI IMG/M metagenome (GOLD analysis project Ga0316201, IMG submission 204516) | Coastal sediment microbial communities from Delaware Bay, Delaware, United States - CS-6 worm burrow | ecosystem: Environmental > Aquatic > Marine > Coastal > Sediment | place: USA... | reverse complement strand
CATCGACGCACCTTTCATCGAGCACGCCGCCCTCACCATCATCATCACGGGGACACTCTCCGCGCTCCGCGCTCCGCGCCCCTCGCTCAAGCGAAGGGCGGGAACGGAGCTCGGATTGGGCTGTGGCTAGGACGCGTCAGTCGTCGGTCGGGCAGCCGAAGGGGAGCACCCCTGTGTAGATCGGGTCGGGGGGCGGAACGTCGGCAAGTGTTCCTTCCTCAGCCAGATTGGTCACGTTGGCCGGGTCGAACACGCCCTGCTCCACCCAGTCGGACAGAGGAACGCCTGCAACTTCCTCAGTGAAGTATGTGGCATCACCGGTCAGGTAGGTGTGCAAGTTCATGGGAAGGGCATCGAGCCAGTAGTACACGCCGGGCAGCGAATTGTTCGCGCAGTACATGGTTCGAACCGCGTTGATGAATGACCATGTGTTGGGCCATGCGGTCGTGCTGACCTGCGTGTCGTCGTGTTGATTTGAATTCTGGAGCAGCAGCTGGTCGGGCGCTCCGAGTAGCCTTTCTGAGTGGGCAACAGTCAGCACGTCGCCCTGCGCGCATTCCGTACCGACGCAATAGGGTGGCTGCGTGAGGCGCGTTGCCCACTCCGCCTGCGCAAAACCCCCGAGCGCCTCGACGCTGAAAAGCGACCCACTGTCGAGACCAAACGCCGCGTCGTTGACCATCGTGGAGTGCACCCAGCGCTCCTCATCGAGGACGTGATGCAGGTTGAACATGACGCCAAAGCCTCCCGCGGAGGTTCCGGTGAACACGACTTTCAGCAGATCCGGTCTGTAGCCCTCTGGCGTCGTGTCGTTCAGCTCACCGGCAAGGATGTTCCGAAGCACGCGGAGGGCGGCTCGCGCATTCACCGCTCCGTATCGCTCAATGGAAAAGTTTGGGAAAACTCTCGTTACGCCACCGCCCGTGAACACGTCCTGGTTGCAGTACGGAAGATAGATCTTCGTCCAGTCCCCAAACCCGTTGGTCAGGGGATCGGGGTTCAAGATGCCGGTCGGGCTGAAGTCGTCCTCGAGTGACGAGAGTAGGGTCGGGAAGTTATCGACGATGTTCTGGCACTGCGCTTCGGTGACGCATACGCCTCCGCCCTGCATGTGCGACACGACGTTCCCCACAGGGCTACCCGCCGGCGCAAGCTGAATCCAGAACGCAAAGGGGCTGGTGTCGCCGCACCGGGTCCCCCAGACCGCTTCGTCGAGCACCACTTGCGTCGGGACTCCCGGTGCGAATGGGGTCTCTCCGAGGGGCTGCGTCTTGACGACCGTGACGCCGGGAATCCCGCCCGGGCTACAGTTGGAAGCCAGCGGGCTGATATCAGCGTGCGCAGAGCCCACCATACATTCGCTCTGTGTTCGAGCGCGCGCGATGGCCTCGGCCGCCGGAAGTCCGACCAGGAACTCGAGGAACTCCGACGGACAGGCCGCATCAATGACGGCAGCCGCCTGCGACGCGGCCGTGTCAACCTCCGCTGTGGTGGTGGCGGCGGTGCAGCCCGCGTCGAGCACGCAGTCACGTTGAAGGTTGAATGCCAGATCGAGGAACGCTGCGCTTTCGTCGTATGCGGCGTCCATGCAGGCCACGCCGACGCCGGCTGCCCGAACCTTCGCGTGCGGCCCGCCAAAGATGCGCGCTGCAATCGTAGCGGCGTTGCCGACGCATTCTTCGACCAGACGGTCCGCTAGTCCGCTCGCCGTGACCGCGGCCCCGTAACCGAGCGACTGCACCCCACTATCGGTGCAAGCGGTCGTCACGCTCGTACGCAACTGGTCCTCTGCCGCGACCAAGGCGGCATCGGCCGGGCTGCAGGCGCTCCCGGTGGTCGAGTAGCACAGCGAAGTGGCGTTACTCGCGTCGAGGAAGCACTGACTCAGCGCGGAGCCCGCCGCGATTTCGCATGCGGTGTCCCCCTCCCACATGAATGGAACGGCGCGTGCGGCGGCACCGCCGACCCCGTCGGCATCGAGGCGGACGATGAAAGTTTGGGAGCCGGGAACGAGACCCAGCGCGCCCGCGTCGAGATCGGCCGACGCGCTCACCGCTCCGGCGAAGTCGGATTGCCCTGTCGGGAGGAATAGGGCGGTGACATCGATGCGGGTCGCCCCTTGATCGGTCTGGAGCTCCATTTCAACCAATGAGATCGCGGTCAATGGGACCGGGAAGCTCACCGAAGCGGTGAACAAGCCCGATGCTGGAATCGTCGAGTTCTGCGCCGGGGCGGTGATGCTGGGGCCGACTGGCAGAATTGGGCCGTCGCACCCGAGCCCGTACAAGTTGGGAAGCACCAGCGCTACCAGGGCGCTGATGAGGATCAGTCTGAAGTTGGGGCGCATGCGACCTCCTGAGGAATGAGAAACCCGGGGCACGGTTTCCGCAAAATGAGAAGCTGGTTCGAATTCCGACTTTCCGCAAACCAGCCCTTTGGGCCAGAACGGGTGGCCCGGCCGACATTACAGAACTGTGGCGCCGATCTCAATGCCCGTGATCGAAGAGACCTCGGAAGGGCGAAGTGCCATCGATGAGAATTGGCTCCGGTCGAACCGGCCCTGTTCCCGCCCAATTAAGGGACACGCTCCCCCCTCGTAACCGCTCGAAATCGCACGACTCCTGCGGTAAAGATCGCAGCGCCACATCACACGAGTCGCTGCGATCTTTGCCGGAGAAGCCATGTGTAATCGGCTACTTGTGTGCCCGGAGAGTGTCCCTTATGAAGGCGTCGGCGGCGCGGTAGATCGTGTCCTTTCTCGACGGATCCATTCTCCCGAGGGTGCCGAGAATCATTTTGCTCCGTGGGTTCTTCTCGAAGAAGTCACGGTGGTCCCGGATGAACGACCAGTAGAGCCCGTCCACGATCTCGCACCAAGGCCCCTTTGGGTAGTCACTCATCTTCCGGAGGTAGTTCGAGCCGCAGATGTAAGGCTTGGTGGTAAAGGCGCCGCCCTCGCTATGGAGCGCCATGCCGTACACGTTCGGCGCCATGACCCAATCCGCCGAGTCGACATACATCTCCATGAACCATCGATACGCCGCGTTCGGGTCGACGCGACAGAGCAGCATCAGGTTGCCGACCACCATCAGCCGTTCGATGTGGTGGTTGTAACCGGTCGTCCGGGCCCGAACGATGGCGTCGTCCAGGGGAGGAATGCCTGTCGTTCCCTCATACCAATCGTCGCCGAGCTGCCGTTCGTGGCCCCAGAAGTTCTGCTCCCAGTGCGATGGCGGCAGGGTGTTCCAAACGCCCCGAATGAATTCCCGCCAACCGACCACCTGGCGAATGAAGCCCTCGAGCGAGTTGAGCGGGGTCTCATGCTCCTCCGCGTACCGAAGCGTTCGGTCCACCACCGTGCGCGGTGTCAGCAATCCGATGTTCATCAGCGGGCTGAGCACCGAATGAAAGACGGTCGGGTACGCGCTGCTCAGCGCATCCTCGTAGTCGCCGAAGAGGCAAAGTCGCTCCTTGAGAAACGATTCCAGGGCCTGCTCGGCCTGCGCCTCGGTCGTCGGAAGCCAGAACTCGGCCGCGTCGCCCGGGTGCTCGGTAAACCGCGCGTTGACCAGGCGTACGATGTCCTCGGTATGCGCGGTCCATTTCGGCCGCGAAAGCGCCGGCGGGACCAGCTTCTTCGGAAGCTTCTTCCGGTTCTCGGCATCGAAGCTCCACTGCCCGCCGTCGGGGTCACCGTTCGCGTCCACGAGCACGCCCAATCGCTTTCGCTGCCACCGGTAGAAATCCGCCATGAAAAGGCGCTTGTGGCTGTCGCGATACGCGGCGAACGCCTCACGGCCCGTGACGAACATCGGGCTCCGAAGCGTCCTCTTGGTGAGTCCCTGCTCGGAGCACATCGCTTCGAGCCGCGCATCCGTTCCGTGCGACTCGGTCTCGAAGTGAACCAGCTCCGCGTAGCGTTGGTCCGAAAGGTGATCGGACAGAATGGTCCCGAGAGGCCGGCCGTCATCGTCTTCGAGCCGGGTGTACACCACCTCGTATCCCGCCTCGCGAAGTGAGTCGGCCTTCGAGCGCATCGAGCTTAGAATTAGAACGAGCTTGTGACGATGCGCGCGGTAGCTGCGGCACGTCTTCTCGGACTCCGCCATGAAAATGACGTCGGCCTCTGCCTCTTCGATCCACTCGTTGGCAAAGAGTTGGTTCCCAAAGAGCACCAACAAACGTTTACGCTTGGCGCCCTGGCCCACTACTCGAGCACTTCTTCGTCTTCGTCGTCCATGTCGTCAGGGATGAGGCCGAGAAAGCGGCAACCCTCACTCACCTCGAACGAGGTCGTCACATCGTTGAATGGCCCTGGCGCCGGCGAATTGTCGGGACGAACAAGGGTCAACCGGATCGTGTGCTTACCCTCCGACAAATCTCGGATCTGATACGGGCTCCAGGAGAACAGGGTGCCCGCGTGGACGCCATCGATGAGGTAGTGGACGCGGTAGCCCTTTCGGGAAAGCCCGTTGACATTGGTGACGACGAAATCGAGGAGCCTGTCTGGATCCGAGGCACAGCCTTCCGGACGGCTGTAGGTGAGCATCGGCCGGCTCGGGTCGAACGACCAACCCTTGGTTTTGGAACGATAGTGAAAAACGATGCTGTCGAACGCGGAGGGAACCTTCACGCCCTCGTGGTTCGGACGGCTCAAGAATACTCGAATGACGTGCGTTCCCTCGCTCAGCGGCTGACCGGTCTCTTTCTCGTAGCGCTCATCGAGGGCGATCGGCTTCGATACATCCCGGATTGCAAACTCTTTGCTGTCGTCGATCTTGACGTGGACGTGATTGCTAGGCGCCGGCGCGAGCTTCCACCGCGTCACTTGGAGCTTGAGCATCACCGATCCGCGAGCGATGAGCGCCTGGTTCTTCGGATGCACGATCTCGATGCGCGGCGGGGGGCCTACGATCGGTCGCTTGTCGAGCGCCCGCAGGCTCGGCGCAGAATACTCTCTTCTTTCCGCGTCCACGGCGGCGTCTGGCGCTCGAGCGGGGTCATCGACCGTCGAAGGAGGCGTGCTCGAGCTTCCCACCGCGGGCGTTCCAGAATGGCAGCCGACGATTGTCGCAAGCGCGAGAATGGCCAATGTGTGAGCTCGAGTCATGACTCAGTCTGTTCGCACGATCTGCCACTACGGCCAAGAATATGGCCGGGGACTAGCCCCCCAAGACCTTCTCCATCCGCCGAAACACATCCTCGATCACCTTGGCCTCCGGCAAAACCGTCACGCGGAAGTAGTTCCGGTAGTCGACATTGAAGCTGGAGCCCGGCGTCACCAGCACATGCTGCGTCTCCAGAAGCTCCATCGCGAAGTCCAGGTCATCGAAGTCAGGTAGCTTCTGCGTGTCGGCGCCGACGAACGCGTACATCGCGCCGCCGGGCGGAAGCAGGTGCAGATATTCGCTTGCTTCGACGCCTCGGATCACCGCCTGCCGCGACTCGTACAAGCGGCCGCCGGGCCGAACCAGCTCCTTCAGGCTCTGATAGCCCCCAAGAGCCGTCTGCACGCCCCACTGCCCCGGCACATTGCTGCACAACCGTAGTGACGCCAAAAGATCCAAACCCTGCAGGTAATCCTTCGCGAGCTCGTTGGTGCCGTTAAACACAACCCAACCCACACGGAATCCGCAGGCCCTGTAAATCTTGGACAAGCCGCTGAAGGTACCGCACAGCGTCTCTTTCACCATCGGCGCGACCGGGATGAACTCGGCGTCGTCGTACACCATGCCGTCGTAGATCTCGTCGCTGAAAACGACGAGCTTGTGCCGTTCGGCAAGGGCGACCATGGCCTCGAGCACTTCGCGGCTGTAGACCGCGCCCGTGGGATTGTTGGGGTTGATGATGACGATCGCGCGCGTTCGATCGGTAATCAGAGCGGCCAGTGCATCGAGGTCCGGCTGAAACTGGTTCTCCGGCGTGCACGGGTAATGCAGGGCCTTGCCACCGTTCAGCGTGACCGATGCAGTCCACAGCGGATAGTCTGGGCTCGGTACCAGCACCTCGTCGCCTTCGTTGAGCAACGCACGCAGCGTCAGGTCGATCAGCTCGCTGACCCCGTTGCCGATGAAGACATGCTCGGCCGTCACGTTCATGACGCCCCGTTCTTGCTGCTGCAGAACCACCGCCTCGCGTGCGGGGAAGATGCCCTTTTGGTGGCAGTAGGCCTCGCTCTCGGGGAGGTTCTCGATCATCGCCATCCGCATGGTTTCCGGCGTGCGGAATCCGAACAGCCCGGGGTTTCCGATGTTCAGCGAGATGATCTCATAGCCGCGTCGCTCCATCTCGTGCGCGCGCTGCGCCAGCTTCCCGCGGATCTCGTAGCGAACATCGTGGAGGTTATCGCTGCTCTTAATTTCAGGATTCATCGATTCGAACCAGTCCAATTCTGACTCATGCTAGACGGCCCCGGCATTGTCGAGCACCCATTTTCTGCGGGCGCGCTCCCGGCCATGAGCCCTGCAGCTCCGCCCTTTATGGCGAGAATCTTAATGGTGCCTCCGTTTCCCGCCATCCTCGTTTGCCGTTCGGTTTCTCGCACCGCTATTGTGAAGTCATGGGTGCGAAATGGGGAATCGCCTTTCTTTGGGCGTCTACGGCCGGATTTCTGGTCGGCATGGCATTTGCGACTCCGGCATCCGCCGAACCTATGGCGGACGACGCCGCGGCTAGGGAGTATTTCGAAGCCGGCCGAGTGGCATTTGACCAGGCCGACTACGAAAGCGCGTTGACCTACTTCCGACACGCGTATCGGACGAGCGGCAGAGGCGCGCTTCTCTACAACATTGCGGTGACCGCCGATCGTCTGCAACGCGACCAAGAGGCGCTCGAGGCCTTCGAAGAGTACCTCGAGAGAACCGAAAAACCAGCGCGCGAATCGGAAGTCCGCACACGGATCGAGGCGCTGCGGGAATCAATCGCGGAAAACGAAGCCACCGAGCAGGCACTCGCGGATGCCGAGCTTCGCTATGAACAGATCGCGCCACGGAAAGGAGGCGCAACACGCGATGCCGCGCCTGTTCCAACTTCCGCAAGCATCGGCACGACCGAGCCGCGTGCTGGAGGCGTAGCCTTTCAGATGCCCAAATACGCCGAGCCAGTCGACCAGCCGACCACCAAGAAGAAGAAAAAGTGGCCATGGATTGTGGCCGCGGCGGCGGTTGTCGTCGCAGGAGGCGTGACCGCCGGTATCGTCGTTTCCCAACGTTCCAGCCAAAGTCAGCCGTCGTCCGGCGGTTTCGCGGTGAACTGGTGAATCAAATGGGACAGCGCCCGAGTGTCGTCGCCGCGCTGCTTGGCTTGGTCGTCTCTCTTGCGGCTGGCTGTGGCGGCGCGACGAGCACCGAAGGCCTCAACGTGGAGGCTTCGTTTGCCTCAGGGGTCCCTCGGTCGGCGCGCGACGAAGCGGTCAGGGTCGAAGGCTACCTCCTCGATTCCTGCGATTCGCTCGAGATTCCGGAGCGGCCTAGCGACGCGATCGGCAGCACGTTCATGCTGCGTGCTGGTACCCAAGGGCCGCCCATCGCCGCTCCCGATCCTGGCGAATACGGCCTCTACGCCGTGGCACTGGACTCAAACTGCGCCGTGGTTGCTGCGGGTTGCGACACGGTCACGATCGTCGCCGATAGCCAAGTTATCCTCACCGTCACGATGGGCGCGTTCTCCGGTGGGGGTTGCGCGGCCGGCGAGGAATGCTCCATCGACACCGGCGATTGCATCGGGCCCGATGGCGGCACCGGCGGTGTTGGAGGCGTCGGAGGCACCGGCGGTGTTGGAGGCGTCGGAGGCACCGGCGGTGTTGGAGGCGTCGGAGGCGCAGGCGGAATCGGAGGCGTGGGAGGCACGGGCGGAGTCGGTGGCAACGTCATCGGTTCGCCGTGCACCGTCCAGACGCAAGACGAAGACTGCAACGGCAAGACCTGCAACCCGATCACCCTCGAATGCACGGACTTCGGGAAGTGGGAGCGAGGGACCTGCGAGACCTGCGTGAGCGACGAGAACTGCTGGAACTCAGGCGACCGCTGCGTGCCGATGTTCTTCGAGGGCGATCGCTACCCAGATGACCACACCGGTTTCTGTCTGCCTGCGGCGCAGCTGGAGTTCCCTGGCGGGCCCTATGAGTGCAACGGCGAAGAGCCCTACGTCACAGTGATCCCCGATCGCGCCAGCATGTCTGGCGCTGGGGCCACCGTGTACTGCGGCCCGCGCGAGGACTTCACGACCTGCGACGCAGTGAGCGCGCAACTAGACGAGATCCAGTGTACGCAGGGAGCCGACGACGAATGCCCGGCCGGGGGGCTCTGCCGCTACACCCAGGACAACGGCAAGTGGGACTACCGCTGCACCTACGCCTGCACGTCCAACTCCGAGTGCGCCAACCGTCAGGGCTGGGAGCTCGACTGCGCCGGCTTCTGCGGCGCCTGAGCCACGGCTGTCGTCTTTTGTCCAACGACGACTCGCCGTTCGTCGACGATGGTGTAGGCACCGCCACAATGCTCTTCCATCCGGCGTCGCGCTTCATCGCACGAATCCTGATCATTGGCGACGGCGATCGTTCCGCCTCGCGAGCCACCCACGGAGCAGAAATCGCCTTTGCCTGCGGCCACGCGTAGACTGCGCCCGTGGCTAGGGGACGCACGGCAGCCTCCGCAAACCTGAACGCCGCACGGCGGGTCGCCAAGGAGCGCTTTGGCATCCCGAAGCTTCACCCGGAGCAGGCGCGCGCGATCGAGGCGCTGCTGTCCGGGCGTGACACGCTGGTCGTGATGCCCACCGGTTACGGAAAATCCCTGATTTATCAGGCGACGGCGCTCTTGTTCGACCGGCCGACCATCGTCGTCTCGCCCCTGATTTCTCTGATGCGTGACCAAGAGCGAAAGCTTCGTGAGCGCGGCGCGCCGGTCGTACGCATCGACAGCACGCTTCGTGCGACGACCCGACGCCAAGTATTGGCCCGCCTTGGCAAAGGCGGCTCGCTGATCGTCCTGACCACGCCCGAGACCCTCGAGTCGCTCGCCGGTTCTACGCTCGCCGAGGTGAAGCCGGCCATGTTGTGTGTGGACGAAGCGCACTGCATCTCTGAGTGGGGGCACGATTTTCGCCCATCGTATCTGCGTCTCGGCGCGCTTCGAACGCCACTCGGTCGCCCCGTCGTGCTGGCCCTCACCGCAACGGCCACGCCGCGCGTGCGAAAAGACATCACCGACCGTCTCAAGATGAAGAAGCCGGTCGAGGTGGTCGCGCCGCCCCACCGCAAGAACCTTCGCTTGTCAGCGAACGTCGTTTGGGGTGACGACAAGATCACCAGCGCTGCAAGATTGATTCGCCGATTGCAGCGGCCCGGCATCGTCTATTGCGCCACGACCAAAGCCGTCGATCAAGTCGCCAGTGCGCTTGCCCGCGCGCAGATTCCCTCAGCGCGCTACCACGGAAAAATGAAAGCCGCCGAGCGCGCTTCCACGCAGCGTAAGTTCATGAAGCCGACGCGGCGTCTGGTCATGGTGGCCACCAGCGCTTTCGGCATGGGCATCGACAAGCCCAACATTCGCTACATCGTCCACTACCAGGTCCCCGGCTCGCTCGAGCAATACGTGCAAGAGGCAGGCCGTGCGGGCCGAGACGGCAAGCGATCGGACTGCGTCCTGCTCTTCGATCCCAACGACCTTCGCATCCAAGAGCACCTCCAGGAGAAGGGCCGGTCGAACCCGGCGCAAGCTCGCCGCATCGTCGATGCACTGGTCGCGTGGGTAGACGAGGGCAAGCCGGTCAAGCCCAAGGAGCTTGCGCTGCCTGCGAGGGTCCCCGTCACCGCAGCCCGAGCCGTGTGTGCGCAACTCGAAGAGCTGGGCCTCATTCACATGGTGAAGCGCGGGGAGTACACCGGTCGCGCCACGACGCGGCGAATCCGTGCCGGCGCGACCGACTTAGCAGCACGCTTGGAGACCCGACGAATCCAAGACGCTCGCCACCTTCAAACCATCGCGGCCTACGCCGAGACCGAAGACTGTCGCAGCGCATTCATTCGCCACTACTTTGGCGAGACCCGTCCACCCAAATGCGGCATCTGCGACAGCTGCCGCCGTTAGGCATCCTCGTCCCAGAGTCTGGCTCTGCTCTCGCGCTTTGCGCAACGACGCAGTACCTTGAGCTCCGCGTACGCCATAGTTCTTCGATCGGTCCCGAGAGATCATCCCCGATGACCACCTATTTCAATCGGCTCGCGATGGCTGGCGTGGCCGTCGTTTTCTTCGGTTGGCTCCCGAATCTGGCGCGTGCTGGCCCCCCCCTCATCGCAGACGATCCAAACACGGTAGGCCCCGGCGTCGTGCAACCGATCTTTGCGGTGAGCACCTTTCGTCAGGGCGATGAAACCCTGGTCTTGGGGCCGACCGCAGATGTCACGATTGGGCTCGTCGACTCCCTCGATGCAACCGTGATCGCCACCCTCGCGAGCCTGCACGACGTCACAGGCAACCCTCGATGGACACTGAGAGGGCTTTTCGCGGTAGGCGTCAAATGGCAGTTCTTCCGCCGGAAGCGTGGGTCCCTCTGTTTTTCTCCCGCTTACATAATCGACACCGCTGAGCCCAAGCGGTCGGGCATCCTGCTGCCCATCGAAGGGGAGCTCGCGGTAGGCCGCGGCAAGGTCGTGATTGGATTCGACGTCGGCTACGTCGTGCAGGAGCGTCAGGGCCACGAGTGGTTTGTGGCCTTGTACGCAACCTGGGCGGCCACTCGCCGACTCAACGTTCTCGGCGAGCTCTGGGCGGTGTCCTTTGGGCAGACCGGACCCACGGACCTGGGCGAGCCCATTGGAACGGATATCGGCACGTCGATCGGAGTCGACTACGGGCTCATCGGCAACGAGCTTCGCCTCCTCGCCGCCGTCGGTACAGGCATCGTCTCGTGGGGCGCGTCGCGCGTCGACATCCGCGCGTACTTGGGCGTGCAGTTCACCTTCGGGACCCGACGAGACCGCTGGCGTTCGACAAGACCCTAAGTCGTGGTTCAAGGTAACGGTCTGCCTCCTGAGCGGCGGTAGAACCCCATGAAAGCAATCGTCCAAGACAGCTATGGCAGCGCCGATGTTCTCGAGCTCCGCGAGATCGAACGGCCCGAAGTCGAAGACGACGAGGTGCTCGTGTGCGTCCATGCCGCCGGCGTGGACCCGGGTGTCTGGCATCTGATGACGGGCCTGCCCTACCTGATCCGCATTGCGGGCTACGGGTTCCGCGCGCCCAAATCTCCGGTTCGCGGCAACGATCTCGCGGGGCGAGTGGAGGCTCTCGGGAAGGACGTAACGCAGTTTCGGGTGGGCGACGAAGTCTTCGGCACCTCGGACGGCACCTTCGCAGAGTATGTATCTGCAAAAGCGACCAATCTCGCGCCCAAGCCCGCAAACCTGAGCTTTGAGCAGGCGGCCGCCGTCCCCACCTCGGCCCTGACCGCCCTCCAAGGCCTTCGCGATCATGCAGAAGCTCAGCCCGGCCAACGCGTGCTAATCATCGGCGCGTCCGGCGGCATTGGGACGTTCGCCGTGCAGCTCGCCAAGGCGTTCGGCGCGGAAGTGACCGGCGTGTGCAGCACGACCAAAGTAGACATGGTCCGCTCCCTCGGCGCCGACCACGTCATCGACTACGTGCTCGACGACTTCACACAATCGTCACAGCGCCACGACGTCATCCTCGACATGGCGGGAAACCGCTCACTGTCCACCCTAAGGCACGCACTCACCCCGAAAGGCACGCTCGTGATCGTAGGCGGCGAGGAGGGCGGCCGGTGGCTCGGCGGCACCGACCGCCAAATCCGCGCCCTCCTAACGTCACCTTTCGTTCGCCAAAGGCTGCGCACATTCGTTGCGAAGGAAGGCGCCGAAGACCTGCTCGTTCTCAAGGAGCTCATCGAATCGGGCAAGGTCACGCCGGTCATCGACAGAACCTACGCGTTGAGCGAAGCCGCCGACGCCATCCGTCATCTCGAAGAAGGTCACGCCCGAGGAAAGCTCGTTCTCTCCGTGGAACGCGATTGAAACAGAACGGGCCTGCGAGCGCGGAACCCGGAAAACACGCCGAATCAGGGGTAATTCCAAGCCGCTCACTTGAATAAAGCCGCGACATGCCTCACCACGACGGCCTACCTATGACTTCCACACTTCGATCGTTCCTACTCGCCTCTCTCGTCAGCCTCCTGCTCGCATGCAGCGGCGCCACGTCTACCGAGAACACGGTCCCAGTCGATGCACCCGATGCTCTCGGCCCCCGCGCAGTCGGCCACTCCTCCTTTACCGCCGTCGATGCCGCGCGCGCGGATCGATCGCTGCTCGTCGACGTCTGGTATCCGGTCGACGACGAAGACGCGGCCGACGCACCGTTAGCTGAATATCTCTTGCTCGATCCCCTCGGCCTTCCTTCTGAGGTCGCGATCGAAGGCTTGCCCGTTTCGTCACGTCCGGCGCAGACCCTTCTCGTATTCTCTCACGGCTATGGGGGAATCCAGATTCAGTCCTTCGGCCTGATGGAGGCCCTGGCCAGCCACGGCTTCATCGTCATCTCGCCCGAGCACACCGGCAACGCCCAATCCTCACTGACCGACACCTTTGACGAGGCCGCCACGAACCGCGTACCCGACGTGTCCTTTCTCATCGACACGATGATCGGTCGCAATCAGGACCCACAGGACGCCTTCTACCAGCGCATCGACGAGAGCGCAGTCGGTGTCGTTGGCCACTCGTTTGGCGGCATGACGGCCGTCGGGATGGCAGCGGGTTGGGCGGGCGCGCCTGCGGACACCAGAGTCATGGCCATCGCACCGATCTCCGCCGTCATCGACGGTGAGCTGCAAAGCGACGACCGGCCGAGCCCCAATGCTGGTTTCACCCGGGAGCAGCTCGAGAGCATCACCGTGCCCGTCATGCTGATGGGCGGCACCGAGGACATCGACGTCCCGATCGGCAACAACGCGATCGCCTTCGAGCAGATGGTCAACGCGTCTCCGGTGTACAAAGTCGATATCATCGGCGCGAATCACAACCACTTTGCAGCGATCTGCGCCATTGCCAATTGGCTGATCGGATTCGGTTGGGGCCCGGAGGTCTGGCCCACCCTGGGCGCCGAGGCACTGATCGAACCCTACGAGGCCACCTGCGGTCCCGACGTGCTCGCCATCGAAGAAGCCAACCGGCTGCAAAACCTCTACGTCGTGTCGTTCTTCAAGTCACAGCTGCGCAATGAGCCCGGCTACGATCGCTTTCTGACCCCCGCGTTCGCCGAGACGGAACCCGGGGTCACGTTCACCGTGAAGTAAAAGACTGGCCAGGCGCGGCGTGACCGAGAACGATCCACTCGACCGCGCCATGTTCATCGGATGCCTGATCGTCGCCGGCGAGGCGGTGTTCAGCCTGCCGTTTCACGTTGCGCGATTCTTTCGCCCCACGGTTCTGCAAGTATTCGACTTCACGAACACCGAGCTCGGCGCGGTCCAAGCCGTCTATGGCGTAGTCGCCATGCTCGCGTACTTTCCGGGCGGGCTACTCGCCGATCGATTCTCCGCGCGCCGACTGCTCACCGGCTCTCTGTTATGCACCAGCGCTGGCGGCCTCTACTTCGCCACGATCCCGGGTTTCAACGGCAGCTGGTGGCTCTTCGCCTACTGGGGTCTGACCACCATTCTCCTGTTCTGGGGCGCGCTCATTCGAGCCACCCGAGAGTGGGGTGGGCCCGACGAGCAGGGCCGTGCCTATGGCCTTCTCGACGGCGGTCGCGGCCTCTTCGCTGCAGTCCTCGCGGCAGGCGCCGTATTCGTCTTCCAGCTCATGGTTCCCGAAGACCCGACGACCGTCACCCCAAACGAACGAGTCGAAGCGCTTCGAAACGTCATCTTGCTCTACACCGCCGCGACGGCCCTTGCCGGCGTCTTGTGCTGGTTTTTCGTGCCTGAGCAGCCATCCCGCCTTGCGGGACGCCCGCCGGTCCTTCGAAACGTTCGCAAGGTGCTGGGACTTCGTTCCGTCTGGCTCCAGGCGCTCATCGTCGTCTGTGCCTACGTTGGATACAAGGGCATCGACAACTATTCGCTCTTCGCGGTCCAGGGCTACGGCATGAACGAGGTGCAAGGCGCACAGCTGACCGCCATCAGCGCATGGGTGAGACCGGTTGCAGCGATCGGCGCCGGTCTCTTGGCAGACCGATTCACCTCTTCGCGAGTTTCCGCCCTCTGCTTTGCAACCATGGTCGCTTCGTACCTATGGTTCGGCCTGACCGACCCCGTGCCATCCACTCGATGGGTCCTCTACGCCAACGTCCTCGTCAGTTGCGCCGCCGTGTTTGGGCTGCGTGGGGTCTACTTTGCACTCTTCGAGGAAGGCGCCGTCCCCCTCGAAACGACCGGGACCGCCGTCGGCCTGGTCTCGGTGATCGGCTACACCCCGGACGTTTTCGTGGCGCTCGCCGGCGGCTGGCTGCTCGACCGTTCCCCCGGCATCCCCGGCCATCAGCACTTCTTTCTATTTCTCTCCGCCTTTGCCGCCACCGGTCTCATCGCAAGTCTTCGTTTCCGTCCCTAGCCGAGCTCTTTTCCTTTGCTTTCCGAACCGCGCGAAGGGCACCTTCCCCCCATGCCGGACCTCTCCATCATCGGTTGGCGCGAGTGGCTGGCCTTGCCAGATCTCGAGCTCCATCGAATTAAGGCCAAGGTCGATACCGGCGCGCGTAGCTCATCGCTCCACGCGTACGATATCGAAGTCTTCACCCGCCGAGGCCGGGATTTCGTCCGATTTACGGTCCACCCGGTTCAGCGCGAAACGAAGACGACCGTCCACTGCGTCGCAGCGCTTCATGAACACCGCCACGTAAAGAGCTCGAGCGGCCACCGAGAGTACCGTCCCATCATTCGCACGCTCATCGAGCTTGGTGGCGAACGCTGGCCGATCGACCTGACACTCACGACCCGCGACGCGATGGGTTTTCGGATGTTGCTCGGACGGGAAGCGATTCGGAAGCGCTTCCTGGTCGACTCGGGTCGCTCGTATCTATTCCGCGAGCACGTCCCCAAACGGAAAAAGAAGAAGCGAAGGCCCTGACGCCTCGCTCACCGCACCTTGTCGGTCTGCCCTTCGATCGACTTGGTCGTTTGGTCGCTCCGCTTCTCCGCCTCTGACAGCAGTTGAGCTTCTCGTTTGCGCGCCTCATCCACCACTTGGGTCGCGCGCTTGTCTGCCTCGCTCACGAGTTGCTTGGCGCGCTTGTCGGTCTCGGCCCGAAGTCGCTTCGCGCTCTCCTTGGCTGCAATGGCTGCGATCGGGTTTTGCGCGCTCTTCTGCTCGAGCTGGTCGGCCCGCGCATACCCTTCTTTCCGCGCTAGCTCCGCAGCCTTGGCGGCCTCCGCTCGGATCTGCGCCGCGCGCTTCTCCGCCTCTGCGATCAGTCGCTTCGTTTGCTCCGTCGCTTCGTTCAACGCGCGCGCTTTCTGAGCGGCAAGCTCCGCCGAAACAGCATCGGCAACCGCGCCACGAAGTCCCTTGGCGTCGATGTCCACCGAAATCCGTGGCGATGTGATCGAACCCGTCAGATTCGCGCGTACGCCGACCACATTCGCCTTGGAGAGGTCCAGCTTCAGCGCTTGAACTTGTTTGGAAAGCTTCGAGGTCAGCTTGTCCAACGGGACTTCGGTGGACACCTGATAGCTCATCTCCTGGTCCAGCGCATGCGTTCCGCCGACCAACATCGACACCCCCTTCGCCTCGATGGTGAACGGGGTCACCCGCACGGCGCCATCTTCAATCTTGAAACGCGCGCGAACGCTATCGATCTCCAGAGGTTTCCGAATGACGGGTACCGCCTCGCTGAGCACGGCCAACGGTTTGAACTCGCTGTTTAGCCTGCTCTGAACCGCTGCTGCGATCCCACTTGCCCCGATCGACTTGAGCTGAGGCGACAAGTCTTCGTCCAAGGTTCCGCTCGCATCGAGCTCCGTCGAGAAGCGGCCGTCGAGGAACTGGGCAATGGGTACAAACGCTCGCATCGAAGGAAGCGATTCGAACGCCTCGACAAAGCGCGCCTGCTCCACTCCGTAGTGAATGTCAAACCTCGCAGGGGCGTCGATGGGCGTCTCCACCGTGCCGTCCGCCTTCATCGAACCTCCGAGCGCATCTGCGCGGACGCCCTCGAGAAAGAGCTTTCGATCTCGCAGACGGCCGGCGCCCTTGAAGTTTCGCAGCACCAGGTCTTCGTAGGTCAGCGTTCCGACATCGAACTGAAGTTTCGCGTCGATGTTGTCGGGCAGCAGGAACCGCTCCCCCGCGTCGGAATCGGATTGCTCACTCGATGCAAAGTCCTCGACCCGAAGGCGCTTCGACTTCATCCATACACTCGCGGTGACTTTCTGATCGTCCAGGAGCAGCGTTGTCAGCGGCGAGACGATCCCGCTCACGCTGAGGTCACTCTCTGCGACCTGCGCTTCGAGCTCTTTGATCGTCGTGCTCTCCGGGGAAAGCACGATAAGCGCCGTGCGGATACGGACCGCGGGACCGTTGGCCGGGCTGTAGCTCAGGTCCGACACCTCGACATTTCCCGAGAGCTTTTCGATCCGCTCCCCCTTTGCGACGAGCTCGATCGTTGCCTCGACCAGGCCCTCTACCTTCTCGATATCGGCAATCGGATACGCTTTGGAGATCTCCGCCAGGTCGAAGCGTCCGTCCAAACTGAGGTCGATCCTTGGCTGCGAGAGGGGCCGCGTGACGGTGACGCGCCCCTTGGCTTGGCTCTTCCCTGCTGCAAACCCGTACTTCGGAACGTCGATTCGCATCCTGTCCAGATTGCCTCCGGGGTGCTTCACCGACGCATCGAGCACTAGGGTGGTGACGCCGAGCGGAAGGTCTGGATATTTGAACGCCCCATTTTGAATGTTGGCCGTCGTGGAGAACGAAGGGATGTCCTCGTCGCCTGGCCCCAGCTCTCCTTGAATCGTCGCCGCGAGCGAAAACGTGCCGCTGGCCGTCAGCCCTTTGAAGTCCGCCGCGTAGGCATTGGGGATCGCGGAGATCAGCGCCTTGATGGGAAGCCCCTTCTTGGAAGCCAGCTTCAAGTCCAGCGCCGTTCCATCGCCAGCCCAGCCGATCTCTCCAGTTCCTTCGAGGGCAAGCTCCTGGACGGCAACATCGAGCGCGTGAAGCGTCAAGAGCTCTCTATCGGTGTCGACGGTGGCGTTCACATCGACACTCGCCTTCGCCTTCTTCAAGTACGAAATGCCTCCGAGTCGAGCCGTCAGGGCATCGACCGTGGTCTTCAAGGAAAGCTCCTGAACGGCGCCGGAAATCTTGGCGCGGCCGTCGTGTTCGAGCCCGGCGACGACGACGCGGACGCTTGGAGTGGCATAGGTCAGCGACCCATCGTCAATGCGGAGTCGTTTGATCTCGAAGGCGATGGCTCCGTCGGGCGCTTCTGGGCGGTCTGCTTGCTCCGGAACGATGTCGTAGTTGGCCTTCCCATCAGCGCGGACGACGAGGTGTACCT
>Ga0316201_10001098_pt1 | contig 17510 bp, 14 predicted proteins | sample CS6wburrow_MG_FD_204516 | JGI IMG/M metagenome (GOLD analysis project Ga0316201, IMG submission 204516) | Coastal sediment microbial communities from Delaware Bay, Delaware, United States - CS-6 worm burrow | ecosystem: Environmental > Aquatic > Marine > Coastal > Sediment | place: USA... | reverse complement strand
GTCCGCGCAGGAGCTGATGGGCCACGCTGGTGTGCGTATCCTCGCTGTCACCGGAGGCAGCGGCGTCGTACGCCAGGCTATGACGAGCGGCAAGCGCGCCATCTGTGCCGGGCCCGGCAATCCTCCGGTGGTCGTCGATGAGACAGCAGACCTCGAACTCGCCGGCCGCGGCATCGTCAACGGCGCTTCCTTCGACAACAACATCGTCTGCACCGACGAAAAGGAAGTCATCGCCGTCAGCAGCATCGTCGACAAGCTGCTCGACCAGATGAAGCGCCACGGAGCCTATATTGTGCATGAGCGGGACTTTCACAAGATCGAACGAGTGATCTTCAGTGAACAGCGCGGTCAGCGGCAACGTGCGGTCGTCGAGAAAGACCTCATCGGCAAGAACGCGGGCGAGATTCTCGCGCGGGCCGGCATCTCGTGCTCCGGCGACCCGCCATTGTTGGTCGTACGCGTATCCAACGGCCACCCGCTCGTCTGGACCGAACAAATGATGCCGGTGTTGCCGGTCACCGCCGTACCCGATGTCGACCGTGGCATTGAACTTGCCAGGGAGGTCGAGCACGGCTACGGCCATTCGGCCGGCATGTACTCGCGAAACATCGAGGCACTGAGCCACATGGCACGAACGATCAACACCAGCATCTTCACCAAGAACGGCCCGTTTTATGCCGGCTTGGGCGAAGGTGGAGAAGGCCACGCAAGCTTCACGATCGCGAGCCCGACGGGCGAGGGCCTCACCGGCCCGGTCGCCTTCAGCCGGCTGAGGCGCTGTGTCCTCGTCGATCACTTTCGTATCGTATAGACCCGCATGCCGCAGAAAAGGAAACGTCACGGAGCCCTCGCGCTACTGGAATTCGAGACGATCGCTGCCGGCGTACTGGCGAGCGACCTGATGGTCAAACGGGCGCCTGTCGCAATGCTTCGCTGCGGGACGATTCACCCGGGCCGATTCCTGATTCTCGTCGGCGGCAGCGTCGCCAGCACGGAGGAGGCATATCTTGCCGGAACACGGATGGGTGACGCTGAACAATACCTGTGTGGCAGCGTCTTTCTCGGGGACGTCCACCCTGCCCTGCATGACGCGGTACTGGGTACACGGCAGGACATGACGGGCGATGCACTGGCTGTCGTGGAAACCCGTTCTTCGCCTGCCCTGCTGGCCGCTGTCGATGCCGCAATAAAAAGCACGCCCGTCATCCTCTCCGAGATTCGGCTCGGCGATGACCTCGGCGGGCACGCGCTGGCCCTCATGAGCGGTGATCTTACCGACGCCGAGACCGCGCTCGGCATCTGCACCGAGCGGGCCGGCGATCAGATTCTCGCGAAGACTCTGCTGCCGCGGCTCGATCCTGACCTGCGCCGGCTTTTCGACCAAGGCACACGCTTTGGCCTCTGCCCTGCGTTCGAGCCGGCCGGCGCCGAATACCCCGAGGAGGTCGCATGCTCCTGGGACGCGTGATCGGAACGGTCGTTCCGGCGATGCAGGTGGACGAACTGTCCGCCACGCCATTGCTCTGGGTCCAGCCGCTCGATCGCGAGGGCCGCCCCGAGGGCGAACCCCTGGTGTGCGCCGATGGCACGCGCATGGCGGGGCCCGGACAAGTCATCTACTGGGTCGCCAGCCGCGAAGCCGCGCTGACCCTCGATCCGTGGTTCGTGCCGGTCGACGACGCCATCGTTGGTCTCGTGGACGAGGTCAGGCTCTATCCGCCGGAGGAGAACGCCTGATGATCCTGGGCCGCATTACCGGCAGCATCGTGTCGACCATCCATCACCCGATCGTGAATGGCCGCAAGCTGCTCGTCGCGGAGCGGCTCGATGCAGCGGGGCGACCGACGGGCGGTTACCTCATCGCAATCGACGCCATCGGAGCCGGCCGTGGCGAGACCGTGTTGATCATCGATGAGGGGACCGGCGCGCGGCAGATTCTCGATAAAGACAACGCGCCGGTGCGCTCCGTTGTCGTCGGTATCGTTGATGAGGTCACACTCGAGACGAGCTGAACATCTCTAGCTCATGCAATCACGGTCTCGAGCGCTATGAGGATCATTTCGTCAAACGTCGTCTGCCGCTCCTCGGAGGTCAACGCTGCGCCGCTGGGAATATCGTCGCTGACCGTGCAGATCGCCAGCGCTTCAGCGTCGTATTCAGCGGCAATCGGATAAATACCGGCGGCCTCCATTTCAATGCCGTACACGTTGTATTTGGCCATGGTCTCGAACATCGCGGTGTCCGGCGTGTAAAAAAGATCAGCGGAAAACAGGTTGCCAACATGGTGCCGCACGTTGTGCTGCTCTGCCGCAGCGACGGCCTTCTTAACCAGGTCGAAGGTGGCAATCGGCGCGTAGTCGTATCCGCCGAAGCGAATGCGGTTGATATTCGCGTCCGTGCAGGCGCCCAGACCAATAATGATGTCACGCAGTTTGACGTCCGGATGCGTGGTGCCACAGCTGCCTACGCGGATGACGCGTTTTACGCCATACTCGGCAATCAGTTCGGTCGTGTAGATGGATGCTGACGGAATGCCCATGCCGTGGGCCATGACGGACACGGGATGGCCCTTGTAGGCACCCGTGAACCCCCACATGTTGCGCACATCGTTTACACGTCGCACATCGTCCAGATAGGTGTCAGCAATGTACTGGGCGCGGAGCGGATCGCCCGGCATCAGCACGGTTTCGGCGAAATCCCCGGGCGCCGCATTCATATGTTTGGTAGCCATACGGCATTGTACCTTCAGAGCGTCGCCTAAGTGCCACAGTTTCGGAAGATACGGGTGCACAAACGCCGCATAACGGCGCTATACTCCGATCACCGAACATGAGGAGATTCAGCAATGTGTGGCACAAACACAACAATCAACAATAAGGCCGCCTCAGGCGTGCTGCTGGGTGCGGCTACAGTGGCGGTCGCATTTGCCGGTCTTTATGCCAATCCGGCCAGCGCACAGGGCATCGTTCTGGATGAAGTCATCGTGACCGCACAGAAACGCGAACAGTCATTCGAAGACGTACCGGCGGCCGTATCAGTAATATCCGGCGAAGCCGTTCGGGACCTGCTGGGCGCAGGCGAGAATATTCGCGCCCTGACGAACCGCGTACCGAGCCTGAACGTCGAATCATCGAATGGCCGTACCCAACCGCGTTTCTATCTTCGCGGTCTCGGCAACATCGATTTCGACAACAATGCCGCACAGCCTGTAGGTATGGTTTTCGACGACATTTTCCTCGAGAGCAACGTTCTCAGAAGCCTGCCGCTTTTCGATATCGAGCGTATCGAAGTACTGAAAGGCCCGCAGGGATCACTCTTCGGACGTAACACAAACGCCGGCCTGGTCAAGATCGACTCTGTTCGACCGTCGGACGATCGTAACGCGTACTTCAGCCTTGCGTACGGCGACCACGATACGGTGTCCTCCGAGTTTGCGACCAATATTACTGCCTCTGACAGCGTCGACATGCGCGCCTCGTTCAAGTATCAGCGCCGTAGCGACTGGATCGACAACATTGCCAATGGCATAGGTGACGACTTCGGTGGCTTCGACGAGTACGCCTATCGTCTGCAATTCCTGATCGATCCGAACGACACCTTCACGGGTCTGATCAAGTTCCACGGCTTCCACCAGGAAGGATCACAGCCCCAGGTCTTCTACGCAAACGCCATAGAAGTCGGCAAGAAAGGCCTGCGCAAGGGTTTTGATGAGACGATCGCCAACCATGACGGCCCTGCCGGTATGGAACTGGATCATTTCGGCCTGATGGCCAACCTCACATGGGACCTGGACTCGTTCACGATTACGTCGATCACGGGCGTGGACTCGGTCGAGAATTTCCAGTCAACCGACGTTGACGGCGGTATCTCCGATGGCTGTTGCGGTGTACTCGGCCAGAGCCTGTTCCCGGTGGCCACCGGCGATGGTCTGGACGATCACAACCAGTTCACGCAGGAAATCCGCATTTCTTCCGACGGTGACGAAATGTTCTTCCAGGGAGGCGTATACATCCTGAATGAAGACATGTTGGTTCGGAGCCAGGACTTCCTGGCCGACTCGATCACCTGGGTTGACCAGCAGACAGACTCGTTCGCTATTTTCGGACAGGCTGACTGGGCATTATCTGACCGGTTCTCGGTTGTCGCCGGTCTGCGTTTCACGTTCGACAAAAAAGACCTCAGGGTCATACCGGGCCGCAATTCGACGGCTCCTGTTGACTCGATCAGTGTCGAGGATGACTTCTTTAGCTGGGACCTTGCGTTCACTTATGATGTCAGCGAAGACTGGAGCCTGTACGGCCGCCTGGCGAACGCCTCTCGTGGCCCAGTCACTATTGGCCGCTTCGGCTTCGTAAGCTCGGCAGACACAGAAACCTCGGACTCCGTCGAGTTCGGCTTCAAGTCTGACCTGATGGGTGGCCGCGCGCGTTGGAATGCCTCTGTATATGCATTCACCAATGATGACCAGCAGTTGTCGGCAACCGGTGGTGGCGCAAACGTCAACCGCCTGCTCAATGCTGATAGCGTCTCAGGTAACGGCTTTGAGACTGACTTCGAAATCCTGATTACGGATAACTTCCTGCTCCTGGCCAACGCGAGTTACAACAAGACCGAAATCGACGACCCTGGCCTGGCTGACCTGGCGTGTGGCAGCGTACCGCAATGCACCTACACCGATCCCTTGCTGGTTGCCGGTGGTGGCCCGTTCGGTGAAGACGTCGTTGCCATTGATGGTAATCCGCTACCGCGTTCGCCGGAATGGATGTACAACTTGTCCCTGCAGTACAACATTCCGCTTTCTGATGGCGACTTTTACATTAATACAGACTGGAACTACCGCGACGATTCAAACCTGTTCCTGCACGAGTCGATTGAGTTTGTTGCTGACTCGAGGTGGCTTGGTGGCCTGCGGATCGGTTATCGTTCCGATAATGGACTGGATGTCGCACTGGTTGGCCGCAATATCACCGACGAACTTACGGTCGACGGTGGCATCAACTTCAACAACCTCACGGCGTTCATTAACGAGCCCGCGTTCTGGGGTATCGAGATGCGCAAGAGCTGGTAAGCCAGCCATAATCTGTACTACGAAAAGAGCCCGGTACCGTTGGTACCGGGCTTCTTTTTTGCTCGCGGTTAGCGGTATCGCCGCGTGCGCACCGGCTGCGGACGAGAGCGCGTCAACGATCGTTGGTACCCTGCAGAACCACAAGATCGACGAGGCAAGCGGCCTCGCCCGATCACAACGGTATCCCGACGTATTCTGGGTCATTAACGACGACGGCCCGTCGGAGCTGTATGCAATCAATAGCGCAGGACGAGACCTGGGACGGGTCAAGATCTCGGACGCCTCCAACCGGGACTGGGAGGATATTGCCTCGTTCACCCTCGACGGGGTCGGGTATCTGCTGATCGCCGACATCGGTGACAACGACGGCAAGCGCAAGGACGTGCGACTTTATATTATCGAGGAGCCGGAACCGGGCAAATCGAAAGTCGACTATGCCTGGCGCTTCGACTTTGAGTATCCGGAGGGTCCGCGTGATGCCGAGGCTATTGCAGTCGACGTCGAGAACCAGCGGGTACTGGTCCTCACGAAACGCGATATTCCGGCATTGCTCTATTCAGTCCCCTTGGTACCGGATTCGAAAAAACGCCAAGCCGCGACCCGCCTGGGCGTCGTCGGCAGCCTCCCGCAGCCGACGCGTAGCGAGATCCAGTTCGCGGCCAAGACCAATACCTGGCACTGGCAGCCCACCAGCATGGATATTTCCGACGACGGCATGCAGGCTGTCATTCTGACCTACGGTGGCGTTTACCTGTATGAACGCGGTCCAGACCAGAGTTGGCTCACGGCACTGCAGCGCCAACCGCGGGTCATCAGCCGAACCCACAACCGCCAGGCGGAGTCGGCTGCATTCAACGCAAGTGGCGACGCCGTTTTCATAACGCTCGAACAGCGCAACGCGCCGCTGTTCCGACTTCCTCTAAGCGGAGCACCAGAATGACCCTACGCAAGATCGCGATCGGCGCGCTACTTGTAGCCGCCACAGTATCGGCCTGCTCAAATACTGAAGCACCGACGTCTGTAACCATCATGGCGTTCAACGTGCAGAACCTGTTCGATAACATCGATGCCCCTGGCAAGGATGACAAGGCTTACCTGCCCCTTGCTGACAAGCAGTCCGACGCGCACATTGCCGAGTGCAACACGATCCCGGTCGAATCGTGGCGCGATGAATGTCTCAGCCTGGACTGGAGCGATGTCGCTCTCGACCACAAGCTGGGCGTCGTAGCTCAGGCTATTCAGCAGGTGAATAACGGACTTGGGCCGGACATCGTCGCCCTGCAGGAGGTCGAGAACATAGGCATCCTGGAACGCCTGCGCACCGAGTACCTTGCCGACAGCGGCTACCGACCGGCGATACTCGTCGACGGCCCCGACGCCCGCGGCATCGACGTCGCATTCCTGACCCGCTTACCCTACCGCGATGGGGCGGCTCTGCACTGGTTCATGCCGCTTGAAGAGTTCGCTGATCGTGCAGCCGATACGAGAGGCGTGCTCGAGGCCACGTTCGAGCTGCCCGACGGCTCGCTACTGACCGGCTTCTCGGTGCATTTCCCGGCGCCCTTTCACCCGACCGGCATGCGCGTAACAGCATACGAGCATTTGCAGCAACTTCGCGAGCAGGTACCTGCCGATCACAACGTGTTTGCGGCCGGCGATTTCAACACGACGAGCGTCGAGGACGAACGTGAACGCCTACTCGATCGCTATGTCCGACCGGACTGGGTGGTTTCCAATGACCTATGTGATGGATGCGCCGGCACCCAGTACTACTCGCGAGACCAATCCTGGTCTTTCCTCGACATGGTCTTATTTGCACCGTCAGAAGACGCTGACAATGCGTGGCAGGTTCGATCGGTCGAGATCGCCAACCAGCTACCGGCCCAGGTCACCGCAGACGGCACGCCCAACCGTTACCGTTCCGCAGAGCGCACAGGCGTTTCCGACCACTGGCCCGTACTCATGACGCTCGAGCCGCGTCCATAAAACCGGCCAAAAAAAAGGCCAGCCCGAAGGCTGGCCTTTGATGTTGCATCAGGCTTCGATTAACGGAACCTGATATCCAGGCCAAGACGAATTTCCCATACTGAGGAAATGCCCTGGAGTGTCGTGATCGACTTGTTACCGGCGTTGAACGCGTCGTATTCATAACGGCCCTGTGCATCAACACCCGTTAACGTGACAACACTCGACGAATCGAAACGTGCATCGTATTGCCGCCCCCAGCTATCGTTCAGCAGGTTCGTAAAGTTGTAAATCTTTAAGAACGCCTGCGCTTTGAGGTCGTCGACGAACAGTGGAATTTCCTGGTCGATACGCAGGTCGATGCGCGAGCTGTCCTTGGTACCGATCGTATTGCGATTGACGAACGAACCACCCTTGAGACCCTGCTTTTGTGTCCAGTCAAGGAATCCAGCAACATCGAAGTTGGCGGTATACGTGACGTTCGGATCATTGGGTCCGTCAGGAACGTACAACAGGTGCCTTGACGAGAACTCGTCCTGCAGGACGTCGTCCGACGACATCGTATAGGTACCGAACTGGCCCGAGCCGTAATAACCCATCAGCGTGAAACGCGTCCGGTTGTCACCCCAGAATTCGCGCGAGAAAGCTGCGCGCATCGTGACGCGATGCTTCTGAGAGTAGTTCGACGTTGCTGAACGAGGATTATTGATGTCGTTTGTGGCCAAGTTGGTAAAGCTGGACGAGGCCGTGAACGACGTCATCGAACCGGCATCCTCCGCTTCCGTCCAGGAGTAACCAAGCATCAGGTCCATGCCCCAGTCAAAGCTCTTGTTCATGACAACTGACATCACGTGCGCGTCACCGCTCTGATTGCTGTTGGTCAGCATCAGGTTGTCGTCGCCCGCGAGCCCGCTATTCGCATAGATAGGCGCGCCAGCGGCTGTCGAACCGACGATCTCCTGTGACACGTCTTTATAAATAGCGCCGTTCTCAAGCGTCGTGTACATGTAGTCGATGTCGGCTGTCAGGCCCCACCATGGCATATCCCAGGTGCCGCCGAGCGCCAGCTTCCATTCGCCTGGCTGATCATAATTCGGATCAATCAGGTTGACGTTGCTGGTCGAGCCAGTGGTCGGAGAATTGGCAACCTCATCAAACTGCGCTTGCGGCACGGCACCACCGACTCTGGGTCCAACCACGGTCGGCAGAGTGCCATCGAAGATGGACGCCAGGTTCGAGTATGTGCCACGCGTGAACCTGCTAGCGATACCGTCGTTACTCCAGGCATTGGCGAGCCAGACATTGGGATTACCACCCGAGAACAGGCCGATACCGCCACGCAGTGTCAGGTCGTCGCGAACACCCCACGTAAACCCAACTCTCGGCATCAGCAGGCTGAGGCCGTCGATCCCCTTGTCGTTGCGAAAGCCAAGAAGGTTAGACAGGTTTTCGTTGTAGTTCGGCGCGTCGTCGCTGCTGAACCACTCGAAGCGCAACCCGGCTGTCAGTGTGAAGTCGCTGTTAGGAAAGTAGATTTCATCCTGAAGATACAGAGCGTGCAGCACGTTGCTGAAATTTGCGGCAGCATCGAGCGCGTTATTCGAACCAGGCGCACTCTGGTAGTCAACTGACCAGGGCCGTCCTAACTCAAAAGCATCGATGCCTGAAATTCCGCACGCGGGATCATCAAAGCGTCCTTGTGCGGTAAGCGCATCGCACGCAGCCGGATTGCCGCCTGAGAAGTCACGATAGTCCCACTCGCCACCTCTTGATTGCGCCACAAAGATGTTGAAGACTTCGAGATCTTCCTGCTCGTAGCCGCCGCTGAATACGTGGTTTCCAACCAGCATTTCGGCCGAGAGTTTCAGGAATTGCGTATCTGTAAACAGACTGTTGGCCTGGCGTGAATCATCCGCACCGAGGTAAACAGTATTATTGAACCCGTCAACATTGATCTGGTGATCGCCGAAGTCCTTCGGGCCGTCCGATATCTGGGAATCGTCCATGCGTGAGTCGGTGTAGAACAACTCTGTCGAGAACGCATCTGTCCACTGTGACCGGAAGATCGCCGTATAAGTCTCAGAGATCGAGCCCTTGCTGTAACGGTGATTCGCGTACTCGAATTCATTCGGGTCACTTTCCGGATAGCCGTCTGAATTTCGATTCTGGATGCCGTCATAATAATTGTAGATCAATGCAACGTTGTGGTTGTCATTGATGTCCCAGTCCAGGCGAACGAGATAATTTTCGGTCGTCTGAGCGCCATTGCCGCCCTGTCCACCAGGATCGTAACCGTAGACATTTTCCGCAATTTGGGTAATCCGATCGAAATCCGCCTGCGAGAACCAGGGCTTTTCAACGCCGCCGGAACCGCCTGCAGGTGTTGACGTCAGATTTCTGGGCTCCTCGGATTCTTCGTAGGCCGCAAAGAAGAACAAGCGATCCTTGAGTATCGGGCCGCCAACGCTGAATCCGATCTTTTCTTTCTTGTAGGATTCGCCGCTACGGACATCGCTGCCATCCAGTGTGTCTTCGGCCCAATCCTGGGTCGTATATTCGTAGAACGCGTTTGCTTCAAATTCGTTCGAACCGGACTTGGTTACCGCGTTGACGTTACAGGCAGAAAAACCGCCGTAGTTTGTGTCAAACGGTGCAAGCTCAACCGACACCTGTTCAATGGCGTCATAGGGAAACGGCATGCCGGTGGACGTTGAATAACCGTTGGTATTCAGGCCAAAGCGATCGTTATGGCTAACGCCGTCCAGCGTAATGCTGTTGAATCTCGGGTGCTTACCCGCGCAGTTGATCTGGAATCCGTCGAGGTTGAGTCGCGGATCAATTGCATAGACATCCTTGATGTCGCGGTTAAATGCGACAGCACTCTGCATCTCGCCCAGGCTAAATGTCGCTGCCGGTCCGGAGGTCGTTTCAACCAAAGACGTCGACTGGCCAACGGCAATGATTTCTTCAATCTCCTCGCCCATTTCGATGGTCAGGTTGTAGGTATCGCCCAAGCCGATCGACTGCACTGTGACTGACTGCTCGCCATTGACGGTCACCTGGTACGGGCCGCCAACCGGCAGATTGCTGGCCAGAAATGTGCCAGTGTTGTTAGTGGTGTAGGTACGATCGTTGCCTGAACGCAGATCTAAAACGACTACGTTGGCCCCGCCCAGCGGAGTGCCGGACTCGTCAAGAACACGGCCGCGCAATGCGGAAGACGTATCCTGCGCCTGCGCAAATGCCGGCAACAGCAAAATCGCAGCAAGCGGCAAGAGCTTACTAAACACTTTATTCATCAGATTCCCTCTACTTGTTTCGTTCTGAACGATTATTGTTTGCTTTCTTGGACAGGCGGCAGCGCAATTGGTTGGTGTCGGACAAAAACAACAGCCGCGCGTTACGCATGTCGAGGATGGAGAGCATTGTCGCTCTTTGAATACAAGGTGACAAGTACGTAAAGGCCACCTCAAGAACACCGTGCGGGCAGTTCATTAACGCCGCCGAAGGGAGCGGTATCGCGCCGCATGTCAGCATTTCGAATGGCTGCAGGCCTTACTCAACAGGCACTTGCACTTGCCATGACAAGCCATTGTTTTTATTGAAGATGGATTAAAATCGCCTTCGTCGGCAACGCGCCAGAGGCGACGCAGGTTAGCTGTTGGGCGGCGAAAAAGGCGGCGCTCGGAGTGACGCAATATTGAGCAGATTGACAGAATTTACCTGTTGTGTTTTCGCCACATCAGTTCGCCTGCGCGCCTTTAGAGAAACACTGCGCAAATGGCGCCTCGTGGACCTCCGTTCTCGGCGACTCCGGGTCGACCGGCACGCCGACGGCGCGCCCCTCGGCCCGGGCGCGCAGGATTGCATCGAGCACCAGGTACTTGAGCTCCGAGCCCGCCCTGGACGCTTGTCGGCCGGCGGGCATCTGGTAGCCATCTCCCCCGCCGTACAGGAAATCCGGGACTACCATCACGTAATCGGCGCTGGCGTCGATTTCCTGCCAGCCACCATCAACAGGGACCTGCAGACTGACAATCCGTGACCCGGGCGCGCGGCTCCGATCGACACAGACCCGAAAGCCTGCAATTTGCGGAAAATAGCCCTGGCTTTCGCTGCTGCCGCGAAAGCCGGCCTCCATGATTTGCCGGAACTCGGCACCGCTGACAGTCATGTAGCGAAGGAACGAGGAAAAGCCGAAGGTTCTGCCGATGTCTTCGAAAGCGATGTCGTCCGCAATGGTGTCGTCGATTCGCAATGAACCGCTGTTGATGAAGGCAACGTCGGCCGCGGGCTCGCCAAAAGCGGTCAGCATCTGGTCGACGACAAAGTTGCCCCAAGCCGATTCGTGGTTGCGGACAAATTCCTCGGTAACGTTCATGGAAAAGGCGGCACTCCCGATGCGGGCTTCCAGGAACGGGAACTTGTCCAGCAGGCGATCGCGCCATTTCTTTTCGAGCAATGCGTAGTCCGGGTCGACAGCGATGCCCTCGTCCATCGGCAAACGCGTGGATACGACATTCGGCATCCCGTCTGCATCGAACATCAAGTCAATCTGCCAGATCACGCGTGCATTGGAGGCGCCCTTCATTATCTCGGCAGACTCAGGAGACTGAGCACTGAACTGCGGCTCGTGGTCGTGACCCCCAACAACAAAAGCAAACGTCGGATGGTCTTTTTTCAGCTTCGCAACTTCACGGTCCTGCCACATATGCAAATGCGTCAGTCCGACTATGGCGTCCACGCCGCGGGACTCGAGCTCGGCGATCACACGCTCCGCACTGGCGAGATAGTTCTTGTCTATCGGCGCATAGTCACGATCATTGCCACCCTCATCCGCATGCAATAACAATGCAAATATGCCGATCGTCTTGCCGGCGGCCTCAAATGTGAATGCCGATTGCAGCGCCGCGTCTGCCGCAGCGTCGCCTGTCACAAAGTGATAGTTATCGCCCAGCCAGTCAAAGCGCGACGCATTGATTGCATTGATCAGATGTTCCGGTGTACGCCGATCCAGCTCATGGTTGCCGAGCGTCACATACATGGGTGCAAGGTCATCGAGGTAGTTCATCGCATCGACCATCTGCAGGCCATTCCAGAGCTGGCTCTCGAGCGACGGATACAGGAAATCGCCGCCATGCAAAATGCGCACCTCGCTGCCCGAGGCCTGCAGTTCCCGGATAACTGTCACAACCCGACCGAAGCCGCCGCGTTTGCCGTCCTCGACGGCACCGACACGGTAGGTATCATTCAGGTGAATAAAGGAAAGCTGTACTGGCTCGTGTGCAGTAGACTCGGGAGTCGCGGCGCAGGCTGCGACGAGGAGAACCACGGAAACCAGGGACGTAATAATGGCAAATCGTTTTTTCATTATGTTGTTCGTTTCAATCTTCTGTGCGGCGTGCACCACGGCACCTGTCGTGCATTCGCCGGAAAATGACCTTGGGTTGTTATGGGTCAAACATTCGGCGGAGTATGGGGCGATAACGATGCAAGTCTATCAGTCCGCGCAGGATGATCTACCGCGATTCATAGACGATGAATCGTGGAGTGCAATGCCAGGCCACCCTAAATCCGCCGGTCTGCCGCCCGCCGTTGTTCTCGACGTTGACGAGACAGTCGTCAGCAACATCGATTTTCAGATCTCGTTCGAACGCCCCTTTACCAATCGCAAGTTGTATGACTTCTACCAGCAGCACCCGGCCATTCCGGTTCCGGGTGTTATCGAGTTTGTCACCGCTGCGCGTGCGGCGGGAGTAACCGTCTTTTTTGTCACCAACCGGCCCTGCGAACTCATCGATGACAACCCCGACCCCTGTCCGCAGAAAGAGGGGGTCATACACGAGCTTGAGTCGATTGGCATCGACGTTGACGCAGCGCATGTCATGCTGGCCGACCAGAATGGCTGGGACCGCGCAAAAATCGCCCGGCGGGAGTACATCGCCGAGTCGTATCGCGTCATGATGCTGATCGGTGACGACCTTGGCGATTTCATGCCGTGTGTGCGAACGAAGCTCTACGGTCCTTGTACCGAACCAGCAACCAAAGACAGTCGCAAACTGTTGGTCGAGCAGTACTCGGATCGTTGGGGCAACGGCTGGTACATCCTGCCGGGTCCGACACATGGCTCCTGGACCTCGTTCAATTGATGTGAAAGGACGAATAACCCGTTAAAATCAAGGATCTAGCTAAAAGGGGAAGAGCATGGCGAAAGTGAAGTGCGGCCTTATCCAGATGTCACTGAAGGGTGATGGCTCGATGCAGCCAGACGCAATACGCGACGCAATGATCGAGGCTCATATCCCGTATATTGAGGACGCGGCTGCCCAGGGCGTGCAGGTCCTGTGTTTCCAGGAAGTATTCACGCAGCCCTATTTCTGCCCAAGCCAGGATCGGAAATGGTACGCCGCGGCCGAATCGATTCCCGACGGGTATACGACATCGCTAATGACCGGGTATGCGAAGAAGCACAACATGGTTATCGTTGTGCCTATCTATGAAGAGACGATGCCCGGCGTTTATTACAACACTGCTGCCGTAATCGATGCCGACGGGACATTTCTCGGCAAGTATCGGAAGACACATATTCCGCAGGTCGATCCCGGCTTTTACGAGAAGTTCTTCTTTAAGCCCGGCGACTCGGGCTGGCCTGTGTTTGAGACGGCCTACCTGAAGCTCGGCGTCTACATCTGCTACGACAGGCATTTCCCCGAAGGCTGGCGAGCTCTGGCGCTAAATGGCGCCGAGTACATTGTGAATCCGTCAGCAACGGTTGCCGGACTCAGCAAGTACCTGTGGGAACTCGAACAACCCGCATCGGCCGCGGCAAACGGTGTGTTCATCGGCGCAATCAACCGCGTTGGCAGCGAAGAGCCCTGGGCGTCCTCACACAACATGGGTGAGTTCTACGGGTCGAGCTACATCGTCAATCCGCGTGGCACTATCGAAGCACAAGCCAGCTACGGCGATGACGAGCTTCTTGTGCATGAGATTGATCTCGACATGGTGCGCGAGGTTCGCAACACCTGGCAGTTCTTCCGCGACCGACGCCCTGAGACTTACGGTCCGCTGACGGATGGCTGAGTCCGTCAGCAAGCTGCGCTCGGTTGGCGAACACATTGAGCTCGACGTTGGTGACGATATCGCCAACAGCCCGCGCTATAACGAGGACATCGCGCCAACACGTGCCGAACAACGCACCTGGACGCGCTGGAATGTTGCATCGCTGTGGGTTGGTATGGCGATTTGTGTGCCAACCTATACGCTGGGTGGCGTGTTGACGGCCTACTTCGGCCTGTCGGTATCCGAGGCGCTATGGACGATCCTGGTCGCCAACGTCATCGTACTTATTCCGCTGACACTCAACGCTTATCCGGGTACGCGTTACGGCATACCCTGCCCGGTCGTGTTGCGCGCATCGTTCGGCATCATTGGCTCCAACGTACCGTCACTGATTCGCGCCGTTGTTGCCTGTGGCTGGTTCGGCGTACAAACACTGTTTGGCGGAATCGCCATTCACCTGCTGTTGTCGGCCTTGTTCGATGGCTGGGCATCGTTGGGCGGTACTGGCGAGGTACTCGGCTTCTTCATTTTCTGGGCTGCCAATATCACCGTGGTCATTCGCGGCGCCGAGTCCATCAAGCACCTGGAAACGCTGGCAGCCCCGCTGCTGCTGGCCGTCGCAATCGGCCTTATCGTCTGGGCAGTACCAAAGATCTCGCTGCTGGAAGTACTTGCGACCCCCGCGACGCGGCCTCCCGGCGCCTCGTTCTGGGGCTACTTTTTTGCGGCCCTGACGGCCATGGTCGGCTTCTGGGCGACGCTGTCGCTCAACATCCCGGATTTCAGCCGTTACGCGCGTTCACAGCGCTCACAGGTTATAGGCCAGATTATCGGCCTGCCGCTGACGATGTTCCTGTTTGCCGGCCTCGGGGTAATTCTTACCGCGGCGTCCTTTGAACTTGTTGGCGAGACCATTTCGGATCCCATCAACCTGATCGGCAAGATCGAGAGTCCGTTCTGGGTGGTCGTCGCCATGTTCGTCATTATCCTGGCGACGATATCGACAAATACGGCCGCCAATATCGTGTCGCCTACAAACGTGTTCCAGAACGTGGCGCCGAAACTGATCAATGAAAACAAGGGTGTCATACTGACCGGCATTATCGGCATCGCGTTGATGAGTTGGGAACTGCTGAAGAGGCTTGGCTGGATCGAAACGGAGGTCAGCATCGAAGGCCTCTATTCCAACTGGCTGGTCGGCTACTCGAGCCTGCTCGGCCCGATCGCGGGCATCATGATCGTCGACTATTTTCTCGTGAAGAGGCAGTCATTCGATCTTATTGCCCTCTACAAGGACAATGCGGGATACCCTGCATGGAACATGGCCGGCATGATCGCATTCCTGGTCCCTGTTGGACTGACTATCGGCGCGATCATGATCGGCAACAACAGCTGGTTCCATGGTTTCTACACCTATGGATGGTTTACGGGCTCGATCCTGGGTGGCCTTATTTATTACTTCGTCGCAAACAGCGAAGCGAGGAGTGCAACATGACACTACTGATAAAGGGCGGCACCGTCGTCAACGCGGACTTTTCACGACGGGCAGACGTACTCTGCGAGGACGGCGTCATTACAGCGGTTGGCGAGGGCCTTGACGCAGCGAAAGGTGCCACTGTTGTAGATGCGGGCGGCCAGTTCGTTATGCCAGGCGGCATCGATCCGCACACGCATATGCAGCTGCCGTTTATGGGCACGGTGACGACCGAAGATTTCTATTCCGGAACTGCCGCAGGCCTGGCCGGCGGCACGACGATGATCATCGATTTCGCCATCCCGGCCCCGCAACAGAACATTCTTGAAGCGTACCGGCAGTGGCGCGAATGGGCTGAGAAGTCCGTCGCCGACTACTCGTTCCACGTTGCGATCACATGGTGGGACGACTCCGTGCACGCCGACATGGGCACACTGGTTCGCGACCACGGCGTCAATAGCTTCAAACACTTTATGGCGTACAAAGGCGCCATCATGGCCGATGACGAGATTCTCGTGAACAGTTTCACGAGAGCACGCGAACTTGGTGCGATTGCGACAGTACATGCCGAGAATGGCGAGCTTGTTTTCCGACTGCAGAAAGAGATCTTTGAAAAGGGCATCACAGGTCCCGAGGGTCATCCGCTATCGCGCCCGCCGCAGGTTGAAGGCGAAGCAGCCAATCGTGCAATACGCATTGCCGAAGTACTCAACGTGCCGCTGTATGTCGTGCACAACTCCTGCAAGCAGTCTCTGGAGGCGATTACGCGCGCGCGTAACGAGGGCCAGCGCGTATTCGGCGAGGTTCTCGCCGGTCACCTGCTGATCGACGACTCGGTTTATCTCGACAAGAACTTCGACACCGCGGCAGCGCATGTCATGAGTCCGCCGTTTCGGTCTTCCGAACACCAGGAGGCGTTATGGCACGGCCTGCAGTCCGGAAACTTGCAGACAACAGCGACCGATCACTGCTGTTTCTGCGCGGACCAGAAAGCAATGGGCAAGGACGACTTTCGGCTGATTCCGAATGGCACCGGCGGGGTTGAGAACCGTCTCGAAGTACTCTGGGACCAGGGCGTGAATACGGGTCGCCTCACGAGGAACGAATTCGTCGCTGCAACATCAGCTAACGCCGCGCAGATTTTTAACGTCTATCCACGCAAGGGCAGCGTGTCAGTTGGCGCCGATGCCGACATTGTCGTTTGGGACCCGGAAGCGACAAAGACGATCTCGGCAAAGACCCATCACCAGAACGTTGACTACAACATCTTCGAGGGAATGACCGTTAAGGGCTGCGCCTCACATACAGTCAGCCGAGGCAAGGTCGTGTACGCCAACGGAGAACTTGATGTCGAACGCGGCGCCGGTCGTTACATCGATCGCCCTGCTTTCGCGCCGATTTACGATGCATTGCAAAAGCAGGCACAGAGCAAGGAGCCGGTTGCGGTCAAACGCTAACCGATCGGACCAGACCTATGCCTGATATTCGCCCCGGCCGCCTCGACAAGGAAGAGATCGATGAGAATTTTGTTGATCTGCACCCGCCCCTGTCACGCTCGGAAGCGTTAATCGAAGCAGACCGCTGCTATTTTTGCTTTGATGCGCCCTGCACCACGGCGTGCCCGACGGGCATCGATATCCCGGCATTCATCCAGAAGATACGCAGTGACAATATTCGCGGATCGGCAAAAACGATCTTGAGCGAGAACATCATGGGCGGCATGTGCGCCCGCGTCTGCCCGACCGAGGTCTTGTGCGAAGAAGCCTGTGTACGAAATACGCACGAAGACAAGCCGGTAGAGATCGGCCTGTTGCAGCGCTATGCCACGGACCCGATCGTCCAGGATGGAACACAACTGTTCGAACGTGCTGCAGCGAGCGGCAGGCGCGTCGCCGTCGTCGGCGCTGGCCCCGCCGGCCTGTCATGCGCCCATAGGCTCGC
>Ga0316201_10001096_pt1 | contig 17511 bp, 12 predicted proteins | sample CS6wburrow_MG_FD_204516 | JGI IMG/M metagenome (GOLD analysis project Ga0316201, IMG submission 204516) | Coastal sediment microbial communities from Delaware Bay, Delaware, United States - CS-6 worm burrow | ecosystem: Environmental > Aquatic > Marine > Coastal > Sediment | place: USA... | reverse complement strand
TCACCGATTCGTTTTTCCGGACGGGTGGATAATTCCACCATCACTTCTTCAAAACCGAAATCACGATAAACGCTGTATAGCAATTTCACAAAGGAATCGGTCTCGCTCTGAACCTGCTCGGGTGTACAGAAGATATGTGCATCATCCTGTGTGAATGCCCGAACCCGCATCAGGCCATGCAATGCACCGGATGCTTCATTACGGTGACAGGAACCAAACTCGGCCATACGCATCGGCAGATCGCGATAACTGTGCAGGCCGTTATTATATATCTGGATATGGCAGGGACAGTTCATCGGCTTGATGGCGAAGTGACGATCTTCACAATCGGTCAGGAACATGTTTTCAATAAACTTTTCTGCGTGCCCTGATTTCTCCCACAGGCTGATGTCAACGATCTCGGGCGTGTTGACTTCCTGGTAACCGGCCTTGCGTAAACGCTGGCGTATGTAATTTTTAACCTGTGTATAAATAGTCCAGCCATGGTCATGCCAGAACACCATACCCGGTGCCTCTTCCTGGAAATGGAACAGATCCAGTTGGCGTGCAATACGGCGGTGATCACGTTTTTCTGCTTCTTCGAGATTGTGCAGGTAGGTGCTCAGTTCTTTCTTTGTCCGCCAGGCCGTACCATAAATACGCTGAAGCATCTCGTTATTGCTGTCACCACGCCAGTACGCGCCGGCCAGTTTGGTCAGTTTGAACTGGCCAAGATGGGATGTGTTGGGAACGTGGGGGCCGCGACACAAATCGACAAACTCACCTTGCTGGTAAAGCGATAACGGTTCGTCTGAAGGGATAGATTCGATAATCTGCGCTTTGTATTCCTCATCTTTTTGACGGAAAAACTGAACGGCCTCACCACGCCCCATCAGGAATCGTTTGACCGGTATCGCGTCTTTGACCAGGCGTCGCATTTCAGCGGCAATCTTATCCAGGTCCTCCGGTTTGAAACCCGCCGGGTAGGAAAAATCATAATAAAAGCCATTCTCGATGACAGGCCCGATGGTGTACTGTGATTCAGGGAATACGCGCTCTACCGCCATGGCAAGCAAATGCGCGGTGGAGTGCCGAATAATTTCCAGGCCTTCTTCATCTTTGGCGGTGATAATGCGTAAGGTAGAGTCATCGTTCATTTCAAAAGAAGCATCTACCAGTTGACCATCGACCTCACCCGCCAATGTTGCCTTGGCAAGACCGGGGCCAATATCAGAAGCCACGTCCATTACCGTGACAGCCTGTTCAAATTGTCTTTGGCTACCATCCGGAAGCGTAATTAAAGGCATATCTATCTCTCAAACATCATCGACTCAAAACGAACAAGGGACGCAAAGCGTCCCTTCAGGTGCACTCTGCATGTTTCCTTTACCTCAGGAGGTAGTTCGTTCCTGCAAATTCATCGCGCTATTGTACGCGTGAATGCCAACGTATCCTACTCTTTTGATTTGAAAAGGTGGTAAAACACAAGGGAAAGGATGGTGGGCACGACTGGGATCGAACCAGTGACCACTGCCATGTCAAGGCAGTGCTCTACCGCTGAGCTACGCGCCCCCATAAAAACCAAACCCGACAAGCACTCATCAGGGGCGCGCAAGATACCATACACGGGATACTCTTCTCAACTATTTAGCCTTCATTCATCAATGAAAGTTATGTCGCGTTTCCGGCTGCGCTGTCGAGAAGGACATTGTTAGCGGATCACTTGCTCGGTGAGTGGTTTGCTGGTGTTTGTTCCGTTGGCGCACATTGGGGGCGCTGTGATGGGGATTGTCTTACCAGGACTCGCTCAAGCACATCCTTGTGGCGCTCTTCCTCGACTCCTGTCTCGTAAGGTCCTGGTAAGACAATCCCCACCCCAGCTCAGTATCAAACGACGTGCAACTATCTGAAATCGTCAACTCATGCGCTCGTAAAAAGCCGAGCAGGGGTGAAGCAGCAAATGACCTGAACCTATCAGAAACAATTGACCCCTGCATTCGCACAAAGCCGAGGATGTGCAGTACCTCACTTCAGGACCGTACGAGACAGGAGTCGAGTATCGAGCGCCACAGGACGTGCTTGAGCGAGTCCTGAAGTGAGGTACTGCATAGCCTTGGCTTCCCGACTGATCAATTGTGACCTGTACACCTGGGCTGAATGGACAAATCAGAAAATCGAACCCAAAAAAATCTTTCAGCAAGACCTTCACATGGTCATAATGAGCTGAGTAAAATCAGCCACTGTAATCAGAAAAATCTATGCCCCAACCCTTCGTCCATTTACACCTGCACTCTGAATTTTCACTGGTAGACAGTACGCTGCGTATAAAGCAGCTAGTGGAACGTGCGAAGGAACTGGATATGCCGGCAGTGGCTATCACCGACCAATTCAACATGTTTGGTCTGGTTAAGTTTTACCAGGCTGCGGTGGCTGCGGGCATCAAGCCAATTACCGGCGCGGATGTACTGGTCAGCCATACGGAAGACCCCGAGCACGCCAGCAGGCTGGTGCTCTTGTGTCAGAACAATGAGGGTTATCTGAACCTGTGCCGTTTACTCAGCAAGGGCTATCAGGATGGCCAGCATCTGGGAGTACCCTTTCTGCGGCGTGATTGGGTTACCGATCATTCACCCGGACTTATCGCGTTATCCGGTGGCCGTGAAGGTGATATAGGCCAGGCCCTGCTCAATCAACACCCCAACAAGGCACGACAGCTTGCACAGGGCTGGATTAAAGATTTCCCCGGTCGTTTTTATCTTGAAATTCAGCGCACGGGGCGCGAACAGGAGCAGCGCTATGAGCGCCATGCCCTGCAACTTGCCGCTGAACTGAGCCTGCCGGTAGTTGCCAGTAATGATGTTCGATTTCTTGATCGCAAGGACTTCTCAGCGCATGAAGCCCGTGTTTGTATCCATGATGGCCGCCAACTTTCCGACAAACGCAGGGAACTTCGCTATTCAGAGGAACAATACCTGAAGAGTCCGGAGGAAATGGAAAGCTTGTTCGCCGACCTTCCGGAAGCATTGGAGAACGCATCTGAACTGGCAAAACGATGTAACCTGGAACTTCAGTTCGGCACCTATTTTCTACCCGACTTTCCGACGCCGGATGGCGAGAGCGTCGAGGATTTTCTGAAAAAAGCCTCCCTGCATGGCCTTGCCAATCGCCTGAACAAACATGGACCTGCGCACGATTTCAGCGATGATGATTATCGTGACCGCCTGGAACTTGAACTCCAGGTTATAAACGGCATGGGTTTTCCAGGTTACTTCCTGATCGTGGCAGACTTTATCCGCTGGGCAAAAAAGAATGGTATTCCGGTTGGCCCTGGACGCGGGTCCGGTGCCGGTTCACTGGTCGCCTACGCACTCGACATCACCGATATTGATCCGCTGCAATACGATTTGCTGTTTGAACGTTTCCTCAACCCGGAACGTATTTCCATGCCTGACTTCGATGTTGATTTCTGCATGGAAAAGCGCGACCTCGTGATTGACTATGTCGCCGAAACCTATGGCCGGGACCAGGTCAGCCAGATCATCACCTTCGGAACCATGGCAGCCAAGGCTGCCGTGCGGGACTGCGGCCGGGTATTGGGCCATGGCTACAATTTTGTAGATGGTATCGCCAAGCTGGTGCCCCTGGAATTGGGCATCACGATCAAGAAGGCGCTGGATCAGGAGCCCGATCTCAAAAAACGTTATGAAGAAGAGGAGGAGACGCGGGCTTTGCTGGACCTGGCCATGTCGCTAGAGGGGTTGACCCGCAACGCCGGCAAGCATGCGGGTGGTGTGGTGATTGGGCCATCCGCACTGACCAATTTTGCACCGTTATTCAGCGAACCCGGTGGTGGCGGTGTGGTTACGCAATTTGACAAGGATGATGTTGAAACCATCGGCCTGGTCAAATTCGATTTCCTCGGTCTGAAAACCCTGACCATTATTGACTGGGCCTTGAAAGCCATCAATAAGCAACATCTTGATGAGGGCAAAGAACCGGTTGTACTCGAAGATCTGCCACTCGACGACCCCCAGACATTCCGTTTATTGCAGGATTGCAAGACGACCGCGGTTTTTCAGCTCGAATCAAGTGGCATCAAAGACCTGATCGGCAAACTGCAACCCGACAGTTTCAACGAGATCATTGCACTGGTGGCCCTCTACCGGCCCGGTCCGCTGGAATCAGGTATGGTGGGTGATTACGTGGATCGCAAACACGGCCGCGCGATTGTCAGTTATCCGCATGACGATCTCGAACACATTCTGAAACCCACCTATGGTGTTATCCTTTACCAGGAACAGGTCATGCAGATCGCCCAGGTACTGGCTGGCTACTCACTCGGTGATGCCGATATCCTGCGTCGCGCGATGGGTAAGAAAAAGGCATCCGAGATGGCTAAACAACGTCTCGTATTTGTAGATGGTGCCTCTCATCGCGGGGTCAGTGACGAACTTGCCAATTATATTTTTGACCAGATGGAAACATTTGCCGGTTACGGTTTCAACAAATCCCACTCTGCCGCCTATGCCCTGATCGCCTACCAGACAGCCTGGCTAAAAGCCCACTACCCGGCAGCCTTCATGGCGGCAGTCCTGTCGGCGGACATGGATACCACGGATAAAATCGCTGGCTTGATCAGCGAATGCAGAAAGATGGGACTGGACATTCTGCCGCCGGACATCAACCATTCCTCCTATTCTTTCAAGATGACAGACCAGCACTCTATCAGCTATGGCCTCGGTGCAATCAAGGGCATCGGCAATGCCGCCATTGCTTATATCGAAGAAGACCGGGCCGCAAATGGCCCCTATGCTAACCTGGACGACTTCTGTAACCGCATGGATCTGAAAAAGGCCAATAAACGCGCGATGGAAACCCTGGTTCGTTCCGGCGCGATGGATGTACTTGATCCCGAACACAACAGGGCACGACTCCTACATGACCTGCCCCGTTGCATTCACGCTGCCGAGCAAACACAACACGATCAGGAAGCCGGCCAGACCGACCTGTTTGGAACACTGCAACCCACAACCATCGACGACACACCGGAACTGTCCGACGTAAAAGCCTGGCATGAACTGCAAAGACTGCAGGCAGAAAAAGACTCTCTCGGCTTATACCTGACCGGTCACCCGGTCAAAGTTCATTTCAGGGACATCAGGAATTTCACCACCTGCACGCTTGCAGAGGTGCGTCAGCGGATACCAAAAAAGAGTAAGAACCGGCGCGGTGTTCCGATGACCCTGGTGGCGCTGGTGACCTCATTACAGCGCCGCACCCCGCGCGGACATTTCATCGCGGTCGATGATCACAGCGGCCGGGTTGATGCATTTTTGTCAAACGAAACCTATGCTACTTATGCTGACCTGATGATAAAAGACTCAATTATTCTGCTTGAGGGCAACGTGGCCGCTGATGATTTCACCGGTGGTTACAAAATCACGGTTAACCATGTTATGTCCCTGGCGGATGCCAAGGCGCGTTTTGCCAAGGGTGTCAATATCTCTGTTTCCGGACCTGATGACGATTTGTGCCGGACGCTGGCAGCTACCTTCCGCCCTTACCAGGAAGGTTCATCACCGGTTTATCTCCATTACCGGAACCAGCGTGCACGGGTCACGTTTGAACTGGGAAATGACTGGGCCGTTAAACCCTGCGAGGAACTGATCGCGGCGTTGAATGAACTGGAGGCGGTCAAACAGGCAGGATTTCGTTACTGAGTAGCAATTCAGCTTTCAGCTGAGCGATAACGCCGGTACAGGATCTTGACGCGGCGCACGTATTCCCTGGTTTCCTTGTAAGGCGGAATACCACCATACTCACGCACCGCACCCGGACCGGCGTTGTATGCGGCCGCGGCCAGTTCCACACTTTGATCGAATTGCTCCAAAAGACGGGAAAGGTACTGGGTGCCGCCTTCAATATTACTGACCGGGTCAAACACATCGACAATCTGTAATTCCGCCTGGGTTGCAGGCATTAATTGCATAAGCCCCTGTGCACCTTTCGGTGAAAGTGCTTCCGGCTGGTACGCGGACTCTGCGTGAATGATGGCTCGGATCAGCGCATCATCAACGGCATATTCCTCAGCAGCGAATTGAATGGCTTCACTGAAAGCTCCCCGGTTCAGGGGTATTTTTTCCCAATCCAGCTGGTTGCAACTGGGGTCAGACGCGTAACAGGGAAAGGAAAACGTTTTGACTTTTTGCTGGCCGACAGGCCGGATATTGGTGTAGTGGACAATGCCATCCTTGTCGGTAAATTTATAGACCTCGGCGCAAACCGACTGCACTGCAGACAGGTTTGCAATAAGCAATATGCCAGCTACCTGCATCACTTTGTAAAGTCCGTATTTCATCACAGTCCATAAGCCTTATCCAGGCAGATTATGGCATAAACAGCTTATCTTCTGCGATGGCGCATTAAATTACGTTTACCCCTCGTTCCGCACATTTTGTTTAACCGGACTCCCCTTCAGAGCCACTTTGCCAATACGGAGCGAAGATTCTCAAGCATGACAGGTTTTCCAATGAAATCGTTCATTCCAGATTCGAAACAGGCTTCACGATCATCATCAAATACATTGGCCGTCAGCGCGATGATCGGTAATCCCGACTGGGAGAAGCCATTTTGTCGGATAAGACGAGTTGCCTGTAAACCGTCAAGCTCCGGCATCTGGCAATCCATAAGAATGAGGTCGTAGTTGTCTTGCCTGATTGCCGTTAGCGCCTCGTTGCCATTGTTCACCACAACCGCGTGGTGACCGAGCAATTCAAGCTGTTTCATCACGACCAACTGGTTGATCTGGTTATCCTCGGCCAGGAGTATTTTTTTAGAGGCGCCTTGGTTGGAGGCCGTACCGGCTATATTTTCAGGTTTTTTAGACACCATATTTGCGAGCTTGAAAGGTACTTCAAACCAGAAAACTGAACCTCCACCCGGATTGCTACGTGCACCAATTTTGCCGCCATGTGTCTCGACAATCTGTTTTGAGATTGCCAGGCCCAAACCTGTGCCGCCGTATTTACGCGAGGCACTGTCATCACCTTGCGAGAAGGGTAGAAACAATTCATCCACTTCACCCATATTGATACCAACACCAGTATCGCTGACCTCGCAAAGTATGCGTACGTTAGAATCCGACCTGTCGAACGCAGAGAACCTCATACTGATCTTACCTTCACCTGTAAACTTGATGGCATTTGAAATCAGATTTACCATCACCTGCCGCAACCTGGAAGCATCACCCTCAAGTTCAAATGGCACATCAGCATCAAACTCCAGGTTCAATTCAACATTTTTCGTTTTATCAGCGACACCAAACAGGTCAAGTACCTGCTCCGCTAACCGGTCCAGCCGGAATGGCTCCAGTGTGAGTGACAACTCCCCTGACTCGCTCTTTGAGTAGTCAAGTATGTCGTCAACGACCTTGATCATTTCCTGTGCTGATAGTTTGAGTAGCCGTGCATGCTGTTGCTGCTCGTCGTTAAGATTGTCACAAAGCAGAATTTCAGACATACCGAGAATACCGTTCATCGGTGTTCTGATCTCATGACTGACGTTCGCCAGGAACCGGCTTTTTTCTTTCTCCGATCGTTCGGCGACCACCTGTTTGATCCGGAGCTCTTCCAATTCTTTGGATTGCTCTTTGGCTTTAACCATGATCATACGCAGAGAAGTATTCTCCAATATGGCCAGAACCCAGAATACGGCCAGACTAGCCAATACCACGGTAGCGAGGGCGGATCTCATTTCATCTCTAATGAAACCGGATTGATCCAGCCATATATGCATCACGGGCAGGATAAAAGACACCATGATGATTGGGCTGACGTTCGCCACCAGAACGTCTTTGACACCGATCTCAGTAGTCGGCGCAATGTTGGCTGTCTCCGGATACTCATAATCACGGGCTCTTCCAGCAACGATAATCAACAGGTACGGCAGACTCCACAAAATATCGCTGGTGGCACTACCTCCCCAGGAGTAAACCTGCGTGTAATTCAACGACTCCATTAAATCAAGTGCAGCAAATGCAATGTTTGCGGTCCCCAACACACCGTAAAGCACCTTCCAGCGCACCGATTTGGCCATAATTGCCAGGTGCACAAACACCACGGCGAGAATGAAATCTATACCGGAGAAAAATAGAAGCGATGGAACCCACGAGTCGTAAGTATCGGGTGTCATCCTGCTTGGAATCAAAACAAAGTAGAAGAACAGGCAAAGCGTGAGCACACCAACCGCGACGAAGAACCTGCGGGAGAAATGGCCTGCATTCCGATCGCGCACAATATGAGGCATTGCGCTTGCTGCGACTAACCAACTGCAGTAGAAAGCAAGAAATATAGCGTCTGTAATCACATCAACCGATGTGCTCCAGGCGTCCATTGGCCACAATAGATACATCATGTTGACCAACCACCACATGCCAAATGCGATGGAAAGCATTTTCCAGAAGAAAACCTCTTTATCGGGGAAATCTTCTCGTTGGCGGGGCCAGAGAATCAACACCGTAACTGGCAACAGAAATACACATGACATTACCAGGCCATAGGTCTCTATATTTAACGATGTTGCACCCGGAAGAAGATAAGGGACATGAAGCAGGATAAACACCAGCAGAAAACTCCGCACAACAACATCGTCCCGGACTTGCCGGAAGAATGATTTTTTGCGGGTTTCAGACCTCATACGGACAAACCTGTATAAAGTTACAAGTTAACCACCTTGCCGAATCCTCTCAGCAATATGCGGTCAATTGAACCTTATCTTGAACTGTTCCCCTTTAATTACGTCAGCACAGTTGGCGACTCGATCTGACACGTGCAAAGACTACCTGCCAGTTCTGAAAAAGTCCACCATCGGCGACCGGAGACTTGTCAATTCCGACACGGGCGCCACGAAGAATCTATCCCCCGGGTCGCGGCAGGAGTGGACTATAGCGAGCAAAATCCCATGCCGTGCTTTTCCAGGTAACGCTGATGATACTCTTCCGCAGGCCAAAAAGTCATCGCCTCCCGTACCTGCGTGACCACCGGTTGTGGCCAGCGGCCGGACTGATCCAGTGCCTCGATCGCCTTTAAGGCTGATTTTTCCTGGTCAGTGCTATGAAAAAAAACGACCGAACGATACTGGCTGCCAATATCAGGACCTTGCCGGTTAATCGTGGTCGGATTGTGCATTTCGAAAAACAGGGCCAACAGGGTTTCAAAACTGACCTGTTGCGGGTCGTATTGAAGCTGGACGACTTCCGCGTGACCTGTCGTTCCGGTACAGACCATCTTGTAGTTGGGTTCGGGTTGTCCACCCATATAACCGGATGTAGCCTCCAGCACACCTTCCACTGCGCGAAAACGCGCTTCCACACTCCAGAAACAACCGGCGCCGAAAGTGGCGAGTTCAATTTCACTGCTCATGATTTACCTCTGCTGCCAGGACGTTTTCCAACCCGAATCATACCTTCCTGGATCGTACTTGCAATCAACCTGCCATTGCGATCATATATTAAACCCCTCGCCAGACCTCTGCCGCCACTGCTGCTTGGGCTGTCGCAGGAATACAATAACCAGTCATCGACACGCGCCGGGCGATGAAACCACATACCATGATCAAGACTTGCCATTAGCAGATCATCCTGAATAAAAGAAATCCCGTGTGGCAGGGTTGCAGTTCCCACCAGGTGGAAATCAGATGCATAGGCCATCAACGCGCGGTGCATCTCATCAGGTGCATCAATCTTTTCGCTCAAACGAAACCATATATTTGAATACGGAGCCTGCGGTTGCGGCTTGAAGACATCGCGCTTGAGTGTTGGTCGAAAATCAAACGGGCCGGTGCGTGTGAACCAGCGACGCAAAAGCGGTGAAACCTGCTCGAGACGATCTTCCGGAACATTACTTTCCGATGACAAATCCTCCGGCATCGGAACATCCGGCATTTCAAACTGATGCTCCAAACCTTCCTGCTCCAACTGGAACGATGCGGCCAGCGTGAATATCGGCCGGCCATGCTGGATCGCAACAACCCGGCGCGATTTAAAGCTACTGCCATCCCTGTTACGTTCCACGTTGTAAACGATCGGAGCCTGTGCATCGCCGGCACGCAGAAAATAGGAGTGTAGCGAATGGATCTTTCCATCATCCACGGTGCGACTGGCCGCAATGATCGACTGCGCCAGCACCTGGCCACCGAATACCCGGGAAGTACCAATGTCCCGGCTTTCACCCCGGAAAAGATTGACTTCGAGAGACTCCAGTTCCATCAACTGTAGCAATTCTTCTATCGTGTTATTTGAGTAGGCCATTTTCCAATATGTTCTATTTTGGTCGACTGGTTGATCAGTTTATCTCACCAGTCCCAAGATGACTCAGTGAAAATACCAGATTGGGTTCCAGGGATATAAACACAATGGCTGCACTGTGCCACAATGGTAAGGAATCTATTCCATGCAGGCAGGATGGACCAGGATGAATTCTGAACAGACATTTCTCTGGCACGACTATGAAACCTTCGGTGCCTACCCGCAACTGGACCGGCCGGCACAGTTTGCCGCCATCCGTACCAATGCCTTACTCGAACCTATCGGTGAACCGATCAACTGGTACTGTCAACCGGCCAGGGATGTACTACCACACCCTATTGCCTGCCTGATTACCGGCATCACGCCACAGGAAGCATTAAAAAAAGGACTTATAGAGGCAGAGTTCGCAGCAAAAATTCACGCGGAAATGATGGAGCCCGGCACCTGTGGGGCCGGTTACAACAGCATTCACTTTGACGACGAATTCAGCCGAAACCTGTTTTACCGGAATTTTTATGATCCCTACGAACGCGAATACAAAAATGGAAACTCGCGCTGGGACCTGATTGACCTGGCGAGGATGTGTTATGCACTGCGACCGGCGGGTATCGCGTGGCCGGAACATGAACCCGGCAAGCCAAGCTTCAAGCTTGAACACCTGAGTGCAGCCAACAATATCGAACACATGGGTGCACATGAGGCCTTGTCTGATGTGATGGCAACCATTGGGCTTGCACAGCTCATTCGTAGCCGGCAACCAAGATTGTTTGAATGGGCGCTGAAAATGCGGGATCAGCATTATTTAATGCAGATGCTGAACCCGGCCAGTCCACAGACCCTATTGCATACCTCTTCACGCATCCCGGCCACGCGTGGCTGCACCACGCTGATCTTGCCCCTGTCAATCTATCCGGATCAGAAAAAATCGGTCATAGTTTACGACCTGATGACCGATCCCGAGCCCCTGTTGGGTCTTGATGCCGGCGATATCTCCGACCGGTTGTTCACGCCGGCGTGTGACCTGCCCGAGGGCGTTGAACGTATCCCGTTAAAAGCTATTCGCACCAATCACGTACCGATGGTTGCGCCGGCGTCGACGCTGAAAAATGTCGATTGCAAACGTATCGGTCTCGATCCTGAACGTTGTTTCGACAACGCTGAAAAACTCATCCGGGTTCTGCCGCAGATACGTAACAAGGTGATGGAGGTCTTCAAACCCTACCCACCGGGTACCGGCACCGACCCGGATCATATGATCTATTCAGGTGGTTTTTTTTCAGGTCAGGATCGCAGGCTCATGGATAAAATTCGTAGTACCACACCGGACAGCTTGGCCCAACTCTCCTGGCCATTCAAAGATTCGAGATTGGAGGAGATGCTGTTTCGCTACCGGGCACGAAATTACCCCGATACATTGAGTCTGGATGAGAGCCGATTGTGGCAAATGCAAAAACTCGAAAGACTGGAGCGGCCAGCTGATGACCGGCAACTCACCCCTGAAACCTTCAGGCTGGAAATATCGGCTGCCAGGCTGTCACATGCGGCAGACAAGCACAGCTTGAACATTCTGGATCAACTCGAAGCCTGGGGAAAGGATGTCTGTAATGCCTATTATCTGTAGGCCAAAACCCCAAATCAATGACTTAACAGCCCTTTCTCGATTCAATTCGAATTATTTATACACAAGTCGCTGATTGTTCGTATGACACTTATGTGACATCAAATTTTCACCTGACGACGTCATACTGATATCTGTAGGCTGTTGTATTTTATAAGCAATTACAATATTGATTAATTTTTGCGCAATTCTGAGGTCAGCCTGTACTGGCTATACACGGGCAAGCTTACTAACAGAGTTATCCACAGCATTTGTGGATAACTGACTAAGCCGCATTAAGCCTCTTTCTTTCGGGCTGCGCAAAGACATCCATAGGCCGTTGATGGCCTCCAGTAACCCGGTTTAAACGACGCCTGGCCGATGGTGAAACAAACTCCACATGGGTACCGTCGGAAAACTGCAACATCCAGATTCTGCGAGGATCATTGTCTTTACCGGGTGTCGCCACGACACCGGTAATCGTCTTGCCTATCAACTGAAAATCTGTATCCATGCTGGTATCTCCTGTTTGTTGAGTGTCATTAAAACAAAGACGATTCTCAAATCATGAGAGACGGCAACAGAATTTTTCACAAAACACAAATGCCTACAAGACATCTGGCATTTCACCTCTATTTATCTCCTGCCTCAGAACGTAGCCTGTAGACGTCCCGCATTGGCGGGTCAACCAAAACCAATTTTGGTCTTCACACACAATAAGGGGTACATATGAAATCGATAACTATTAAATCACTGGTCACGTGTCTGGCAATGGGATTGTTTTCCATCTGGGCCTGGGCTGCACAACCGGTTAATGTGAACAGTGCCAGCGCCGAGGAAATCGCCGAGTCACTCAAAGGTGTCGGGCTGAGCAAGGCGGAAGCTATTGTCAGCTACCGGAGTGAGAATGGTGAATTCAAACACGTTGATGAACTGGTTAATGTCAAGGGTATCGGTATACGCACGGTAGACATCAACCGTGAATATATCCTGTTGGAAAACAGCAAACTCGCCGCCAGCAAGTAAGCCACCATGGCTTGAAACAAGCCGGGCGATCCCGTCGCCCGGTCTGCTTCAATCAACCAGTAAACGACTGCCGAAGGCGTGTGCCAGGGTTGACTGGTCTGTGTATTCGAGTTCGCCGCCCAAAGGAACACCATGGGCGATACGGGTGACCCGGATATTATGTGTTTTTGCCATTCTCTGCAGATAATAAGAAGTGGCTTCACCTTCTACCGTCGGGTTGGTCGCAACGATCATCTCTTCCGGCGCATCGGTCTCAAGTCTCTCAGCCAGTTGATCCAGCCCCAGTTCAGCCGGACCAATGCCATCGAGGGGTGATAATCTCCCCAACAGGACAAAGTAACGACCTTTGTAGGCCGTCGCCTGCTCAATAGCCAGAACATCAACGGGGGATTCCACGATACATAACTTCGACTGATCACGCCGCGGGTTTGCACAAATGGTACAAACCTCCAACTCGGTGAGATCACGACACAGTTTGCAGCGACCGATTCTTTGCATGGCATCAACGAGCACTGTAGACAGTCGTACGCCACCTTCACGGTTACGCTCCAGCAGATGCAAGGCCATTCGCTGGGCCGTCTTCGGTCCAACGCCGGGCAAACAGCGCAAAGACTCAATCAATTGAGTTAATAGTGGTTCAGATGTCATTGCAAATCCGGATGGGTTAACACATTGGCTAAAAAGGTAATTTGAACCCAGGCGGCAATTTCATACCATCGGTCAAACCTGACATTTGCTGCTCCGAGGCCTGTTTGATCCGGTTGACTGCATCATTCACAGCGGCCGTAACAAGATCTTCAAGCATTTCAAGGTCATCAGTCAGACCGGGGTCAATACTGACCCGCTTGACTGCGTGCTGACCGTTCATGACCACGCTGACCATACCACCGCCGGACTGGCCGGTTACTTCCATCTGCGCCAGTTCTTCCTGTGCTTTCTGCATTTCCTGTTGCATTTTCTGAGCCTGTTGCATCAGTCCTGCGATATTGCCTTTCATACTGATTTCCTCATGGTTCCTGCTGGAGCGTATGGCGCTCCGATTTATTGAAGTGGTTGAATTGAATCGGGCACAATTTTAGCCCCGAATTTCTGTTTAATCTCCTGTGCCGTTGAGTCGTCGTCAATCGCCCGTTCTGCTTCGCTCATACGGTTAACCTCGGCGCGTTGTGCGGCTGCAGCCACCGATTTAACAGGCTTGGAAGCCTTATGCAGGTCCAGCTTAACCTGGTAGCCGAGACGGCTGGACAAGGCTGATTGCAGACTCCGAACCACGCTGGCGGAACCGAGGTCATGCAAGGTATCGGGCACCAGGAATCTCCAGTGATCCTTATCAACAGATTCGAGTTGAATATTCCTGGCAAACTCCCGCGCGGCGCCGCTCAACTCAAGATTGGTTTGCAAGCTGGACCAATCCTGTGAAGGATCACTGCTCCTGCTCACCGTGTCTGCCCTGGTTTCGAGTTCAGGCCGAATCCCGAATTCAAGCTCCGGTTCAGCCTGGATTTCAAGCTCCGGTTCAGCCTGGAATTGAGGTTCCGGTGATCTTGGTATGTTTGACGGTTTTGGTTTTTGCAGTTCATCAAATGCCGCCCGCGTTGCTTTTGCGGCATCCTTACCACCACTGACGGATTTTTTTTGCGAGGCCTGTGCGGTTTGTGGCAGGCCGTCGGCACCGCTGCCTGCGACTACTGTTTCCGGAGCGGGATGTGTTCCACCGAAACCGGCATCTGCCGGTCTGAATGCCAACATCCGTAACAAGGTCATTTCCAGACCAGTACGCGGATCAGGTGCCAAACCCAGGTCCCTGCGACCTGTGATGGCAATCTGGTAGTAAAGTTGGGCATCTTCCCGTGACATCTGTGAGGCACGCTCCACCAGTGAGTCCCAGTCATCTCTTAGCGGGTCACGGAAGCCTGGAGCGGCTTGAATCAGTGCAATCCGGTGCATGGCTTCTGCCAATTCATCCAATGCGGTTTCCAGGTTTCGTGACTGCATAACAAGCTCATTGACAATATCCATTAAGGCGGTTGCATCTGAACGTGATAAGGCGTCAATAATCGCGGAAATATGCGCGTGGTCAATACTACCCAACATACTCGCCACATCGGTATCCTTCAGACTGCCCCCGCCATACGCGATCGCCTGGTCCAGCAGACTGAGACCGTCACGCATACTGCCATCGGCAGCGCGGGCGATACGCATAATAGCGGACTCTTCCGCATCAATTGCTTCAGCGGTCAAAATTTGACCGAGGTGCCCGCTGATCTGTTCCGGCAAAAGCCGGGTCAGGCTGAATCGTAAACAACGTGACAGAATCGTAATCGGCAGTTTTTGCGGATCGGTCGTCGCCAGCACGAATTTCACATGTGGTGGCGGTTCTTCCAGGGTCTTGAGCAGGGCATTGAAACTGTGGCCGGATAACATGTGGACTTCATCGATGATATAAACTTTGTAACGTCCCCGGCTCGGGGTGTACTGAACCGTCTCAAGTAGCTCACGGGTATCGTCCACCTTGGTTTTTGAGGCCGCATCAATTTCCAGCATATCCACAAAGCGGCCTTCGTCCACATCGATGCAGCTCCCACATTCACCACATGGCGTCGAGGACACCCCCTTTTCGCAATTCAGACACTTGGCCAGTATTCGCGCGATGGTCGTTTTGCCAACACCGCGGGTTCCGGTCAGCAGGAAGGCATGGTGGACGCGATCCTGGTCAAGACCATTGACCAGGGCCTGCACCACGTGCTCCTGACCAACCAGGTCTTTGAATGTATGTGGCCGCCATTTTCGGGCCAACACCTGATACGTCATACGGGTTTCTCCGAACCACTCCGGGGTGATTGCCTTGAACCTAAGTGGTCCAGCTTTTTTGTTCCAATGGTGATAATAGCAGAAGAAATGATGGTAACCCCTGCCCACCGTTCCCCGGCACCCGAGTCTGCTGCTGCCGCTGCTCCCTTCCGGGCCTGACGGGGTTCACAACATATCGTCGCGGGGAGGCCGACAGGGGCCACCACTGAACCGCAGACTTGTATACTCAAATCTGCGGGAACGGAATTGTGCCGTAAGCCAAGCCGGGGTTCAATCATTCAATTCCATTTTTCAAAATATTCACTGCTTTTCATTAGTTGGGGGCGGGTTTTGTTATTTTACAGGTCATCATCTATTGCCACGGCGGCCATCTGACCCGACAATAGCGTATTTGCAATTTTGGACTTCTATGTCAACAGCGTCTCATATTCACCTGCAACGGTTGGAAGCGGAAAGCATTCGCATTATGCGACAGGTCGCGACCGACTTTGAACGGCCGGTCCTGCTTTACTCCGTTGGCAAGGATTCGTCCGTGTTATTGCACCTGGCTATGAAAGCCTTTTACCCTGCCAAACCCCCTTTTCCGTTACTGCATGTTGATACCACCTGGAAGTTCAAGGAAATGATCGCCTTCAGGGATGCCACTGTAAAACGACTCGGTCTGGAATTGATTGTATACACCAACCCGGAAGGACTGGCGGCCAATACCAACCCGTTCACACATGGCAGCTCACGTTACACCGATATCATGAAAACCGAGGCGCTCAAACAGGCGTTGGATGACGGAAAATATGATGCAGCCATTGGTGGTGCGCGCCGGGACGAGGAAAAATCACGCGCCAAGGAACGAATATTCTCGCATCGTTCAAAAGGCCATGTCTGGGATCCGAAAAATCAGCGACCGGAACTCTGGTCACTGTATAACACGCGTATCAACCCGGACGAAAGCATGCGTGTTTTCCCTCTATCCAACTGGACCGAAACGGATATCTGGGCGTATATCTATATGCAGGATATCCCGATGTCCAATCTGTACCTGGCGGCCGAACGCCCAGTGGTTGAACGTGACGGTGCCCTGTTTATGCTGGATGATGATCGTTTCCCGCTGAATGAAGGTGAAAAACCGCAAATGCGTTCTATCCGCTTTCGAACCCTGGGATGTTATCCACTGACAGCAGCCATAGAGTCCACGGCCAGCACGCTCGCCGAAGTCATCATTGAAATGCGTTCCACACACTCCTCCGAACGCTCAGGCAGGTTGATCGACAAAGACCAGTCCGCCTCGATGGAAAAAAAGAAAAAGGAAGGGTACTTCTGATGTCTGCAGCCAACAAAGCAAAACTCGACATGCAGCAGTTTATCGAGATGGAAAGCTCGAAAAGCATGCTCAAATTCATCACTTGCGGCAGCGTGGATGACGGCAAGAGCACACTCATCGGTCGCCTGCTCTATGATTCCCAATTACTCTATGAAGATCAGCTGGAAGAGCTGAAACGTGATAGCAAAGGCCGTCTTTCCACTGAAGATGACATCGATTTTTCATTACTGGTCGATGGTCTCTCAGCAGAACGCGAGCAGGGTATTACCATCGATGTTGCCTATCGTTTCTTTTCAACCACAAAACGTAAGTTCATCGTCGCCGACACACCCGGCCACGAGCAATACACACGCAACATGGCCACCGGTGCATCCACTGCAGAGGCTGCGGTGTTGTTGATCGATGCCCGCCTGGGTGTCTCCACCCAAACCCGTCGTCACGCCTATATTCTTTCACTCGTGGGTGTCAAACATATTG
>Ga0316201_10001094_pt1 | contig 17511 bp, 13 predicted proteins | sample CS6wburrow_MG_FD_204516 | JGI IMG/M metagenome (GOLD analysis project Ga0316201, IMG submission 204516) | Coastal sediment microbial communities from Delaware Bay, Delaware, United States - CS-6 worm burrow | ecosystem: Environmental > Aquatic > Marine > Coastal > Sediment | place: USA... | reverse complement strand
GTATTCATGGATACGTTTCACCTGCACATCGAACATCGCCTTCGGATCAAACTCGACACCGGTTGCATCCAGCACCAGATTGGCCAGCCGGGCCTTGTTTTCCTGTTTTATATCGAACCACTTCTGGTGGAACTCGGAGTTTTCAGGCAGTGCACAATCTTTAAGGTAATGGATGTGGCTGAGGTCAGAGACCCATTCATAGCCGATCTGTTCAGTTATCAGCTGTGTCATCCTGGGGTTAGCACGTGCCATCCAGCGCCGCGGTGTAACACCGTTAGTCTTGTTGTTAAATTTCTCCGGCCACAACTCATAAAAGTCCTTGAACAGACCTTCACACAGAAGTTCGGAGTGCAACTTGGCCACACCGTTCACAGAAAAGCTGCCGACGATTGCGAGGTATGCCATCCTTACCTGCTTATCATCACTCTCTTCGATGATCGACATCCTGGCCTGGCGATCGCTGTCTCCCGGCCACTTCAGAGCAACATCGTGCAGGAACAGTTTATTGATCTGGTAGATGATCTCCATCAGACGTGGCAACAGCCGCTCCATGAGGGAAACTGACCAGCGTTCCAGTGCTTCTGGCAACAGGGTGTGGTTGGTGTATGCCATCGATTTCGTGGTGATAGCCCAGGCCTGGTCCCACTCCAGGTGTTTTTCATCCAGCAGTATACGCATCAGTTCTGCTACCGCGATGGTCGGGTGCGTATCATTCATCTGGAACACGTTAAACTCGTCAAAGCGCGAGTAATCGGGTATATCATTCTCCTCCCATAACCTGATCACATCCTTGATACTCGCGGAGGCGAGGAAGTATTGCTGACGCAGTCGCAGCTCCTTACCGTTCTCACTGGCATCGTTCGGATATAACACCATGGAGATATGTTCTGCATTAGTCTTTGCTTCTACCGCGTCCGAGTAACTGCCCGCATTAAACTCATCGAGATTAAATACATTGGTCGCCGTTGCTTTCCACAGGCGAAGCGTATTGATGGTCTCGTTGCAGTAGCCGGAGATCGGCATATCATATGGGATGGCGATGACATCATTGGTATCGACCCAGCGTACCCGGTGGATACCTTTCGGGTCTCTGAAATGCTCGGTACGACCACCGAAGTGTATGGTCTGCTCGTATTCAGGACGAGACACTTCCCAGGGATTGCCGTCACGCAACCAGTGGTCGGGTTCTTCTACCTGGTATCCCTCCTGTATAGTCTGGCGGAACATCCCGTACTCATAGCGGATACCATAACCGATCACCGGCAGTTCCAGTGTTGCGCAGCTATCCATAAAACAGGCAGCAAGTCTGCCGAGACCACCGTTACCCAGGCCGGCATCGGGCTCTTCTTCCATCAGGTCCTCGAGATCGACCGAAAAGTGATTCAGTGCTTCACGTGTTTCTTTTTCGATATCCAGGTTCAACAGGTGGTTACCCAGTGCCCGCCCGATGAGAAACTCCAGCGACATGTAATACGCTTTGCGCACTCCCGGCTGCTTATGGCGCTGCCAGGTACTGCTCCAGCGGGCCATGATACGATCACGTATAGTCAACGACATGGCCTCGTAGATATAGTAAGGCACGCAGCTCAAAAAATGTCCGAGGTGGTTTCTGAGATAACGATGGAAACCTTCTGACAACGATCGACTGTCAGCCTGGAGTGGTTCCATCTCAGGAATTTTACTTGTATCTACCCAGTTCTTCTTTGCCATTATTAATCTCTTTACGTAATGTTTCCAGGTGCGACAGGGCCACACGATTGATAGCAGGTTAAGTTTTTACCGAGGCCTTCGTTGGCGTATGGAATGACAGCGACAATACTGCAGTGGACATTGTAATCTTACCCGGCGCTGCTGTCACACTTCATACCCCAGTAACGGGGTGCCGGCAGATCACCTATTGTACAGTTCCTGGTATTTTTTAGCACTCGCCTCCCAGCCCAGCTCTTCATGCATGGCAGTCTCGCACACCTGTTTCCATTGTTCAGGTTGTCTATATATCACCAGTGCGCGGTTGATCGCTGATAACAGGGCATCAGCATTGACGTCATGAAACACGAAACCGTTTGCTGCTCCTTCCTGCAATGCCATCACGCTGGCATCGATCACCGTATCTGCCAGTCCACCGGTAAAATTTACCACAGGTGGCGTACCATATCTCAGGCTATACATCTGGTTCAGTCCACAGGGTTCAAATCGTGATGGCATCAGGAACAGATCACTGCCTGCTTCGATCTGGTGAGCGAGGCTTTCAGAGTAACCGATATGAACATGCAGCCTGGATGGATATTGCTCGGCCAGTGACAATAATTCAGCTTCATATGACATGTGACCTGAACCCAGTATCACCACTATCGCATCCGTGGTGCTGAACAGTTCAGGCAACATCGATATGATCAGGTCCACCCCTTTCTGCTCTACCAGCCTGCTGATAAAACCGAGCACTGGCGTCTTACCTTCTACCAGGTCGTCATGCGGTAAGCCTACATTTTTCAACAATGCCTTTTTATTTGCCAGTTTGGCAGCGACCCAGTGCTTCTTCATTTTAGGGTTTGTGGCGCTATAATTTTTTACCAGGTAGCTATCTGTTTCCGGGTTCCATGTCTCAAGATCGATGCCATTGAGGATGCCACTGAGCTTATCACCGAGACTCTGTAACACGCCTTCGAACCGGTAACCATATTCGGGCGTGCATATCTCCCTGGCGTAAGTCGGGCTGACGGTCGTGACCTCGTCTGAGAATACCATGCCCGCCTTCAACATCGAAAAACCACCATAGAATTCGACATAATCAGAAGACCACCATTCGGGTGGCAGCGCGAGTGAAGTAAAATCACCGTATGAAAAATGTCCGTCGTAAGCCATGTTGTGGATAGTGAAGACCGTCTTTGGCCGTGGATGAAACGTGCTAACGAAAGCGGAGACCAGTCCAGTTTGCCAGTCATGGCTGTGTACAACATCGGGCACCCAGTCTGTTCCTGGTATACCTTTTGCCAGCTGTGCCACAGCACGACTGAATACGGTAAATCGTTCTGCATTATCGGGCCAGTTAAAACCATCTGAATGCACGTAAGGATTACCTGCCCTGTCGAACAACGACGGCACATCGATAAGATACAGGTAGTCACCGAAACCATCATGATGCGCCTGCAGCACACGCACGCGATGGGTAACACCGGCACCGGGCAGGTCCCAGTAGCCGAGCTCTTGCAATGAGTCTACAGAGGCCAGCACATCGCGATATGCCGGCAGTACCAGCCGTACATCTTCTCCCAGCTCATTCAGTGCGATAGGCAGACTGTGCACTACGTCACCCAGGCCACCGGTTTTTATAAACGGGAATGCCTCACTCGCGGCAAACAGAATATTCACACTTTCTCCTTCTGTATAAAGATCCCCGCTAATGGCGGTATGGTAATCGTCAGGGCATGATCAAAGCCATGTTCTTTCTGTTCGACACTTTCCATCTTGCTGGAGTTAATGACATCCGAACCGCCATACCAGGCAGTATCTGAATTAAATATCTCTTTATATGTGCCTGCCTCCGGTACACCGATTGTGTAATTGTGCAGCGTGTTCGGTGTGAAATTGAACACGCAGATAACCGCTTCATAATCTGAGCGGCGGATGAATGCCAGCACCGAATTATTGACATCGTCACAGCTCACCCACTGGAAGCCCTGGACATCAAAATCGTAGCTATGCAGAGCAGGATTATCACGATAATGCGCATTGAGATCACAGATCATGTTGTACATACCGGCATGTTTGTCCATGCCTGCTATCTCCCAGTCCAGCTGTCGGCTTTCACTCCACTCTTCCCATTGGCCGAATTCGCCGCCCATGAACAACAGCTTCTTGCCCGGGTGCGCGTAATGATATGCATAGACGACGCGCAGGTTGGCAAACTTCTGCCATACATCGCCAGGCATCTTGTCCAGCATGCTGCGTTTCATATGCACGACTTCATCATGTGACAATGGCAGCACGAAGTTCTCACTGTAGGCATAGAGCTGGCTGAAGGTCAGCTGGTTCTGGTGGAATTTCCGATACAGCGGATCGGTCTGAGCGTAGTTAAGGGTATCGTGCATCCAGCCCATGTTCCATTTCATGGAGAAACCGAGACCGCCACCATCGGTCGGACGCGACACCATCGGCCAGTCGGTACTCTCTTCTGCCAGCGTTACCACGCCGGGAAATTCAGCATGTACCACGTTGTTCAGGTTCTTCAGGAAATCGATGGCTTCGAGGTGCTCGCGGCCGCCATAAGCATTCGGTGACCACTGGCCATGTTCGCGGGAATAGTCGAGGTACAGCATGGATGCCACAGCATCGACACGCAGGCCATCGATATGAAATTCCTCTATCCAGAACACCGCATTGGCGACCAGGAAATTTCGTACTTCGTTACGGCTGTAATTGAATATCAGGGTGCCCCAGTCGAGATGCTCGCCCTTGTTCGGATCACCGTATTCGTAACAGGCTTCACCGGTAAATCTTGCCAGGGCAAACTCGTCACGCGGAAAATGTGCCGGTACCCAGTCGAGTATGACACCGATGTCGTTCTGGTGAGCAGTATCGATCAGGTAACGTAACTCATCCGCACTGCCATGTCTCGATGTCGGCGAGTAATATCCGCTGACCTGGTAACCCCAGGACTCATCAAGCGGATGTTCGGTAAAGGGCAGAAACTCGATATGGGTATAACCCAGCTTTTTGACATAGGGGATGAGCTGCTCGGCAAGCTCCGTATAACTCAGGAATGTTCCATCTTCATGGCGCCGCCAGGAACCGGCATGCACCTCATAGATGGACATCGGTTCATTCAGCCACTTCCACTGCTGGCGCCGTTGCAGCCATGCACCGTCTTTCCACTCATAGTTATCGTCACCCGCTATCTTGCTGGTGGTATCCGGGCGTACAGCCATCGAGCGTGCATACGGATCTGTTTTTTGCAGTATCTCATCGTGGTGCGTGCGGATCTCAAACTTGTAGTTATCCGATGCCTGCAGTCCCGGTATGAAGAGTTCCCATACGCCGGAACCGCCACGATTACGCATCGGATGGCGCAGGCCATGCCAGCCGTTGAAATCACCGACCACGCTGACACGTTTTACGTTTGGCGCCCAGACCGCGAACAGGCAGCCTTCGATGTTGTCGATGATCTTCAGGCGTGCACCGAGAAAACGGTAGACATGCAGGTGTGTTCCTGCAGAGAACAGGCTGAGATCAAAGTCACTGAGTACCGGTTGAAAACTGTAAGGTGAAACCACAGTGTGCGGTTCATCACTGCCTTTTTCGATCCAGTTGAGACGGTAATGCTGCGGCAGGTCATCCTTCTGTGCCTTACTGATGTTTATCTCGAAGGTATCGGTACCTTCATAACGGGACATCGGGCCGACACCATCGAGTTCGACACTCTCTGCTGAGGGCATGAAAGCTCGCACCACGTATCCCGGACGACCGGGATGTACTCCCAGCCATTCGAAAGGGTCATGATGCCAGCCATGTTGTATTCTTGTTAATGCTTCAACCATTTTATTGTTTTCAAGTCTGATTATGCAGGTAGCAATGAACTTGCAGCTGCTGTTATTTTAACTATCCGGTTCGATGAACCTGTGTGTATGCTCATTACGCAACCGCATCTTGTTTATCCGTGCGCTATCATGACCATGTTCGATCTGCGACCACTGGAAACGCCACTGCCAGTTTCCATCTATGGTACCTGGCGTATTCATCCGTGCATCCGAACCCAGGTGCAGGCAATCCTGTATCGGTATTATGCAGATTATCGCATTCGAGTACATGGCATTATCGATCATCCTCTCGACCACGACATCTGCAATATCGATGTTGTCATACCAGCAACTGAGTCGGTCTGTATCTTTATCGCCCTCAACCAGTTCGCTGCTAATAACGCGATCTTCGATAGATTCGTCAATCTCAGGCAGGTTGAGTGTACGTAAAACGTTGTTTTTCGTGTCAACGTCGAGGCTGTTAAACCAGCCTTTGGTGGTATCGTTATCATGAGTCCCAGTGTACACGATGGTATCTTCAGTGATATTTTTCGGCTTGTGTGGATTATCTTCAAAGGCATCGAAGCCGAACTGCAGTATCGACATACCGGGCAGATGGTACTTCTTGCGCAACGCGGTAACCTCGGGGGTAATGATGCCAAGGTCTTCAGCGACGAATGGCAACTGACTACCGCACTCTTCTATGCTCGCCGCCAGCAAAGATAATAACTCGTCACCCGGGGTGTCCTGCCAGTGGCCATCCACCGCTGTTTCGCATGAGGCATCGATTACCCATGCCGACACCATGCCCCTAAAATGATCGATGCGTACCAGGTCGAACAGTTCGAGGTGATGCATGATCCTCGATTTCCACCATGAGAAGCTATCATTACGCATGTTGTCCCAATGATAATGTGGATTACCCCAGCGCTGTCCCGTCTCTGAAAAATAATCAGGAGGCACGCCGGTTACGACTGTCATGTGACCGTCTGCGTCGAGTACGAACCATTCCGGATGCGCCCAGACATCGGCACTGTCATGAGCGACAAAAATAGGCATATCACCGAACAGCAATATATCCCTCTCGGTGGCTTTATCTCTGATCTCATGCCAGCGATTATGTAACTGGTACTGCTGCCATTTCAGTGCAGTTATATCATCTGCATGTTCTTCACATGACTTCTGCAGTGTTTTACTTTCTCTTTGTTTCCATGGTTCGGGCCACTCGACCCAGGGCCTGTCTTCAAAATGCTGTTTTAACACTTTGAACAGCACGTAATCATCCAGCCAGTATTGCTGCCTGTTACAGAATTCGTGGTAGCCTTTTTCGTTCTCTATGATGCCAGGGATGTCAGACAGCAATGCTGGATTGAAGGCAAATGCAGAGGTACACTGATAAGGTGATAAGCCATCGTGCGGCTCACCCAGGGGCAACACCTGCCAGACACTGAAGCCCGTTTCTGTCATCATCTGCAGCCAGCGTTCTACATCACTGTCCAGTTCACCTGAAGGCAATGAGGTGGGATGCAGCAAGATCCCTGCACGTCTTTTCTGAAGGTCTGGTGAAGCCATTAATTATCCGATGTTTCTTACCATGGTGCCGGCATTCTCAGCATCACCACCACCTTTGGAAAGTGCTTCTTCCAGGTTAGCAGGCGCTTCGAGTTTGAGCAGCTTGTAAAGGTTTTTGAGCTGGGCTCGGAACAGCTGATCAAAATCGTTTACACTCTCCGATGAATTCTTTTCCCCGAACCACCAGAACCAGTCGGAACCCTCACAGACGGCCAGCTGACGAGTGGCCTTCTCGACTTCCTCATCATCCAGCACAGCGGCGGTGATAGTGTCATCGTAAGCCTGCTTTGCTTCGACCAGCCGGTCCCATGCACGGTTTTTATCGACCTCGCCTATCCAGGTCGAAAATGAACCATAGACCCAACTGCCCGCACATAACTTTTCGAGTTTATGGGTTTTGATTTTCTTTTTCAGCTTTGAAAAAGTGGTCGCATTCACCAGCTTGTGGTCAGACAGGCGTTTGTATAGATGATTCAAGAAATAGTAACCGTTGTGCGGGTAGTATTCCCATGCATTCTCACCATCGAGTATAACAGGTACCACGTGTCGATCTGCGCTGTTGCCGAGGAAGTCAGCGATGTTTTCCAGGTTATGCACCAGGTCATTCGCGGCATCCACCGAGTTCATCTTGCTATACTCGAAGCCGACCATATCTGACAGTCCATCATCGCGAAAGTACAGTTTTGTCTCATGCTCGTTCAATACATAAGGATGGAACAGCGCCCGTTTACTGTGAACTTTTTCCGGGTCATGTTTACTGAGGTTCATGCTGTTTCGCCAGACACCTTCGCCGGAGGCAGTCCATTTGAAATCAAACTCTTCGATCATCGAAATAGCATCTTCCGAGATCGCGCCTTCAGACAACCAGATACCTTTCGGCCGCATACCAAAATAATGCTCAAAACAATCCAGGCCACGCTGGATATGCCAGCGAGAGCGCTCTTCTCCACCCGGATAGGCATCATATGCAGGAGCAGGTGCTTCGGGCTGTGCGCAACGCATGTTCTCCATATCATTCAACAGCGGCACGATCGGGTGCCCGTAAGGCGTCATGGAAAGCTCAATCTGCCCGTCTTCAGCAAGTTTGCGGTAGCGCGGGATCAGGCTTGAGATACAGTCATACATGAGTTGCAGCAGTGCCCGACAATCATCTTTATCAAACAGCTGCGCTTTCTTGATCAGCATCTCCGAGGTACTGGTCTGCTTCAGGGCGTGGCCGAGCCAGGCGATGTGATACCAGACCAGTACATCGATGAAATACTGTGAGTTCAGGTACTGCATGCAGACGGTATCCTTCTCGCCGCATACGCCATCAGGGAACATGAACTTGAATGGTTTGAGCAGGTTCTTGAATGCCGGATATGGGTCGATCATCTTCTCCGCATTTGCTCGTTGGCAGTCGCATAACAGGTGATAGCGCTCGAGCGGCGACTTAGGAACCGGTGCTGCACCTGCCAGCAGGTTGAGCATCGGATCTTTCATGACCTTGCCATCGTCCAGCCAGTCTTTAAGCTGCTGCGCATAGTCATCAAGTTGCTCGAGTAGTACCGGGGCAAAGTTCACCACCACGTGCATCTTCGGGTGTGCTTCTAGGTGCGCCACCATATCTTCATAATCTTTTATCGCATGCAGGTAAACCCACGGTAATTTGTAATCACCATCGATCCCCTCCTGATACCAGGGCTGGTGCATATGCCAGCACAATACAAAATTTAGGCCCTTGCTCATCTTAAAATCCGTAATTGGTTACAGCAGAAAAATACATTTATACCAGGTCTTTCAGCATTTCTTTATCGACGACATAGAGATGCTGATCCAGCATCTCCGGAGTGACCAGTACGATACCAGTCTCAGTCACATGGAAACGCTTCCTGTCTTCTTCGATGTCTTCACCGATTATCGTACCATCATCTATACTGCACGCCTTGTCAATTATCGCTCGCGTGATACGGCAGTTTTTACCGATAGATACTTTTGGCAGAATAACACTATCTTTGATGACCGTACCGCGCTCGATCTCTGTCGCGAAGAAGATGACGGAACGTTTGACCCTGGCACCGGACAGGATACAGCCGCCGGAGACCAGTGAATCGATAGCCTGACCACGGACATTCTCATCGTCGAAGATGAACTTTGCCGGTGGATGCTGTGTCTGGTATGTCCATATCGGCCAGTCACGTGAATACAGGTTAAGCTCTGGCTCTACGTCACATAACTCCATATTGGCCTTCCAGTATGAATCGATGGTACCCACATCGCGCCAGTAGGCTGAGTTGCCCTCACTGTCCTGGAAGGGATAGGCATGTGCATTACAGGTCGATATACTCTTGGGGACGATATCCTTACCAAAATCGTGTGCAGAATTCTCTGCTTCAGCATCAGCGATCAGGCTGGCATAGAGATAAGCTGTCGAAAAGATGTAGATACCCATGGATGCCAGTGACTTGCCAGCCTTGCCGGGAATCGTGTCCGGGTTCGCTGGCTTCTCTGTGAACTTGGTAATACGGTAGTCGCTATCGATAGACATGACACCAAATTCTTTCGCTTCTTCGCACGGCACTTCGATACAGCCGACGGTAAGATCAGAACCTGAACTCACATGCTGATACAGCATCTTCGAATAGTCCATGGTATAGATATGGTCGCCACCTAGCACGATGACGTTTTCAGGTGCGTGGCGGCGGATGATATCGATGTTCTGATACAGGGCATCGGCCGTGCCGCGGTACCACTCATTATCGACACGCTGCTGCGCCGGGATGACCTCGACGAACTCACCGATCTCAGCGCGCATGAACCCCCAGGCACGTTGCAGATGCCTGATCAGAGAGTGTGATTTATACTGCGTCAGCACACCGATACGGCGTAATCCTGAATTTACGCAATTCGATAGTGCGAAATCGATGATGCGGTATTTACCACCGAATGGTACCGCCGGTTTAGCGCGCCATTTAGTCAGGCCCTTTAGCCTGGAACCTGCACCGCCCGCCAGTACCAGCACCAGGGTTTTACGTGTCAGTTCTGTACCGGTGTTTGCATCGGTGTAATAACGATAATGTTTGGATTGTGTATTCGTGGTCTCGCTCATTTCTTTACCCGTTGTGTTTTAACTGCTTCTGACATGGCGCCGAGCACCCCTATTCGTTCATCGGTGACCAGATAGACAGCTATCTGCTCGACCAGGGTACGCATTCTTCCTTTGTTCAGGTAAGCATTAATAAATTCTTCAGACTGCATCCGTTCGACCATCTTTGCCGCGATACCGCCGGTGATGAAGATGCCGCCATATGGTTTAAATAACATCGCGATGTTGCCGATATATGACCCGTAGATCTGTACGAACAGGATCATGGCTTTGTCGGCCATGGCATTATCCGGCGACTGATCATTCACCCATTTAGCTGTGATCTGGTCGCGCTGTACCTCGTTGCCCTGTTCACCGGCACAAAACTCGTAGAGTGATACCAGGCCGTCACCGGACAGGATCCTTTCATACGAGACGTGGTCATGACGTTTCTGTAAAAACTGCAGCAGCCTGATCTGGGTATCGTCGACCGGTGCAAAATCGATATGGCCACCTTCGCTATCATAGGCATGTGCCACGCCTTCATCATCCTGCGCCCATGCGACACCGAGTCCTGTTCCCGCACCCACTGCTACCCTGGTAGCATTATCGTTCAAATCACCATCTTTTGATATGCCTGTGTTTAAAACAAGCTGATCTTTTTTCTGCAGCTGACCGGTACCTAAAGCAGAAGCCTGAAAATCATTCATGAAAGACACGGTTTTGATACCGTAAGCATCTTTCAACGCCTGCTTTTCGATGACCCATGGCAAGTTGGTCAGACGCGCAGAACTATCTGTGACCAGCCCCGGAAGCGCGAGCGTCAATGACTCAACCTGGCTCACCGTCGAGCCGCTATCGTGGATAAAAGTTTCCAGCAGTGGCCCAAAACCATCAAATTCGCCACTGGCGTAGCGGGCCTCAAATAACACCTTGCCCGGCTCATCCGCATCGGCAAAGATCAACCGCGTTTTTGTACCGCCAACGTCTGCAGCAATGATATTCATCGGATAAGCTTAACTTCGTTGAAAGATTTAAACCACATCAGTCCTGTCTACATGAGGCCTGGTTAATATAGATCGTCCGCATGAGTTTAGACCTGCAATGTTTTGTTCACGGCTGCAGCTAAAGGCGGGGTCAAGATTGGCAAACATTCTGATATCGAATATAAAATCTGTGTAGCAACAACGCAAGTCATGAATATGCAGTTCTTGACTTATGTCTTGAAAAAACCGGGCACGACCTGCATACGACCACCCCCAGCCTCAAATCCGCTTGGAATCAACGTGTCACCTGGGTTCCCGCTATCTCCCGCAGGCAGTCGAAGTCATAGATCTGAATCTTGCGCCGCGTCACCACCAGCATTCCGCTGTCCTGAAACCTTCTCAGTGTTCGACTGACAGTTTCGATAGCAAGTCCAAGATAGTTCGCGATATCCTGGCGCGTCATCGTCAGCTCAAATACATCGGCCGACTGACCATGTTTTTCGAAGTGTTTTGAAATATTTACCAGGAAACTGGCCATACGACCGTCAGCATCTTTCCTGGCCAGCATCAGCATGAGGTTATGATCGCGTATCAGGCAGTCCGAGACCAGGTTAAGAAATCCCCTGCCAAGGTCTGCATCCTGCAGGTTGCTGAGCGGCAGCTTGCAGATGGTGGTTGTCTCGAGCGAAACGGCTGAAGATATATAGGAATCAGCGCCCATGCCATCAAGGCCAACAACGTCACCGGCAAGATAGAAACTCAGCACCTGCTCCTCACCATCCTCCATGATGACATAAGATTTTACCGAGCCGCTACTGACTACATACAATGCTTCAGCCTCATCCTCCGCGCGGAAGATGTGTTCACCACGAAGATAGACTTTTCTGTTTTTCATCAGCTGGTAGGAGTGACCAAGACTTATAGTCATCTGTTCGACAAGGCAGTTACCACAGGCATTACAGTTCTTGCAGGATAACACTTCAAGTGATGGCTGGGCGTAGCCTACGCCCGCGGTCTCACTTGACCCGTTTGCTGCCGGTATAACTGCTTCACTAGATATTGCTTTATGTAACTGCATTACATTTTCCTCTCATTTCAGCCTGACGATGACATCTGCCGTTAGCATGGCCTGTAAATTGCGGGTAGACTATCGGGGATTACCTGATACCTGTATAAGGCGTTCTTCGAATACTATTGCGACTATATCACCAGATTGTTAACAAAACGTGAAAACAACTTACACATTCATACTGCTCGCCACCATCATGCTCACAGCGACATTGCTGGTGACCGGCGTTTCTATGTTGTCTTTGTACTATGGGCTCACTGATACGGCGAATTTCAATACAACGGGCAGCGTTGACCTGAACCAGCTCGAAGCACAATTCATGCGCTCGGGCGGTATATCTGCCGCCTTGATCCTGCTCGTCGCCATACTGGCGAGCGCGATCTACTTCCGTATAACCCGGCCATTCGCTCGCAAGGTCGCACAACAGGCCGAGACTTTTCATACGCTGGCGAAGACCGCGCACGAGGCGATATTCCTGATCGACACACACGGCTTCATCCAGTTTATGAACCCGGCCGCAGAAGCACTGTTCGGATACACCTCCAGAGAACTGCTAGGCAAAAATATCAAGCAGCTGATGCCCGTGCCGCACCGTGAGCAGCATGATCATTATATCGCCGAATACCTGAAGACCGGTAACAAACACATCATTGGAACCGGCCGGCAACTGATTGGCCAACGAAAAGACGGCAGTCAGTTCCCGATATACCTGTCTATAGGAGAAATTTCCCTGACACATAGCCACCTGTTTGCCGGCCTGATCATGGATCTTAGCACCCAGCAGAAGCTGCAGCGTGAAGTGCTTGCCATCCCGGCACGAGAACAACAACGTATCGGTGAAGAACTGCATGACGGGCTCGGCCAGCAGCTCACCGGGCTAAGCATGCTTGCACAGAGCCTGCTGAATAAAGCCACCAAACCGGAACATGAACTGGCCAGCCAGTTGGCAAGCGGACTGAACGAAGCCATGACCCAGGTCCGCGCGCTGTCTCGTGGCATGATGCCGATACAGATATATGCTGATGGATTCATGATCTCACTACAGGAGATAACAGAAACCATACAGCAACAGAGCCAGATACCGATAAAACTGCAGATCGATGATGTCGTTCTTTTGTTCGATGATGCCACTGCCACCCACCTGTACCGTATCGTGCAGGAATCACTGAACAATGCCGTCAAACATGCTGATGCCAGCCGGATAGATGTATCACTGAGAGTGGAAGATGATCATGGCCTGCTGGAGATAATCGATAACGGCATCGGTATACCAACCGATATCGCGGGTACAGCAGGCCTGGGATTAAATATCATGAAGCATCGCTGCGGCCTGTTCGACGGTGAGATAGCCATCAACCCGGCCGGTGAGCGTGGCACAAAAGTCAGTTGCCGGTTCCCGCTCACCCAGCAGGAGCAAGCCCGCTGATGGCACAGATCCTGATCGTCGATGACCACCCCCTGGTGCGCGCAGGTTTCGCCCAGCTGATCGGGGACACACCTGACCTCAAAGTCTGTGGCGAAGCAGCTGACATGGCGACAGCACTCAAACTGATCGAATCGATAACGCCAGACCTTGCCATTATCGATCTGTCACTGGCATCCGGCAGCGGTCTTGATCTGATAGAACATATCAAAGCCAGGGACAGCGACATACTGATGCTGGTTGCCTCGATGCATGAAGAGTCACTGTATGCAGAGCGTGTACTGGCTGCGGGCGCCAGGGGTTATATCAACAAGCAGGAGGCACAGGACAAGATCATCCAGGCCATCCGGCAGGTACTCAATGGCAAGGTTTACCTGAGCGAGCATATGACCGAACGCATATTGAACAACATGGTCAGCAGCAGTGAAGACAAACGTGATATCGATGCCTTATCAAACCGCGAACTTCAGGTGTTTGAGATGATCGGCCAGGGACTTGCCACCAGTAAAATGGCGGCACAGCTGAACTTGAGTGTTAAGACGATAGAGACCCACCAGGCCCATATCAAGAAGAAGCTTAGCCTGTCATCAGCTCACGAACTGACACATCGCGCTATCCGCTGGGTATTAGAACAGGGTCAGAGATAACAACAGGATAAAGACAGCGAGGCGGTAAATTGCCGACTAAAAAAACGAACATCAGCGCAGCTCGTTATCCAGCGCTTCGTCACAGATCTCTTTATAGAGGTGTGACATCGATAAACAGAACTCCTGTAACTCCGGGTAGTTGACCGTCATATGCATGGCAAGCCCGGCATCTTTGACCTCCCTGCATAGATATTCAAAATCCACGTCATTGATAGCTTCCCCTCTATCAAGTTTGTCTTTAATCCTGAACAGCCTTGGCAGTCGATGCTGTTCGAACTCCTGCACTAAGGACTGGATGATGCCTATATGCTGTTTTTGTATATCTATCACAACTGCTTTTCTCATGATGCGATCCCGCTTCCTTCTCTTCTGCCGTTGGTAAAAATGTAGAGTAACAGGCAGGCTGAACATTCAACCTGCTTATTACGATGATCTAACGACGCTTATCGTGGTGCTGGTGCTGCCGGGGCTGCAGGTGGCGGTGCATAATAACCGGGACCTGGACCGTAATAAGGGCGATTACGATTATAATAACCGTTATTGCTATTGTAACCACTATTGTTATCCCAACGGTTGTCCCAGTTGTTGGAACCATTACCATAATACTGATTACGGGCATCACCACGACCGCTGCCGCGTGCATTACCACTCATATTAAAGTTGAAGCTGCCGTCGACATCACCGTCCACATCACCAGAGCCATCACCGGAACCGGATCCATAACCATCATTATTCCATCGGTTGTTATTATTCCAGTTATTGCTGCTACTGCCGTTGTCATTCCACCATGCACTTGCCGATGTCGAAACAATCAGTATCGCTGCAGCTGTCGCTGTCAGTATTAATTTCATCTCATATCCTCCACGGAACGTTAATCGAAAAACATCACAGAATCATTAATGTTCCTGTGAAATACTGGCTAAAAACCAGTTTTCAATGCTGGATAGTACAAGAGTTATAACGCCTGACATTGATGTATGTCAACTGATCTCCGCCGCGCCAGTTTTATTTTTTAACGATTTCTCATCGTATTCTACCCCCTGATGCCCGCTATAACTGTTAATTTTTCAGATATTTATTAATTTTAAATTAATATCGATGGATAAAAACAACTTAATATAGAGGGCTGGAATGCGATAGATCAAGTGACCTGCAGCCAGGCAGGCTGACACTATTGAAATCCTGGCTGGATGGCGAATGAATTTGAAAATTTCTGCGAAAAAGATTTACAGCCATTGCTGCCGAATGCGCTCACGATTGATCCTGAACCACTGCAAGGAGATGATCGGCATGGCAGAATCGATACGCCCACTATCCAGCCAGTCAAAAGCCTGCTGGCTGCTGACGACATGGACCCTGATATCCTCGCCCTCTTCGTCCAGGCCATGAATGCCGCCGACTTTCGAACTGTCAGTACGGGCAAAGAATAAAGACACGCGTTCATTAGAACCGCCCGGGCTGGAATAACACCTGTGCATGAGCTCGACATCACGCAGCTGGCAGCCGGCTTCTTCGAGTGCCTCCCGATGCACCACCTCCTCTGCCGATTCCCCGGGCTCCCGATAACCGGCGATCACTTCGATCAGCCACGGGCCTTCAGTGTCGCCACCGGCACCTATCCTGAACTGCTCTACAAGAACCACTTCATCGCGAACCGGATCATAAGGCAGGACAGCAACAGCATGTCCCCTGTCTATTATCTCGCGAACCAGAACGGGGCTTTTGCCACCGGCGAACAGGTCATGCTGCAGCTCGACTTCAGTCAGTTTGAAGAATCCCTTATAGCGTATATTTTTCTTGATGATCGACCATTTCATATTGGCAGGCATCTTGCACAATATTTACAAAATTAACAAACGGTTAGCCATCACTATCGGGAGAATGCAAAAGTGATTTTCGATAACTTCACAATTATATCAATAATAACAGTTGCTTGTATTATGTTTTTAATACTGATTCTAGCTGATTGCTGCAGCATAAGAAAAGGCATCCACAAGCTGTTCACGGATAACTGAGGACCAGATAGGTGCATCAGGAACCCTGTATGCATCATGATAGTGCCTGCCTGTGAAGACACAGGCAGGCTGATAATATGCCGGACGTTCTATGCCGTTTCTTTTACAGCTGGCTCACCATAATAGAGTGCCGGTGACACTTCCTTGCCCTCAAAATATGATGAAGTCAGCTCTGCGTTGATATCGATAAATGCGAGTTGCAACTGATTGATATAGTCGTTCAGGCTTTCTTTGACTATTTTTTCGACCTTCGCATTTCTCACCATACGTTGCGCTTTCACCAGTGCATACTGCGGTGCTTCATTCAATGGCAGGTTACGCAGACACAATTCCACCTGGTTCAGACAATGACTGATAGCACGAGGAAAGTACCTGTCCTGTAACAGGTAACGCAGTACTTCGACACCGCGAACACGCACATGAACGTAACGCCGGTACATCTGGTAACCGGCCAGTGAGTCAAGTACGCTCTTCCACTGGATATCATCGAACGGTTTAAGCTCTTCATCATTCTTTGGCAACAGGTTTTCTGCGCGCACATCGATGACACGGGTGGTCATATCTGCACGTTCGATATTTCTGCCCATGCGCACAAACTCGTAGATCTGGTCGTGACTCATCGAGGCGGACAGCTTGCCGGAAATCAGGTGACAGGAATCGATCACGTGACGCAGGAAATCATAACGGCTGCGCCGGGTCAGAACGGCGGACTTGTTGTCCCTGGCATAGTTATATAGATCGTTCAGTGTCTCCCAGACGGCCCTCGGGAAGATCGCTCTCGAGGTACGCAAGTTCTCACGCGCATGGGTGATAGAGTTGAGCATGCAACTCGGATTTTTTGAATCCATGATGAGGAAACTCATCACGTTTCGTTCCGTCGCTTCCTTATGGTTCTCGTAGAATGTTTCCGGTATCCCGGTGATAGAGATGATTGGTTCCCAGCCCAGGGTCGAGTTACGTGGCATATCCAGCAGCAGGTTGTTATTCACCAGCAGGATCCGCGCCGTATTCTCCACACGCTCGACATAACGAGCAAACCAGTAAACACGTTCAGCAACACTTGATAACAACATGATCACTTACCTCCGGTTTCGACGATCCAGGTATCTTTACTGCCACCGCCCTGTGATGAGTTAACGACGAGAGAACCTTTTTTCAATGCCACCCGGGTCAGTCCGCCGCGAGTTACATGCTGGCTCTCTCCAGACAGTATGAATGGACG
>Ga0316201_10001093_pt1 | contig 17513 bp, 12 predicted proteins | sample CS6wburrow_MG_FD_204516 | JGI IMG/M metagenome (GOLD analysis project Ga0316201, IMG submission 204516) | Coastal sediment microbial communities from Delaware Bay, Delaware, United States - CS-6 worm burrow | ecosystem: Environmental > Aquatic > Marine > Coastal > Sediment | place: USA... | reverse complement strand
GGTTCGGAGCTGGTTTGACCGGATTATGATTTCAATATTAGCTTCAATAGTGCGGTTCATTGTCCGCAGCCTGTCACTGATTGTATATTTGTTGTTTTTGCTCGCTCCGATAATGATGTTGGTGAATCACTACAGGCGCCTTGCAACCGAAGAGGGTTCGCTAAAGGCTGACAGGCTTGCAATCGGTCTTGCGAACAGGCTGACCCGGTTTTTTGGGGTCCGCGTAGAGGTTACCGGGGAGCCGCAAACAGGGCCGGTATTATTTGCGGCTAACCATATTTCCTGGCTGGATATTACCGTTTTGCACAGCGCCTGTGCGATGGGGTTTGTAAGTAAAGCAGAAATCGAGAGCTGGCCGGTGTTTAGCTCAATAGCGCGTGTCGGTGGCACCATTTTCCACCAGCGGGGAAACCATGATTCAGCGGCCGATGTCAGTTCTGCCATGGAACAACGCCTGCAAGAGGGCCGGGCGGTCGCCATATTTCCTGAAGGCGGTATTAAGCCGGGCTCACCGATACGGGTTTTTCACGCCCGCATGTTCAGACCGGCAGTGGAGGCAGGTTGCCCGGTACAACCGGTCATGGTTCGTTACATGCGTGATGGCCGCATAGACGCCGACGTTGCTTTCCGGGTGGGTGAAAGCATGCTGATAAACGTGTGCCGGCAGCTTGCAAGACCGAAAGCGGTTGCCCAGGTTCATTTTTTGCCGGTAATCAGCGCACTGAATCAGCCGCGCCGCGTTTTGGCGGATGGCGCCAGGGCGTCAGTTGTCAGTTGTTATGAAGACCTGTAATTAAGTTAATAATGAAACGATCCAAAATCTCAGCTGATTCATTTTCCCCGGCATTTGGCTTGCGCAGCACACACACACAATCGTTGATCAACAGCAGTGCCTATCGACGGCGGATTGTCAGAAAGCGCTCAAAACCCATGCTGGATGCGGAGCAGGACTGGATTCTGGACGGTGGGGAGGGCGTGCGTCTATTGGGTCATTACTCCCCGCAAGCGGGCGACAGTAAAGGCCTGGTTGTACTGTTTCATGGCTGGGAGGGCAGTAGCCGTTCCAACTATATCGTGGCCGCCGGCGGTATGCTGTATAAGCAGGGTTTTGATGTGTTCCGTCTGAATTTTCGCGATCACGGTGAAAGTCATCACATGAACACGGGCTTGTTCCATTCCTGCCGCCTGGCAGAAGTGGTACAGGCACTGAAGGATATTCAACGACGTACAGGTGCACAAAACTGGGCGCTTTCCGGGTATTCGCTGGGTGGAAATTTTGCCTTGAGGGTTGCCATGGCAGCACCCGAGGCGGGTTTGTCATTGAACCGGGTGGTTGCCATTTGTCCGGTTATTTCGCCTTCCAATACGCTCAAAGCAATGGAGGACGGACCGCGGGGTTATGAAAGTTACTTCATACGAAAATGGGCAAAATCGATTAAGGTCAAACAAACCCTGTTTCCTGATACCTGCGAATATGTAGAGTGGCACAAACTTGGAAATCTGCGGGAAAGGACCGGTTATTTAGCGACCCGTCACTACGAGTTCGAGTCACTGGAACAATATTTTGACGGATACTCGGTCGCAGGTGATCGCCTCAAAGTCATTAAGATAGCCACAACCATTCTGACCTCAGAGGACGATATGGTGGTGCCGGTAAGCGACTTTGCGGACTTGCCGGACAATGAAAATATCGAGTTACTGGTGACCCGCTATGGCGGTCACTGTGCATTTCTGAAAAACTGGAAAATGGAAAGCATGGCGGATGACGTGATCGTCGAGCGGGTATTGGAAAGCGTTCGCCGGTAGCAGCGGATTTGATAGTGGCTTGTTGGCAGCCAAGTTGGCAAATGAAGACTTTTAAAACCTCAATGAAAGACAGCTGAGCCCTCCATCGAGTTTCTGAAATTCAGAAACATCGACCTCCCGGATAGCGTACCCGGCAGATTTTATTAGAGCCATTGTTTTCGGAAACCCGCTGGGTGTCAGCACCGTGCCATTAATCCACACACTGTTTGCTGCATAAGCCTCATCCGTATCGACTTTTAAGAGATGGTAGCGTTGAAATTCCGGACTGTTCAGAAACTCCCCGCAGGCCAGCAGATTATTATTTTCCAGGTAACCCAGCCCGGTTTTCAAATGCAATACCCCGGTCAATTCAACCATTGAACCCTGCAAACCGTGTTTTTCCAGGATGGTGATCATCTGTACGGCGCCAGCCTGGTTGGTGCGTTCTGACAATCCTATGTAGTAATGGTCTCCAACCATCATGATGTCACCGGCCTCCACGGTTCCCGGCGCCTCAATCATTTCTACATCTGCGTAGAATTCACAGATCGTTTTAAGCATCGACTGTGTTTCCAGCCTGCGGGTTGGCGCACCCGGATTGGTCAGGATAGCGCAACGCGGTGTCATCAGTGCAACGTCTTCTACAAAGGTGGAATCAGGATAATCCTCATCCGCTGGCAAGACCGTCACCTTCAGACCGCACTCCTTCAACGCTTCGATGTAGTCAGCATGCTGACGCAGTACTTTTGGGTAATCAGGTGGGCCGAGACCTGCACTGCTTAACCCATTTACGATTGCCCGGCATGGTTCTCTGACTATTGCTTTGGTGAACATGAGTTTGCCTTTCCTCCAGTCCGGATAATTCATCAAGAATCCGGAACAAAACCGGATAGGACAAAGTGTAACTTGGAAAACCCGGTTTAATGAAGTAGCCAATGATACTGCAAGAACGCACTGTCTGAACGACCCCATGAACAGGTACCGATAACGTGGGCCATGACCCGGACCAACCTGCCTGGCTATGCCTCCAATGTGGTTGGTGGGATTACGGCGGTGTCTTTGTGGTATATTTTCTAAAGGGAAATGGTAGCGCGCACCCTGAATTTTGCGATTAACTGTCCAGTGAAGTGGGTCTGATTCAGTTTATTTCCATGCCTGGATACCAACCTGGACGAATGGGGTCATCTTTGGGTCCTGTCATGTCTGCATAGTATCAGTGGGTTTGTAAGAGGAAAGCGCCATGAAAGAACGTATCGGCCACTATTCAATTGTCTCCGAACTGGGGCGTGGCGGCATGGGTGTCGTCTACAAAGCCCACGAAGACAGCCTCAATCGTTTTGTTGCCCTCAAGGTGCTTGGCAAACACCTGTCCGAGGATGAAAGCTTTGTTGAGCGATTCAAACGTGAAGCGCAAAGTGCCGCCTCCCTGAATCATCCCAATATTGTCCAGGTCTATGCCATCGATGAATTCGAGGGGCAACATTACTTCGCGATGGAGTTTGTCCAGGGAGTCTCAATTCAGCAAATGATCAAGGCACAGGGTTCGCTGGACGCGGTGGCGGCAGGCCGGCTGATTTTGCAGGCGGCTTCAGGTCTGGGTGCCGCGCACGGTCGCGGCATTGTTCATCGCGATATCAAGCCCGCAAACCTGATGGTGGATGAACGTGGTCTGGTGAAGATAACCGACTTCGGCTTAGCCTTGCTGGCAGCCGGGACGACGCGCCTGACAGCAACCGGCATGTTTATGGGAACACCGGGCTATCTCTCACCCGAACAATGTCTTGACGAGAATATCGACCAGCGAACGGATATTTATTCGCTGGGTGTCAGCTTCTATGAAATGTTGACGGGGATCACACCGCTGAGCGCGGATTCACCTTTGGCGTTGTTGCGTCAGATTATTGATGTTGAGCCAAAAGACATTGGTGAACTCAGACCCGAGATACCGGAAGCTCTGCGGGTCATTCTTCGCAAGATGATGGCCAAGAAACCGGCAGACCGCTATGCGGACTGTGCGGCTTTGATCGTCGATCTGCAAGTCTGGCTCGAAACGGCAGGCAGCACCGGGTCAGACATCAGCGCAGCCATCGCAGCAACAATGGCTGCACCATCTTCCGGTACCAATACTGAAGCAACCGTTGTTGTGGATAGCGCCCGAATGGACAGCAATAAAGCCGGTGGCCCACCACCGAGCGGCAAACGTATGTCAGCTGCCTTGTTGACTGCTGTCATTATCATTTTGATGGTTGGTGTCGGTTATGCTGCCTGGCATTTTGGCATCGCTACAGATACAGAAATCATGGCTTTGGCAGACAAAGATAAATTTGGAGGGAAGGTCAGGAATGACACCGCTACATTGATGGATAATTCAACTGAGTCGGAGGCCGCTACTGAAGAGTTTTCAAAGACCTTGATTGATGCATCGGGCGAAGTTACGACCGGTAATGCGGAAGCGGAAGTTATAACCGGTATTGCGGAAGCGCTACCAGAAAATCTGGATGAACCCACTTTCGATTCTGAAATCGCACAGGCGACTTTGACCGACCCGGACATCAGCACAGATGTCATTCAACCTGAATACGATGAACCGCAAGTCAATTCTCCAGCAGAGCAGGTAGCTGCCTACTCGCCACCACCCACACCTGAACCGGTCATAGGCACCGGCGTAGCACTGGTGAGCGTTGGTGAAATCCTTTTGGCTGATGCCGCAGCAGATTATGTCCGGCAGACACTTGAGCGGCATGGTATTGCAGTATTTGACGGCCAGGCGATTGCAGGCGTTGCCAATATGCTTGAAAACGGCGGCGCCATTGAAGAAATTATCCGGCCCCATGCACGCTACCTCGTATTTATCCGCGCCGAATTCACCGGTGAAAGAGAGCTGTATTATATGGGCCGTTATGATACGGAGCTACAAGCCAGGTTGAACCTCGAGACACGCGACTTGCTCGACGGCAGACCGATTGGTTCCGGTGTTCATTCATCAGTTGATTACACCCGGCTGAGCGTGAATGGCAAGGTTGAAGCACTTCTCAGACCAAAATTCGGGCGTATTGCCGGCGATTTAAAGGAGTAGGTAGTCGACAAAGGCAGAAGCTTCAAACACCGGCCATAACAGCACCTATCCGGACGCGGGTGTTCGCCGCACTCATGACGGGCGTCGGTGTGATGTTCAATGACATCGCTATCAACGCAAAAAGTTTTAGCAAATCCTATGGGGCTATTATTTTGACCTTGTTTTGAAGCGGTTTTATATGGGGGCCTGGAGGTGAATTAGCATTAGAACCATTCGCCGACAACCCTTTCTTCGATTCAGTTAAACCAGTCGTTGGGGGTGCCTGTGACGGTATGCGAACCAACGTCCCGTCATTAACATTCTGCCAGCGCCAAGTTTGGCACATGGGGCCAGGAATTCTGTAAGTGCTCATCGTATCATTGGCTCCTTTGCAGAGCTGTGTACTACGGATTATAGAACAAAACACCGGTGATTGTGGTGCAATCAGGAAGTTCAGACCTGTGCAATTTTGACCCTGCTTGTTCCCCTACCGGGACCGCCCCGGTGAACCCGGAAAATCTGCCCGCTGACACTACGCACAGTATATTTCGATGTTGCCAGACCACCCTTGCTGCCCGATGATTCCACTACGACCATTCTCAATGGGTTCGACCCCGGGATTACATGATCAATAACAGCGATATGACGGCTTGAACCACCCTGCCAAATCAGGACATCCAGATCCCGTATTTCGTCTTCGGCAGAACGCAGGGTTCCCCTCTCATATTCGTTGATGTGTTTGTCTATTGAAATTTTTCCAATGCGCTTAAAATAGGTATTAACGAATCCGCTGCAATCCACGCCCAGCTTCGCATTCCGGTCACAATATCGTTGCAGGTTAGCGGGTGTTGCCCGGTTGTACCGCAGCGCATGCATCAAGGTCACCCTGAACTCATCAGGGTTGCCTTTTCCAAAGAAACAGTGGGCAATCTGGACTTTGTGGCTTTCTTCTACATCTATTAGCCCCAGGCCATCCGCTCTCCTAAGCTCCCGGCGGACTGAAGAAACCAATGCCGATTTCTCGGCCATGTTGGCCCGTCTCTCGGGGATTCCGTTGTTATTGTAGATATGAACATCAATCGTCACGCTGTTGGCCATGCCGGTTCGTGGATTGAAATAATCAACCTGGGTGTTGTGAAATAAATCCGCGAACTCAACAGGTGAAATTCTCTGGGAGATCTGGGTTGTCCCCATCGCTACCTGTTGAGAAAAATGCCGTTCAATCTCCACGCTGCTATCTGTGGCGGATATGCCACGAGGGCCGGGTGTAACGTCTGTACCGTGATACAGGAAAGCCGTTACGTCCAATGGTGGGTCGGTAAAGTCTGGCTCCAGCAATGAAAAGTGATCATCAATTCCTATCGGACCCCGGTGGTTTATGATGGACAAAACAATCTCCTGAACACGGTACTGATAACTAAAATATAGTCGGAATTATTTTTGTTGCACAGATTTGACAATAATGGATTGCGACACTCAGCTATTCTTTCAAAAAATCTCCTAGTGATCGTATTTAATTTTCAAATCTGTGGTTGTGCTTCACCTTCTCTGAAGGCCGCAAAGTCAGGAGAGATAAACCAAACTTGTTGAAGTAGTTGCTTTGAACTATGGTTTAAAGTGTTGGAGTCATATATCAGACGGCTCACTTGATTTGGAAGTGCTCATGAAAATCAAAGCATTTATGCTTGGTAAACCCGTGTTAAATAGTGGTGAACTTGAGGTTTTCTGAAACACCGGGATATATTGGAAACTAACAAGAATTATTTTTGAAAAACTGAAAAAAATGGGGATAAAAGATGATTTCACCCTACGAACTGGCATTTTTGTGCGATCACGCATACCGGAGTGACCCGCAAATATTACCATCGAGTTATGCCATCAATATTGAAGGTGCAGCACAATGGGGTGTGGGTGCACACGATGGTGTTTCGGATTCATTTTTCTGTACCAAGTATATCAAGACCGGGACTTTCGAAAATGTAATTGCCTTTCGTGGAACAGGGGGAAGGGTTGCTGATATTGCTGTCGATGCAAGTCATTTACTGGTCAGATACTCACCCTATTTAAACGCCGCGAGGTCCTTTCTGTCCCGGTATGCCACAAGAGATACCATCGTTACCGGCCATTCGCTTGGTGGTTACATTGCAATTAGTATGGCATTCAATCGACCGATAAAAGTTGTTGCAATCAATCCACCATGGATGGGCGGAGTCCTGGCAGCAGCTGCTGATCAAATCCAGGCTTCCACTTCTACCTCTTTTCAGAGATCAAGGATCATTGTTTATCAGTCGAACACAGACGTTGTCACCGGTTATACGCACCAATATCGCATACATTCAAGCAACTTACGCTTTATTCGTATTGGAGCGGTTGGATTTCATGGTCTGGGTCCGGTTATTGAAGATTTCAAACGAAACAGACGATATGCGGTCACCTGGTGAGAAGAGCCAAGCGAAAGGCTATTCCTCTCTACATTGGCGTTTGTGTGGCTCCTCCTCGGTATGTGTGAGATGTGGGTGAAAATATGTCTGACTTGTTGAAATGTGAAGTTTGAACTATGTTTAAAAGTGTCGGGACTGGGTTTCAGTCCCTCAATCTAACTTGGTTTTTTCCTCTTGGCCAAATTGGGTTCTGGAGTGCAATTGAATGATCCCTATACTGAAGACAGGTTCACGCGGTCAGTTGGTCGAAGACTTACAACGGGCTTTAAACTCTAAGCTGACACCCAGTCCAAATTTGGTGCCAGACGGTAAATTTGGAACCAGGACCCGCCGCGCTGTTAGGGCATTCCAGCGCAGCAAATGGCTGGTAGTGGATGGCAGCGTTGGTCCTTGTACCCACAACGCGCTTTATGAGCACGAGACTTACATGCCGATCTTGCACACGATTCCATTTATCTCGCAGCCTACGCAGACAACTTGCTGGGCAGCCAGTACTGCCATGATGACCAGGTCGTCAGTCGCAGCCGTGAAATTGCGAACTCCCCAGGATATGTGGAGCGATCAGAACGGCTTGTTCAACAGCTCGGAATCCGATGCCGCCATAGTCACGGGAACCCGGTATGGGCGAATCCATGGCCTGCGTTGCAACCCCCCGCGATCATGGCTGCTGAGCGCACTCAGATCTGCGCTTCAAAGCGGTCCTTTGATGTTTGACATGTTATGGAACGCACGCGATTACATATCTGGTGCGGGATCACCAGGACACATGATTGTGGTCGTTGGTATGCGTGGGGACAATGATATGTCCGGTGCGGCAACAACGTTGCGTCTGCACGATCCCTGGCCACCAGGAGTTGGAAAACGTCATTCCGTTGGATACCTGCGCTGGATTCGCGAGGTGACGACCCGCACTTATCGTGTCTTTGAGCGCTAACCCGCATATTTTACCATTACTCACTGGTGAAAAATACGGGCCAGGGTTAGTTGGTTTCCTATTATTAGAACGGCCGCTGAATAACCGTTGATTCATCATCGAACATGTCATTCACTCCATCATCACAACCCTGGACGCAGATAATGGTGACATTGTCAGTGGCATCCCTGACCAGGGCCGTATGTAACAGCGACTGGACAATCTCTTCACTGTTTTTATTCGTCATGATTGCCTCGATCTCCTTATCTGAAACCATGCGGCTTAATCCATCCGAGCACAGCAGGTATTTGTCGTCAGGTTCGATTTCCATCAATCGGGATTCGATTTCTACAGGTTCGACAATGCCGATGGCGCGCGTGATGACATTGGCCATTGAGTGTGATTCGGCGTCTTCGGCTTTGATCAAGCCCTGGTCTACCAGTTCCTGCACATGCGAGTGGTCGCGGGTTAACTGGACCAGTTGCTGATCACTGCAGCGATAAATGCGGCTGTCACCGCACCAGACAACTGCCCCCTGGTTACCGTCGATGATCAATACGACGACGGTGGCGCCCGGAACACGTTCATCATCGTAATTATCTGCTTGTTCCAGCAGGTGACGATTGGCACCTTTGAGGCTGCGTTTTACAGCCGCGTGCATTTCATCGAAATTATTGGCGTGACCAAGCCCCATGATTGCATCCATAACCGCTTTGCTGGCGACTTCACCGGCGGCGTGGCCACCCATGCCGTCCGCCACCGCCCACACACCGATATCTGAACGTTCCGCGTACGCGTCTTCATTCAGTTTACGCACCATTCCCACATGTGTGATTGCACTTGATTTAAATACCATGATTCACCATGCTCAGCTGGAAAGCAGTTCATCAATGTAATCAACCTCCTGCTCACCGTTCGACGACTGAGGCGGTTCTATTAAATCCTCATCCATCATCAGGCCCAGGTATGTCGTGGCTGAGGGCATGTTTGTGCAGGCGATCGTCTGTGCAGAAACCTGTGAAGAGCCCTTGTGCCACCACAGACCATAACGTCCTTGGTCACGCAGAATCATATTGTGTAACAGGCCGGGTAACTGTTCGGTGATGAGTGTGTCTTGGGGGTAAACGACGCGTAGTTGATCGGCACCGTTTTCAAAACTTGCCAGAGGCCCCGGGCTGTAACTCAGTTCCAATGACTGCGATGCAATGGACTCTTCGATACCTTGCTGATCCATTTCCTCATCGAGTATTTCAAGCGCCAGGTCCTTGATGTCCAATATCCATTGCCAATGGCTGCCTATGAAACAGGCGGGCCCGGTTTCCTCAGGCAGTATCGAGGCCATGGTGAAATTGAAATAACGGCCAACCCTGTCCACGCTGGGAATGGTCACACCGGCAACCGGCTGACTGCCACAAATACCGGCACCCAGGACGAAACACCAGGCAGGGCAGTTCAGGTAATAGGTCAGCCAGTTATCGGGTTCATTTTCTCGCAAAGCAAGCATGCCGTCCTGCAACCATTCGTGCCAGGAATTGATAAACTCCTGAGGCAATCGCTTCTGGATAAAATCACCATAGGTCGGCAACTTTCCGTAAAAACCAAGCTCGTGGAAAGAGTTGTCACTCATAGCTGGTCCGGGCAGCGGAAAGAGCGCAATTCCGGCAGGTTAAACGGGTTGAAGGCACTATTGGCACCAATTTCATATTCCGCCCAGCGATCATCCAACTCAAAACGGGTCTGGAATTTTTCCGGTGTGGTTGACGGGTTCATTCCGGTTTCATCAAGCAAACGGAAGAAAGACCACGGTCCGACCAGCGTTTTTCCGGACCGGCCACTGGACGGTTGCGGATTGAACTGAATCTGGACCTGGTTCAGATTGCCTTCCCCTGGCCACATAAAAGCCTCGTTAAAAATGGGGCCATGGCTGTAATTGGTGATCTGGCCATTGATGCTCAGCATAAAATTGGTGGTAACGGGATCCATGCGCACCGGGCGGACATTGAACGAGATCGACGGACTGCCACCGCCACTGGCAAAAAAGGCACTCTGAATTTTCTTTGCCCGTTGAATCTGTTTCAATGAATCACTTGAAATATCAATATTGCCCGCAACACCTGGCTTCAATTGCCAGTTTCCTGAGCTTGTGTCTACGATATCGGCGAGGTACTGGCTAAAAAACTTGTCCAGTGACCCTCCCGGCGAGAAGAACACCGTAAAATCACGTAATTGAACCTCACGCTCCGCACGGCGATTAAAAGGGTATCGCCCGTTTAGTGCCTGTCGGCAGAATGGTGCAATATCAGACGACCAGGCTGCCTGTATGTGTGCAGCAGCGCCGCCTGCAACCAGGCTGTTGCTGTCAGCTACCATCAATGAGATCCAGCCACTCACCGGAGCGGGTGAACGCTGTCCCCTTAACCTGACCCGGGTGATGGCTGTGCTGGCCTGGCCTTGCAGACCTGTTAATAACTGATCACGCGAGCTCTGTGCCAGCTGGTCTACGTAAATATACAGTTCCTGTAAATCGTTGAGCAGGGCATCCAGTGCCGAGGGTCCGCTTTGCCGGGCTTCACTGAGGGAATGCAAACCGGCAAAACTGCGATCGACCAGTGCAGGGTCCGGCAGCAGCGAGTCGCTGTCCATGCCGGACAGGAATATCGCTTCAATCCGCTCGCTGAGTGAAACTCCGTCATCCCCGTCATCACTGATGTCCTGTTCAGGAACCAACCGCGTCGCCTGGTCAACGTTAACCAGTAACAAGCGCAGCGGTGATTCATCATCGGTCAGAATACGCAAAATTTCTGCGGCTTGTGCCAGGTTGCCAAAAGGCCGGATGCGTATATCTTCCAGGAAATTGACCCAGGTACCGGTGTAATCGGAGAAATAGAGTAAACGGATCGCGGCAACCAATTCATTTATTGGTATCTGCCTGGCTTCGGTGGCAAATATCCACGATTCATCCTCCATCTCGGCGACGAAACGGGTTTCTGCCGGAAGGTACATCTGGTTATAACCTTCGGGTGAAAACAGGGCCGGTACACCCTGGTTGATCGGTATACCGCTGGAACGAACGAAAACCCGGGCGCCGTCCTTGCCTGCGGCGGAAGGGATGGTGAAGGCATTGCCTTCGTCCAGGTATTCCGACCTGATTACAGCATATATCCGGTCTGCCAACGTGGTGTTGGCCAGCATGGCGCGCGCCGTCATAACCAGGTTGTTGTCGAGGTCGAATGGCAGGCTCAGCGGCTCCATCGCGAGCAAGGCTTCAAGATGTTCATGCAGTTGCGATATCTGCTCGGCGCCCATGACGCGCGAAAGCGATGAATCCCAGTCGCGGTGTATCCAGCCGGCAACAAATTTATCATCCATGCGGTCCGGGTTGGCTAGCATCAGGTAAGCTTTAAGCGCCTGGTAGACCTTGTCCGGATCATTCATGTTTTCTTTAAGTACCTGCTCCATACGCACCATCAGGCGTGGCAGGAAGCCGTTCTCCAGCAAGCGTTGGTAGGCGGGAATCGTACCGTTACTACCCAGCCGTTTGCCCAGGTACAAGCCAAGTCGCCGGCTCACTGGTACCGGTTCAAATTGTGCTGCATAACCGGTCTGCATGCCGCGCGCTTCATTGAGTAGCGGCACAATGCTTATCATAGAGGCATTGCGTGGCGATACCCTCCTGATGCTCTCCCCGACGCTGACGGTCTCGGTCGCAACCTCGTCAGCCAGGTCCTTGTTGTTGCTGTAGCTTATCCACCAACCGATATTCAGCAATATGGGCAGGGCGATCATCAGGGCAAAACCAGCCTTTTTGGCCAGGCCGTAAATACGCTCTACTTTCAGGTTGGCGCCCGCCAGACCGGATTCCCCGAATATCACCTCGCTCATCAGGTTCTTGATGAAAAAACTTTTCCCCTTTGAAGGGCTGCTTTGTGTCGCAGCCCGGCTCAGGCTGAAGTTACGTGCCAGCTGGCTCATGATGCGGTTGAATGGTGTGCCTTCCTGGGTTCCGCTGGTGAAGTAAACGCCGCGTAACATAGGTGTGGTGGTATAGCGACTTGGTTTGAATACGCGCTGTAGGAATTCCTCGATGCTCTGTCTTGAAGCCGCCATTTGCATCGGGAAGTTATAGATCAACTCCCGCCTGGAAATGTCACGCTCATCTTGTAAGCGTTGAACCAGGCGTGTTTCAAGTTGTTGCTGCAGGGCTGAAAACTCACTGTCAAAACGCGCCAACGGGTCTTCTTCCAGGCCGTAAGTGAATCCCCAGACTTGATTACGCTCGTGGCGGTCCAGATCGTTGAAGAACTCCATGAAACCGGCCATCAGGTCGGATTTTGTGAACATCAGGTAAACAGGGAACTTAATACCCAGTTGTTCGTATAATTCCTGGATCCGGCTGCTGATGGCAGCGGCATTGCGCTCGCGTTCAACCTCGTTCTGACGCGCCAGTTCTTCCATGCTGATGGCCAGAATAATGCCATTGATCGGGCGTCTTCTACGGTGTTTTTTAAGTAATTTCAGAAAGTTAAACCAGGCTTTGTTATCGACCTCTACATTGCTGTCCTGGGTGGTGTAACGGCCTGCCGTATCAATCATTACAGCTTCATCTGTGAACCACCAGTCACAATACCGGGTGCCGCCGATGCCCTTGATCTTTGATTCCCCCATCTGCTCAGAGAGTGGAAATTGCAGGCCTGAATTAACCAGCAAGGTCGTTTTACCGGAACCGGGAGGGCCGATGATGATATACCAGGGTAACTGGTAAATGGAACGTAATCTCTTACCCCCGACATTGCTTTTCTTCAGTGTCTTGAGGGCATCATCAAAGCGATCTTTCAGTGTGGCCAGTTCTTCAGCCGACTGTTCTTCTGAGGGGTCAACGACGTCTGCCGATGCAGCCAGGTCATTACTGATATCCGTGTTTTTCTTTTTGTCCCGCCATGCCTTGAAGAACTTAATCAGGCCCCAGACAGCAAATATGAAAATGATCAGTATGGCGCGGGCAGCTACGGATCTTAGCGGCGCCACATCACCAATGCGGATCGACGGGCCCCACGACCAGATCAGGTAGGCCAGTATGCCCAGACCCATCAACATATGCAGGCCCATGGATATCAATCTTGAAAAAATCATGGACATCATTGTTCGCGCGCCCTCTCAAGCAATGTGATCTCCACCCTGCGATTCTGCGCCCTTCCGCTCGCATCGGTATTCGGTGCAATTGGCCTGGTATCGCCAAGGCCTTCTGCCACCATCCTGTCCGGCTTGCTGACCACTTCCAGCAATAGTGTCACCACGGATTCTGCCCGGCCCTGTGATAATTCAAAATTGGAAGCAAAGCGCCGGTTATTGCGCATTGGTACATTGTCAGAATGGCCAATGACCATGATCCTGCCCTTTGTTTGCTCCAGTCCTTCACCTATGCGGCGAATAATTTCATGATATTCATTGTTTATGATTTCACTGCCGGAACCAAACAGGTTGTCGCCAGGGACCAACACGACAATGCGGTCGGGAAGTTCATCGACACTGACCTGGCCTTTATCAATCTCCGGGGCGAGGAATTCCCGCAAGGCAAATCTCGGTGGCGTCGGATCGGGAATATGAACCGGTGCTGGAGGTGCCAGCAATCGCGTAGGCAGCAATGATTCCTCACGTCCAATCGTCATCAGGCCTGCATGCACCGGATCAGCATAGCTTCCGAGTCCCATGCGCCACAGGCTGAAAATACCCACCAGCAATAACAGCACGATACTGGCCGCAAGCCAGGCGGGTACCAGTGGCGCCTTGGCCATCACTGATTTCTTAAGGCCCATCCAGTGTGGGGACAGCGCCGGTTCCGATTCTTCACGCTGGGTACGAATCGTGTGATAAAGGTCTTCACGTATTTCCGCCAGCTCGTTCAAACCATCCCGTGAAACCCGGTAACGGCCCTGGAAGCCGAGCGCAAGACAAACGTAGAGTAATTCCAGCAGGTCAATATTTTTTGACGGATCCTGTTTGAGTTTCTTCAACATCTGGAAAAATCGCTCACCACCGTGTGTTTCCTTGTGAAACATGCTCAGTAGACTTTGCTTGTTCCAAATGCTGCCAGAGCCCCAGGGTGTGCTCATGACAAATTCATCGATGGTGGTGCAAAGCGCATAACGGGCGATGAAAATGGTTTCCGGAACCAGGCCTTCGTGCTGGGCCTTGGCTTCGAAACGCTGGATTTCATTGGCCAGTTGTTTATGCAGGTCGGTAGGGTTCGGGTGTGAACTGGTATTGCGTATCTGGCTCAGCAGATTGAGTAGTACTGCGGCAGATTTCTCGAGTTGATTCAGTCCGGGCCTTTCGGATAACTCAATCTTCTGGTCAGGGTCGCGCCTGCGTTCAGGTTGTTTTGGTGCTTCTCTGCGCCGGCCACCCGGGTTGGGTTTGATGATGGTTCGCTCATCATCCATATCGAAGAAAGGGTCATCTTTATCTGGCATCGTGGCTAACCTCTGATCGCCCAGAGTTCAAGTTCGAGCCCTGGATATTTACCACCCGGGTGAAGTCCGAGACCTGCCGAGGTGGATAGTTGTTTCCACATATCACCACGTCTGTTGAGCTCGAAGTAGGAGAATCCTGAGTGGAATGGAATCTGTCGCGGTGCGACCGGCAGTGCCTCGAGCTCAATTCCCGGCAATTGCGAGGTAATCAGCTGTTTCATGACTTCCTTGGGGCCGACTTTTGATTGCGAAGGGAACTGACGGCGTAATTTCTCAGTGGCCATATCTGCCTTGACCGCAAGTACGAAAACGGCGTTTTCAAAGAGTGACTTGTCGCTGACGATAGCAAGACTGATGCCAACCTTTTTGTAGTGCTTGAAGGGAATTTGTATGGCACTGTGCTCAAATACCACACCCAGTGAGCGTCGCAACTCGGTCATGATGACCTTGAAGGTCGTAGTCAGGTCAGTATGAATGTATTCGGGTAAATTGGATGGGCGGCTATCGGTGTTGGTAAAGGTTGCAAGCTCGCCAGCCAGTTTCAAACATTGCTGGAATAACGATTCCGGGTGGTAGGCTGGTAGTGTGCCCAGGTGTTTGAATACCGGTTCATAACCGTTGATTAGCTGCAGCAGCATGTAATCCTCGACCTGCGCTGCTCCACCGCTGCCACTGGCGCTTACATTCAGACGCACGGCAATGGCTTCCGCACGTTGTTTCAGCAGGCCCTGGATTTCCTCGATATAACCCGCGAGATTCGTATTGTTACTGCAATCCGATGTCGGGCCGATAAATGACTCATCCAACACCAACCGTTTATCACTGCGAATTTCGACAATACGGCCAATACCGATACAGGCGTACTCGGTCCGTTCATCACTTTCTGTCAGCAATAACAGGTTCTTACGCGCCAGTTCTATCGGCGCATTGGAGTCCTCAGGCAGGCTGGTATCGCGGACATCGGCAATTTCAATTCCATAACGGGCGTCCTGGTTGTCATCATCTTCCCGGTTGGATTCGGTCGCGTTGGGTCGCTTGCCCATCAGGCACAGGTAAACATTTTCATCCTTGGTGTTCTTGTGCGGCTCGATTGGAATGGGGGGTGCATCAGCAAATGGAATATTGAGTGTCGTGCCATCAGGTAAAATGGCCTTGCATTTTGCAATCTCGATCTTGCCGAGACTCAGCGCCTCCTGGTCAATCTCCAGTTCTTCGATACCCCAGGAATAGGGCCTCATTGGACTGCAGCGATTCTGGATCAGTGTCTCGAGGTAGCGATCATTTTGCTGGAAATGCTGTGGCCGCAGGAACATACCCTCGGACCAGATAGTTTTTGAAGTCCATGACATAGTGGTCGCCGTGTCCTAATCTGAAACAGTGGTAACGATTGACTGGTGTTCCAGCGTGATAGAAATGCCCTTGGTATCACCCTGTGTGATCGGGATGCTTTTGCGCCAGTTTGCATTGTCAATATCGCGGTAGCCTGCTACCAGTCCAACAAATGTCGTTAGCGGGTTGAGCTCCAGCGGCAAATTGCGGTTGTCTCCAGGAGAAAGTACCAACTGGGTTTTGCCAAGCAGGTCAGGTCCAAGCGCTGCGCCGGATGATTGCGTCAGGCTCATATAATCAAGACGGTTAAATTGCTCTTCAGAATTGAGTTCCAGAATGTGCAGGATGATCGGGGACGGCCTGCCTTGCAGGTCCGGATTGACATCGGCTGTTGTGCTGATCTGCAAACCGACCTCTTCCCGCTTGGGCGCACCGCCGCAACCGCTGAACATAATCATGGTCGTTGCAATCAGGATGCTGATCATTAACAAGCGGGTCAGGCTTGATACAGAGGTGGTCATGACTGCCGTACTTTGTTTCATTTCTATTCCTTGTGTGATTTTTTCAGACGACTGAGCTGCTGTTCGTAAGCACGTGAGAACTTTCTGCCAAACAATTGCTGGAAATCATCCTCGGCTTCGCCGGCAATTTGATCAAACAGTAACTTGAACATTTCCCAGTATTTTGCTTTTTTCCCACCCGGCAGGATATTGTCCAATATTGAATCTGATTCCAGCCGGGTTTCAAGCATTTTTGGATTGAAACGCTTTAATATATCCTGCAGGGCAGCCTCCATCCCCGCAACCACGGCCATCTGGTGGGCATTGACATCGTCAAAGCCTTCCTTGATGGCATCATTACCAGACATATAAGCCGGATTGCTCTTGCTGAGCAATTGCTGCAGGGTACCGCTTGTCGACGTGGAAAACTTGAACGGATTGTTTTCCAACGGTCGAATCATCGTCTGGTCCAGCCTGAATTCGCTCTTGATATGGGTTCGGCCGCTTAGTGTCTGGACCAGGCCATCGGTAAACTCACGCATCATGTTACCGACCTGCTCAAAAAACACTGCTTCGTCTACGCCATCCAAAACACCGGGTTCAAGACCTGCTCCGCGGGCGAAAGCAGCCAGCCTATCAGCGCTTGATTTTGTTGGTGCTGGTGCTGTCGGGTTGGCTTGGATTTGCGGGTCTGGCCGGGCTCGCTTGATTACCCCAGGCTCAGGTTCGACCCCAGGTTTGGACTCAGGCTCAGGTTTGGACTCAGGCTCAGGTTTGGGCTCAGGTTGAGGTTCCGGCTCCGGCTCCGGCTCTATTGGTGCTGCCGGCTGGGCGGTCTCAGCCTGAAGTTCTGGCTCAGTCGCTGCGTCACCGGACGTGCTGTCTGTGGCATTCCAGTCATCCGGCCACTCATCCGGCCACTCATCCGGCCACTCATCCGTAGACTCCGATGAGCCGGTGGTAATGGGTTCGGCTTCGGGCGCAGGAACCTTCAGCATCCCGGTCGCCTCGTCCCAGTCG
>Ga0316201_10001092_pt1 | contig 17516 bp, 19 predicted proteins | sample CS6wburrow_MG_FD_204516 | JGI IMG/M metagenome (GOLD analysis project Ga0316201, IMG submission 204516) | Coastal sediment microbial communities from Delaware Bay, Delaware, United States - CS-6 worm burrow | ecosystem: Environmental > Aquatic > Marine > Coastal > Sediment | place: USA... | reverse complement strand
TATCACGGTTCAGGCTGGTCTTCGTGCCCGTAAGCTTGCTCTTCACTCAAACCGTAGCTATTGCTACGCTTTTCGCTCCAGAGCGGCGCTTACGAACACGAATCCTGCGCCTGCTCCCGTGATCCTGATGAGAAATGTGGGCTAGAGGTGTCACTTTCACTACTGCACAAGGTAATTGTTAGTCGTATGCAGGTGTAATAAGATTCCTGTTCGTGGCAAAACCGCTGCTACAACGCCTGCAGCCAGCTTCAAACATGGTTCGTGAGAGTGGCTTTAACCACTGCTTCATACCGTTCATTGCGCACAAGATTAATTGAGACATGCCAACTGAAAAACGATGAAAGACCAGGCCACAATGCTTAGCAATACAGCAGTCTTACGCTGTCAATTCAAACTCGAGCAGTATATATGAACGATTACCTCAATCACGTCGCACAGCACTTTTACAGCATTGCTCCCAATGTGGACTTCTGGACGATGCGTTTAACAAATGAGGCACACGAGGCGATCAGTGTGCGCCAGGGTGTTATGCAACCTGTTTTCAATAAACTTTCCCGCGGCGCTTTGCTTACTGTCGTCAGTGGTAATGGCTGCGGATACGCGGCAACCAGTGACCTTAGTCCCGGTGGCTTAAAAAAAGCGGTGCGTCAGGCCAGCGACTGGGCATCACAGTCTTCGGCTTTGGGCCTGCTACAAGCGAAAGATTATCCACGGCCCGAGGTCAAGGCACAGCATGAAACCCCGGTTAAGCAACATTGGGATGAACTCCCGCTGAATGAAAAAGTGGCGCTTCTTCAGGATGCAAATAAGGCACTGAAAATTGATGACAGTATTGTTGATTGGCAGGCTTACCTTGGCTATCGTTGTGATGATATTTTATTCATCAGCAGCGCTGGCGCTCACATCGAACAGCGATTCCATTATATTAATCCGGGACTGGTTGCAGTCGCTAATAAAGGTTCGCTGACCCAGTATCGCACCGGCGGTGGTGCACAAAGCAGTCGCCAGGGCGGCCTGGAGCAATTAAACATGCTGGATTTTCCACAGGCGGCGACACCATTGGCGGAAGAAGCCGTCGCCTTATTAAGTGCCGATGAATGCCCGCAAGGCGCAATGGATCTAGTGTTGGCACCGAGCCAGATGATTTTGCAAATACACGAAAGCATTGGTCATCCGCTGGAGCTCGACCGTATTCTCGGCGATGAACGCAACTACGCCGGAACCAGTTTCGTCACGCAGGATATGTTTGGCAGTTATCGTTATGGTTCCGACCTTCTCAATGTCACTTTCGACCCGAATCGTACAGAACAATTAGCCAGTTTTGCCTATGATGATGAGGGCACACCAGCCCGACGTGAATATATTATCCGCAGCGGTATTCTGCAGCGCCCTCTCGGTGGTGCCAGTTCGCAGGCACGCGCGGGCATGCCCGGTGTTGCCAATGCACGCCAGGCGGACTGGTTTCGCCCACCGATCGACCGCATGGCAAACCTGAATGTCGAGCCAGGGGATAAAAGTGTCGAGGATATGATTTCGAGTGTTGAACACGGCGTATACATGGAAACCAATCGCTCATGGTCGATTGACGACAGTCGTAACAAATTTCAATTTGGTTGTGAACTGGGACGCGTGATCGAAAACGGAGAATTGAAAGGGCTGGTGCGTAATCCAAACTACCGCGGTATATCGGCTACATTCTGGCGCAACCTGGTTGGCGTAGGGAATGAAGACAGCTTTCAGGTAAAAGGTGTCACCAACTGCGGAAAAGGCGAGCCAAACCAGTCCATTTACGTAGGCCATGCAACACCAGCCTGTCATTTCAGCGCTGTCGACGTGTTTGGGAGCGCAGTGTAAATGCAAGATTACTTTTATTCGCTCGGTGATGCTCTTTTTAGCAAACTTAAAGGTGATGAACGGCTTTTACTCGGCTTTAGCGGCGAAGATTCTGATTTCGTACGGCTGAATCACAACAAAATCAGACAGCCCGGTTGTGTTGCGCAACGCAGATTATCACTCGATCTCATCGAAGGTAAACGCCATGCCGAGGCCAGTGTGGATCTGGCCGGTGACAGTGAGCGTGATTTACAGCAACTCGCTGAAACGCTCAAAATATTACGTCATCAACGTGCACTGTTACCCGAGGACCCCTACCTTAATTTTTCGACGGATATCCATCACTCTGAATACCATCATGACAATGAAGTAGTTAACAGCCATGATGCTGTCGAACAGCTTGTACAGGCTGCCGGTAATATGGACCTGGTTGGTATATTTGCAAACGGCATTCAGTACTCCGGTTTTTCGAATTCAATGGGACAGCGCAACTGGCATAGCAGTGCAAATTTTAACTTCGACTGGAGCTGTTACCATGCAAAAGACAAAGCCGTAAAAAGCAATTATGCCGGGTTTGTCTGGCAACAGGATAAGCTCGCCGCAAAAATTGATAATATTCAACAACAGCTGGCTATACTATCCAGACCTTCAAAAACCATTGTTCCAGGATGCTATCGCGCTTATCTGGCACCCTCCGCAGTCAACGAAATTATTAACCTGATGTCCTGGGGTGGTTTCGGCCTGAAAAGCCATCGCACTAAATCCACCCCGCTGATTCAAATGGTGGAGCAGGGCCGCACTCTGGACGCGTCGATATCGCTGCGTGAAAATCATGCAAGAGGTCTGGCGCCTATATTCACCAGTGAAGGTTTTATCAAACCGGAACAGGTTCAATTGATAAAAAGCGGGCGCTACCAGGACTGTCTGGTCAATTCTCGCAGTGCGATGGAATACAGCAGTGTGACGAATGTAGAATCCGAGTACCCGGGCTCACTGGAGCTGGCCGCGGGTAATTTACCAGACGAAAACATACTGAATGAACTGGATACAGGGCTTTATATCAATAATCTCTGGTATCTGAATTTTTCAGACCGCAATGTCTGCCAGTTGACAGGCATGACCCGGTTTGCCTGTTTCTGGGTGGAAAACGGTGAAATACAGGCACCGCTCGAGGTCATGCGTTTTGATGACAGTGTTTATGACATACTCGGAACAAACTTGATTGGATTGACCGAGGAGCGTGAATTAATGCTTGATGCCAGTAGTTATGGCCAAAGATCGAATAGAAGTATCGAACTGCCAGGCGTACTTGTCAAAGCCTTGCGTTTGACCTTATAAGTACCTGGTCCGGCAGGATCGAAGTAGACTAAATTCGCGGCTAAAGGTGCTCCTACATTTCGTCTTTGAATCCGACTACAGGATTTGTAGCAGCGGCTTTAGCCACGAAGGACATGGCGCACATCAAATCATCTGCATGCTTGCATAAAATTACAAATTTGATAGGCTGGCAATAATCTGTTTATGCGTGTCCATAACTAACTATAATAACAGGCGCCAATATGAACAACGTCAGTCTTCTTATACCCAAACGTCAATATCCGACCTGGATTAATGATCTTGAGTCGGTCGAAATCGATGCCGTCAGCCTGGTCGAAATCCCGCTACTCGGTGCCATCACGGCAGGCAATCCTATCGAGCGTGTCGAGGACCATGAACGGATCAAGATTCCGGCCAACATGGTTCGCAAAAACACCTACGCGCTGAAGGTGCAGGGCCATTCCATGATCGATGACAACATCCAGGACGGCGATATTATAATTGTGGAAAAACGCGAGTCCGCTGAGAACGGGCAGTCTGTCGTTGCATTGATCAACAACGAACAGGTGACATTGAAAAAATTCTATATTGAACACGACGGCATTCGCCTGCAACCGGCCAACCCGGATATGGAACCAATACTTTTAAAGAACGAAGATGTACAGGTACTCGGCGTGGTGACCGGTGTTATTCGTGCGTACGAGGCATAGCGCTATTCATTCCACGAGTTAATCAGGCCGGCCAGTTCCTGCAGGCTGCCGGGGCATGAGCCTTGTTAGGTCATCAGAACCATTACTTCCCGGATGTTTCTGAAGACAGCTCGTCCTGTGCCTGCTTTGCTCTTGATCTCTGCGAATCAGCCTCATTGTACGGATCTTCCTGCGGTACGGGAGTACTCGAGCAGCCTGTTATAGACAGGGCCGTTAGCAATACTACGATATTCATTTTGACGATGAGCTTCATTTGATTCTCCTTTAGAAACACGAGGACAGAATTATATTTGGATATCCCGAGACAGTATACTCAATTTAACTGCTTCCGCACTTTAAATTGATATCGACCCTGAATCCGCCGAGTTCGTCAGAATGCTGAAAGCTGATGCTGCCACCGTAGTCATTGACCATATCTGCAGCAATCGCGAGTCCAAAACCATGCCCTTCAATTTGCTCATCCAGGCGAACGCCTCTTTGGGATAATTCGTTAATCTTATCCGGGTCTGCACCCGGCCCATCGTCTTCTATGCAGATGTGAAAATTTATGTCGATGTTGCTGACGCTGAGCTTGATGTTGTGCTGGGCCCATTTATATGCGTTATCAAGTATGTTGCCGAGTAACTCGAGCATATCCTGGCGGTCAATGGGGCAGTTAATATCTGCCGGGATATCTGTCATTAATCGAACTGTTTTATTGTGATGCATCACCTCCAGTGTTGTAATCAGTGCTGGAAGATCGTCTGAAAATGAAAACAGGGCGCCACTATGGCTGTGTCCTGCAAGGCGGGCACGTTTTAAAATACGATCGCTTAGCTGATAGATCTCATCCGTTTGTTTCAGTATTGTGCTGTTAGCCGCTTCAGACGAATCATTGATATTAGTCTGCTGCTCGATAACCGTTAATGGTTTCTTGATCGCATGTGCCAGGTCGCTTAAAGCATCTCGTGAGCGACGTAATCGTTGCTCCATAACAGCCAGCAAATGGTTAACCTCGTTGATTAAGGGACGTAGTTCAGCGGGTGAGTCGGTACTAAGCTTCTCCAGTTTTCCCTGTTCGAGGGACTTTAATTCAGTATGAATACTGGTTATCGGCCGTAAACTTCGGCGTAATATAATCGCCTGGAAAATTACCAGGAGTAATAACATACCCAGAGCCAGTGCGGCTAACCAGTATTGAAACTGAATAATATTTTTATTGATTGGATTCAGATCTTCAGCAATTGAGACCATAAGCTGGTTTCCCTGCTTGGTATAGCGCCTGGAAATAACCAGCAGCGATTGTTCTTCTGGCCCCGGTTGTTTTGTACGTAGCTGCCCATCTGTATTAACGTCGATGTGTTTTAACGGGTGATCCCATAAAGAGCGTGAACTGACAGTTTGTGCATCGGTGTTAATGACATAATAATGGCCGGAAAAGGGCTGGTTATAAACAAGATCGACACGTAAGTCGTCCAGGGTCAAATTGCCATCATTATCGAATTCTATAGCGCTGAGTAATGTATCTGCGTCATGTGCCATGCGAGATGCAATGTATTCTTGAGCCAGAAACTGAATGTTAATACTCACCAACAGCCAAAATGCGGAAAAAGCAACAATCAGGCTAAATAATAAACCGGTGCTGAGTCTGGCTTGTATAGACCGCATCAATCATCATTCCTGAATACATAGCCCTGGCCGCGGCGTGTTTCTATACAGCTTTTTCCCAGCAGCAGACGTAAGCGTCTGACGTATACTTCTATAACATTACTGTCCTTGTCAGAATCAAAGTCATAGACGTGTTCAGTCAGCCGCGACTTGGACAGAACGCGTCCACGGTTGAGCAAAAAATATCGCAACAGCCGAAATTCGGTACCCGTCAACGTATGTACCTGACCATCTTTTGATGTTACGGATTGCTGTTCTTCATCCAGTGACAGCCCACTGGCAGTCAGTTTTCCACCGGGTTGCTGCATGCTACGATGTAGCAGTGCTGTTATTCTGGCCAGTAGTTCTTCAACGTGAAAGGGCTTGCCAAGATAATCGTCAGCCCCCGCATTAAAACCATCGACACGTTCATGCCAGGCATTGCGTGCAGTGAGCACGATGACCGGCAGGCGATTACTGGCATTGCGCCAGTTTTTGAGAACATCTATACCATTTCTTTCAGGCAGCCCTATATCAACTACAGCGATATCATAAATATTTTCATTACCCAGATGCTCTGCGTCGATGCCGTTATCTGCAAGGTCAACTGCATAGCCGGCGAACTCCAAATCTCTTTTTAGCGTGACCACCAGGTCCTGGTCATCTTCAGCCAGCAGCAGACGCATGATTAGTCATCCTCTTCAACAGATAATAATTCACCGCTTTTGGCGTCGATATAAATTTCTCTGACAACTCTGTCAGTACCAAGTATTTCCAACTCGTATATCACACGACCCTTCTCATATTCCAGCTCAAGCTCGAGTATTCTTCCAGGGTATGAGCTCCTGACATTCTTCAGTATTGCTTCCAGCGGCATGATCTCGCCTGATTCTCGCAGGCGTATCGCCTCTATATAATCATCATCCGCCTGTGCAATATGTGCCGGGCCTGAGACCAGCAAGGCCAGGACAACAGGCATGATGGTAAATTTTCGTTTCATTGCAAAAGTATACCTTATTCACATCTTAACCCGCATTTCTCACAGATAGAGGAGCCCTCACCTGATCTGTGAAATCTCTGCGTGATCATCACACCACCTGTGGAGAAATTCGGCTTAATCATCCCATCGACCATAGCCGGGTATACGTATATCATGTTCATTAAATGAGCCTTGTTCAGCTCTGCTGTGACATGCATTGCAGTGGCTGAAACTTTTTACCTTGGGGTTTCCTGTCACCATACGACCTGGGATCTCATCATGTTCATGTCTGAAGTAGGGTGTTTCAGAGATGCGTAAAGGCGCATCACTGACTTGAATGGCTCTGTTAAATTTTCGTGCGCGTCGATAATCAGACCTGTCTGCACTGTTCGCCAACAGAAGGTCAGTAATCGACCTTTCAGTTTCAGCATCCAGTTCAGCATTATCACCAAAATGATTCTCCAGGCCTGACATCATTTTTATCCATGAACTGGCAGGCAGCAAAGCAGGTGAGTAAGCCATATGGCAGCTGCCGCATTCTTCTCTGTAGATCGTGTCTGTTATAGTGGCAACGCCTGTGGATCTATGCCTGTATTCTTCCATGTCACCCCAATGGTGATCATCGTCGCTCCAGACAACAGGTATTGTCACAAAACCTATGGTAAATATTACAGCGCTGATTGCGAGTGTGTATTTCATGCGTTAACTCCTGGTATCTTATTTGTTTAAATAAAGTAGAAAATCGGCTTTTTCCTGAACAGTGCATTCTCGCCCCATGGTCCATTTGCAATTTCGTTTAAACCACTTTTCAATCTTTTTGTTATCAGTTAAACGCTGCGGATTCACTGAAGGTGCCATCGGTTCGATCAACTTGCCGGTTTTAATGTGTTTGCCTGGCGCTGTTAAATCTTCAGTGTGGCAGGATGCACAGCGGCGTTCCGAATATTCACCATTGGACTGAAATGTTTTCTGCCAGAGATGTTTGCCCTGTTCTGCATCGACTTCAGTTACCCCCTGAGATGCATAAGTCTGTAATAAGGTATCGATGCTTGTATTTACTGCCAACACAGAATTTACAGGTGTACTAACGAGTACCAGGAATATCATATAAGGTATTTTCATAATGACTCCTCATGTGTCCGGGTGTCAGCAGGTTTAAACCCGTTTAACATGGCAGATAACAGGTTTTCTTTATGTATCAGGCTCTCGACAATGACACCGGCGATATGAATAAATACAAGCAGCACTGTGAAATTCGCAAAAAACTCGTGTAGTTCTTCCAGTGCATTACCCCAGTAACCGCCTGCCTGTGTAAACCAGTTAGCAACAGGGCCAGCCTGTTCTTCAGCACCTAATAGTAAAATTCCACTCGTGGTCGTTGCTAACAGGCTAAATATCAACAGCATAACCATGGCACCACCAGCTGGGTTGTGGCCCAGATAACGTTTAGCCCTGAGTGCCAGGGTGTTTTTCAGAAACTGAATAATTGTTGAGGGGCTATGGACAAAATCTGAAAACCGGGCATAGTGAGTGCCGATAAATCCCCATATAATACGGACGACAAGCAGGCCAACAATCAGATAGCCTGCCCAGGTATGAACGCTGAGCAGGTCTTCTTCGGTGATATAGGCAATGAAAAAGGCGCTCACTAATGACCAGTGAAAGAACCTTACAACCGGGTCCCATACTTTTATTTGCGTAGGCTTGATCATGTTATTTAGCTCTCCTGTTATTTACATACTGCGCACAAACTAACAGGGAAAACTGAAATCAAGCTGAATACATCACCTTGTATCGAAAATACTACAAATTCTAAGTTCTTGAGCGTTCATAGGGCTGGCATCGGAACAACAGGGGATAGACCACGATTACCAGATTTGATTCTCACAACAGGATAAAAGCAGACAGGGCACATTACCCGTTCTAATCCTCAATATTTGGGGTCATGATAACTACGCTGAATATCAGACTGTTCGGTGCACTTATGACTCGGAAGAACTCCGCGAATTGACGGCCTCTGACAGTGATACTACTTCTGCCTTGGGTCGCTGACTCTCCATACCGTGTGATGAGTTGTGGGCATTACGCATGGTATCGATCAGGCCACACTCACCGGCAAACGAATCCCACATCATCCGGTAAAGCTTCACACATGCGGCCGTGGGATTGGGTGCGAGCTTCCGCTCCTGGTCGATACGCCATTGCAGACAACGCAAATGTTGTCGGTTTCTCTCAGGCGCCCTGGCAATCAATGCCTCGATGACATCCTGGCGATACTGTTCAAAAGCCTCGGGATCTGTCCGCGCAAGCTCCATCGCCGCATCAAAGTCCAGTTCTGTTAAAGATTCTTCCTTCATAACGTCTGTTATCATGCAGTTATCATGCCCATCAGAGAATCCTGTTATTATTCAATAAGATAAATATTTTCCTAATAAAGCATATCCGATCACAAGCTGAATATGTAAAAAATAACGACAGTTATTTTGAGCTGATTAAAGGGATCGATAACTGTATAGAATGACGTGATCCTGTTTTACATTAATGGTCAACAACCCCGTCTGGATTCACTCAGGAGCAATTGATGGAACGTGTTTTGAACATCACCAATGGCGACAGCACTGTCAATATCATGAAGCAGGCAGGAGTCCCCGGGACGTTTTTGCCCTGGCGGGATGTCCTGCATGACGGGCCGGTGCCGGCAGAGATTTCACTGGAAGAACTTTCGATGGTTCGTGCCAGTTTCATCGCCAATCGAGGCTGGGGCGAGTCAGAGGCTGTCGTAGAGGACTTTAGAGAAAGAGATAATGTGCTCAAATCTTACGACCAGTATGAAAAAGTGACGCTGTGGTTTGAACACGACCTCTATGATCAGCTGCAAATACTACAGATACTGGACTGGTACCATCAACACCAACCGATCAAGTCAGAGCTAACTATTATTTGTGTCGACCAGTACCTGGGCATGTTGTCACCACAGCAGATGGCGACGCTGTACCGGTATGAACAAACCGTGCTAGAAGACCAACTGGTATTGGCGAGCAAGGCATGGGCCGCGTATCGATCCGCCACGCCGGAAAAATGGTGTGCGTTGCTGCAATCGGACACCCGTGCACTGCCATACCTGGATGGCGCCATTATCAGGCAACTGCAGGAGTACCCTGATTGTCGCACTGGCCTGTCACGCACGGCCCGGCAGGCGCTGACGATTATTGCGCAGGGTGAAAAGCGACCGGGCAGGGTGTTCGGCCTTTACCAGCAAACCGAGGAGCGGAGGTTTCTGGGCGATGCCGGTTTCTGGGTCATGTTGCATGAACTTCTTGAGTCTTCTCCACCACTGCTCGAAGGTACGGCGTTGAGCCTACCCGCCCGTCCAGACCAGACGTTATCGATTACGACGGCTGGCAAGGAAGTACTGGCGGGAAAACGCAACTGGCTGGACAGTCTTGTGCTGGATCGCTGGATGGGTGGCGTTCACTTAACATCGAGTAATAGCTGGTGCTGGAACCCGGTGACTGCATCGCTTTCGAAGTTGTGCTAAATATTCTGAGCTCAGATATTGTCTATTACAGCTTTGAGTTTTTGCTGAACCTCTTGTGCTATCGGTGCCAGATCAGCGTTATCCACTGCACTCATAGAGGCTACGGGATCCACGGCAAAGACTTCTGTTTGTCCCGCTTTATTTTCTCTGACCACCACATTGCAAGGAAGCATAGCACCGATATGCTCTTCTGATAGCAGGGCCTTATGTGCAAACTGAGGATTGCAGGCGCCTAAAATCTTATATTTAGGAAAATCCACGTCTATCTTGTTCTTTAAAGTGGCTTTTACATCAATCTCAGTAAGGACACCGAAGCCTTCTTTTTTTAGTGCTTCAGTCGTTTTTGTAATAGCATCTTCGAAGTTCAGATCAGTCTGGGTGCTGAAATAATAGGACATAACATGCTCCGGGGTGGATAAAAAATCATCAAGGATAATGCATGATTTTTTTCAACGCGTAAAGCGATAAGAAATCATGCGGTCAGACTTTGTCCAACTCATCCAGCGTGATCCACTGGTTCGCATTCACATAACACCGTAGGCTCGCATGGCGTCGGCGACCTTGATGAAACCGGCGATATTTGCCCCTTTCAGGTAATTCACATAGTTTTCACTTTCGCTGCCGTGTTCAACACAGCGGTTGTGAATATCCAGCATGATTTCGCGCAGGTGACGGTTGAGTTCATCGCGGCTCCACGACAGGCGCATACTGTTTTGCGTCATCTCGAGGCCCGAGACAGCTACACCGCCGGCATTGGCCGCCTTGCTCGGTGCGAACAGGATTTTAGCCGCCTGAAATGCATCAATCGCGTCTTGCTCTGATGGCATGTTTGCGCCTTCGGCGACACCAAGGCAGCCGTTATTCAACAGAGCCTCGGCATCGGCCTGCCCGATCTCGTTCTGTGTGGCACAGGGCAGGGCGACCTGGCAGGGTACGCCCCAGGGGCGTTTGCCCGGGTGAAATTCGACCTTGAACTCCTGTGCATATTCAGAGATCCGCCCCCGACGTTCCTCCTTGAGTTCCTTGACCCAGGCGAGCTTTTCACTGTCGATGCCGGCAGGATCTAAGACGAAGCCGGATGAATCCGACAATGTCACCGGTTTGGCACCGAGTTCGATCAGTTTTTCGACTGCGTACAGGGCAACGTTGCCGGAACCGGAAACGACAGCGGTCTTGCCCTCGATCGTATCACCGCGGTGCTTGAGCATATCTTCCATCATGTAGACAGTGCCATAGCCGGTGGCTTCGACACGAATCTCGCTGCCGCCAAAGGCCAGCCCCTTGCCCGTTAGCACACCTGTGAACTGATTGGCGAGACGCTTGTACTGTCCAAAGAGATAGCTGACCTCGCGTGCCCCTACGCCGATATCGCCGGCAGGCACGTCGGTGTAGGGGCCGATATGCCGATAAAGCTCGGTCATGAAACTTTGACAAAAGCGCATAATCTCACCGTCCGATTTGCCCTTTGGATCGAAATCAGCACCGCCTTTGCCACCACCCATCGGCAGTCCGGTCAAGCTGTTCTTGAAGGTCTGCTCAAAGGCGAGAAACTTCAGAATGCTGAGGTTAACGCTGGGATGGAAACGGATGCCGCCTTTGTATGGACCGATCGCGTTACAGTGCTGCACACGGTAACCACGGTTCACCTGGATGTTACCTTCATCGTCCTGCCACGCTACGCGAAAAATGATGATGCGGTCGGGTTCAGTCAGGCGTGCAAAAATGTTTGTTTCTGTATACTCGGGATGTTCGAGCAGGAATGGCAATACGTTGATGCCCACCTCGTACACAGCCTGATGAAACTCTGTCTCACCGGAATTGCGCTGGCTGAGCCAGTTCATGAATGTCTCAACAATCTCGGACTGCGACATTTTTGAAGTGATACCAATCATTACTCTATTCTCCTGATCAAATTCTATACCACTCATTTGTAGATGAGGACGGATCACAGTTATCACTGAAGAATTATAAGTGAAGAGACCATGAATCTTGAACAATAATCCATAACGGGCCATCAACTAGCCCGCATATTGCATGAGAACGCTCACAAATTCACTTAAGCATATGAATAGGTTTGAAATTTTTCGTATATTAAAAAAGCACACTATGTACCCAACTACGCTATGCAGTTTTTGGGGAACTACAGCGGCCACTTTGCCCGATTGACCTGTAACCATAGCTATGGCTATGCTTTTCCGCCAATCGATCAAATTGACTCACTGACTGATTTTATAATATATACCCCATTGTCTGCATTCTCATGCAATATGCGGGCTAGCAGCCTGCTACGTTCTTCGCAATGCAATTTGTGGCAGGAGATAGAAGACAGGTCTGTTTATTAGGAATAAATAAAAAGGACCGGATTTCAGTCAAAGTGGTAGCTTGACCATAATGCGTGTACCTTCTCCCTTTACGCTGTTTATAGCCAGCTGGCCACCATGCGACTCAACAATCATTTTGCAAAGGTACAGACCCAGGCCATAGCCACCGGTTTCGCGTTGACGCGAAGGATCGACGCGATAGAACGGTTCAGTTAAATGCGGCAGGTGGTGCGCTTCGATGCCTTTACCGTGATCAGAAGTCGTGATCAGTGCTTGCTGCGTGTCAATAACAAGTTGTATTTCAGGTGCACTGGCGCCATCCGGTGTATGCCGAATGGCATTGTCCAGCAGGTTTTTCAGCAGTAGCTTGATGCGTGCAGTATCAACATCGAGCATCACTTCTGTTTCGGGTAAACGCATTGTGACACCGGCGCTGTCAAACCAGGTATGCACGGTATCGCTGATCAGTCTCACGATTTTCTGCCGGGTTTTGTTCAGTTTTCTGTGTCGGCTGCTCAGCCGCTCCGTCTCCATCAACTCTTCAATCAGCGATTCCATCTCGTAGATGTCCTGAATAATCTGGTTTTTTTTGTCATTCTCCTCCATCATTTCTGCTGCAAGCCTGGCACGTGTCAGCGGCGAACGCAGTTCATGGCTGATAGCCAGAAGCAGCTGGCGCTTGGCATCGAGCATCTGCTGTATGTCATCGGCCATGGCATTGAAGCTGTTCGCCAGCTCGCCGAGTTCATCCTTGCGATTGATCTGTATCCTGTGGTTCATGTCTCCGGCACCGAATTTCTTCACCCCTTGCTTGATGGTGTCGAGCGGTGCAAACAGGCGGCGTGTGGCGTGATAAAGCACCAGTAGTAGAGACAGCAGTATCAATAGAGGAATCCATCCTCTGAATCCTTTGCGCTGATCACGTAGATTCGGCACATTAAACAGCAGGGTAGCTTCACCGTCACGCGCTATCAGGTAGTCTCGATGATCATTATCCTCTGCATGAAAATACTGTTTGCCATTAATGATAAAGCCGCGTTCAATTTCAATATCATCCATGGTGGTGAGTCGGCCGCTGGAGCTCCAGTGGCCCTCACGGTCAAAGATCTGGATTTCAATGTTGAGCCGGTCTGCGAGTTCCTGTGCACGGCTGCGATCGGGTGGTGTACCAATGTCAGCTTTAACGTACTCCAGGTACTGAGTTATATGCGGTCGAATGTTGTCTTTGAAATGTCCCTGGAAGGCATGGCGTATACCACTGCCGACCAGCATGACGAAGACGACTGCCATCACGATGAAAAGCAGGATCAGTTTGCCGGACAAGCTGTGTCGTCTTTTTCGTGTGCTTGATGTCATGATGCCTGCCCGACAAAGACGTAACCCTGTCCGCGAACCGTCCTGATCGGATTAAGTGGTTTTAGCTTCTGGCGCAGTCGACTCACCAGGATGTCGATAGAACGTGTATACACGTCGGCATCGATTCCCTTGAGCTGATTAAGCAGCTCATCGCGGGTAAAAGTTTTATCTGGCGATGATGCAAATAGCAACAGTAACTGGTATTCCATGGCACTGAGTGGCAGCTCGTCATCATTCAGCATGACCTGCCGTTTACCGGTATCGATACGAAGCGCATCAAATGACAGCACTGCACCTTGCTTTATCTCAGCTGCATATTTTACCTGGGCGCGTTTCAGGATGCCCTGTATGCGCGCCACCAGCTCGCGAGGTTCAAACGGCTTGGGCATATAATCATCTGCACCCAGTTCGAGGCCAACGATGCGGTCCATGACCTCACCACGCGCAGTCAGCATAATGATGGGAATATCGCTGTTCTTGCGTATGGTCTTGCAAACCTCAAAGCCATCCATTTCCGGCAGCATGATGTCGAGTATGACCAGTTCGTAGTTGTTGTTGTCGAGTAATGCGATACCCTGGCCAGGCAGGGTTGTACTTTCGAGTTCAAAACCAAACTGCGTGAAATACTCGCTCAACAGTGTGGCTAGCCTTGTATCATCATCGATTAGCAGTATCCGGTGCATAAGGCCATACTTTAGCGTGTTTATAGCGTTAATGCAGGAAAGCCACTGACAGTGCAGAGATAGTACAGGCAGGCACAGCCTTAACTGAAACTGCCTGCGGTGATTGCAATATCCGGGCTAACCCGCATATTGCATGAAGGATTTTGAATTTATGGACAAGCTGGTTAAGCAGGTTGGGCGATCGCCTGAAGATTCATAGCCAAAGCTATGGATTAAGGCGGATCGTTCAAGTTGCGACGCCAGATTGCTCGACTCATCCATGAGACTCACCCCTTCGGGGCTTGCACTATATTTTGTTCCTGACAAAATATTGTTCATAAAACCACACGGACAAACTCTGACAGGATTAACTCGGTTTATTTTTCTGTAGCTGATTGTAATAACAATAAACATCCATCATTTACGTCCGCCTTCGTGCAACATGCGGGCTAATGGTGCCAACGGTGATGATGCTCCATTTTGTGTTCGATGAAGGTCGTTAACTCTGCACGCTGTGCATCATCAAGGCTGTCGTAAAAATTACCGATTGCATCGATGATGACCGGTGAACGTGAATTAACCTTTTCAATATACTGGCCAACGATTGCATTCGCCTTGCCGCGGTCCAGTGTAGGCTGCTTCAGCATGGCCAGCACATCGGTTCGCGTCTGTTCACGATCACTGCGCATTGACTTGCGCATATCGAGAAATTCGTTTTTGACTGCTGCCAGCCTGGCTTGCTGTGTCTGGTCCAGCTCCAGTTCATTGGTCACTTTTTGTACAATCCATTCACCGCGTTCTTCCGCTGAGCCGAAATGCATGCCGTGGTTGCATGCAACAACACCCACCGTCAGCAGCACGCCGCCAGTCATAAAAGCAATGTTTCGCCTGGTAAGTTTCATTTTCTTTCTCCCGTGTTTGTTTACGGTTACAGATTAATGAATTGGCGAGACAGTTACTTTTCAGGACGGTAACACTATGTAACAGTTTGTAACAGGGGGCAATTCACAACAGTCAACCGTCAATTTTTAAATTAGCCTGAATCTTTCCTGGAAAACATTATGTGCGCATAATTTGACACATATCAACACTGCTACGAAATAACTTCTTTAACCTGTGTTACTGGTTACGACCTGCGCCTCTCTGGTCGACTAATGTTTTGCTGTGCCGCAAATAGAGCAGGTCGTTTTTCACAAATGATTAAACAGGATAAGGGCTGATGATGAATATTACAAACAAGTTGATTTTCACTGGACTGCTTGGTCTGCTGTCAGCAAGTGCATTGCTGTCAGGCTGTGGCCAGAACGATACCCGGGCTGATGCCGAAGAACCTGTTGCTGAGGTCGAGGTGCTCAGAGGCGATGGTACGGGAGTAATTGCAAGCGTCGGTATTGTAGGCGCATCCATGTTTGACTTTGATAGTGCGAAACTCAATGAAGAAGGTATAGCAACGATCGAAGAATACAGAAGGAAAATCGGGCCTGAGCTCACGGATGCATATATGGTGGTCATTGTTGGTCATACTGATAGTTCGGGCGACCCGAAATATAACATGTGGTTATCGCTCGAGCGGGCCAATAGCGTGGCAGATTACCTGATATCCACCGGTATTAATGAAGATCAATTACGCGTGATCGGGCGTGGACCTAAAGAACCGATTGCTTCAAATGATACCCGGGAAGGTCGGATGCAGAATCGCCGTGTAGACATCCTGGTTGTCGCCGAAGTGCGTGCCCTGGATACCTTGATATTTCCCAGCGTTGCATTATTTGAACGCAAGAGTGCTGATTTAACCGAGCAGGGGAAGGCACTGCTTGAAAAAAATCGTCAGGCGGCGCTGGAACTACTAAGTCGCGGTACTTTTATTGAAATCATCGGACATACCGATGACAAGGGTGACGAAAAAGATAATATGTATCTTTCGATGCTGCGCGCCGCGTCTGTGCGCGACTATCTGATCAGTAAAGGCCATGATGCCAGCAAGATGATTACCACCGCCAAGGGTGAGACCAGTCCAATTGCCAGTAACGACACCAAGGAAGGACGTGCGAAAAACCGTCGCGTAGAAATCCTGGTACTGGGTCGCGTAGAAGAATAATCCATATCACGATAAGTGGGATCGGAGTCACTGCTGTCCCACTTATGCGTTATTCACGTGACATAATTGTAAGTCCACAGATGAACGCAGATAAACACAGATAAGGATTTTTTGTGTACTGGTCGCGACTTGATCTGATGGATAACCGACAGGTCTCAGATCTGAACTGACACACCTAAAACAAATTCAAAAACATTTGCCACAGAGTCACAGGGGACACAGAGTTTTACTTTGTTAACTGCGCCTGTGGCGTAGTTAACAATACAATGCTTTTCTCTGTGCCCTCTGTGACTCTGTGGTGAAATAATCTTTAGTTTTTGACTGTCAGGCTACATAGTAATTTACATTTAATAAGCCTCTGTATATCTGCATTTATCTGTGGATAAAAGTTTTGATATTCCTAGCCCGCATTTCTCACCAGGCGGCGTAGAATACTGACAAGGCATTGGCCCTTAGGAGTAAAGCTAGAATGCTGAAAAATACAGAGTGTTATTTAATCATGCCTATCACGGTTCAGGCTGGTCTTCGTGTCCGTAAGCTTGCTCTTCACTCAAACCGTAGCTATTGCTACGCTTTTCGCTCCAGAGCGGCGCCTACGAACACGAATCCTGCGCCTGCTCCCGTGATCCTGGTGAGAAATGCGGGCTAGAAATACACCTCGCCGCGAAGCTGGAATATTCCAGGCTGGTCCCTGACACCATCTTTGCTGGGGTCGGCATCCACCCAGATATAGTTGGCTCTGACGCGCACATTGCGATTGAGATACCCGTTTAACCCCAGGGTCAGGTTGGTCTGTTCACCGCCGGCGATATCATTGTCGTTCAGGTCGATGCTGCTGTAACGCAGGGCGAGTTCCCAGGCGCTGCTCTTGCCTTTCGGGTCGATTCGGTTGAAACGACCACGAGAAGCCTTGTACGGACGGGATTCGCCCGTCAGCACCCAGCTGCCGTAGACATAATAGCCGTTGAAGTTGAGGTCGGAAGCCCCCGAGTTTCTTGTGACCGTGGTTTGAAGGTACTCACCCTGCAGTGAAAATGGCCCCGCGGCGTAGGCGGCCTCCAGGCCATACAGGAACG
>Ga0316201_10001089_pt1 | contig 17536 bp, 15 predicted proteins | sample CS6wburrow_MG_FD_204516 | JGI IMG/M metagenome (GOLD analysis project Ga0316201, IMG submission 204516) | Coastal sediment microbial communities from Delaware Bay, Delaware, United States - CS-6 worm burrow | ecosystem: Environmental > Aquatic > Marine > Coastal > Sediment | place: USA... | reverse complement strand
AAAAAGCAAAATATAACCCAGATTGATGCTATATCCTCCCCGGGGCTGTTTTGGCTTCTCCTTTTGGGCCGGATTAGAATTTGTTTTTTTATCGGACGATTGTTTCATAATTTTTAATTAAGCCAGATAAGCAGATACTACTATTTGAAATAGCAACATAGGCAACTTACTGGATATAAAAATATCCCTATATAACCATCCCTGAAATGATGTAGGTCATTCCAAACTTTGCAGACATGCTATTATTTTGTAATTAAAATTATAAGGTATGGCTAAGTTTAAATTGATTCGCTATTTATTGGCCCTTACTACTTTCATTATCGTTGGAAGTTGTGGGCCTGTTGTAATGACCACAGGAATCAGTGAACCCCCGCCCCCATGGTTCTATCCTAACCGGGTTGAAGTGGTTCGCTATGTTTATTTCCCGGAATACTATTTTTACTATGACCTATCGGCACGCACTTATATCTATTTGGACGGGGGCGTGTGGGTTAGGCGAAATGTATTACCACCACGATATCGCAATTTAGATCTGCGGCGTTCAAGGTATGAGCGCATAAAAGGATATCGTAACGATGACATTCAAAGGTACCATGAGGAACATAATGCCAATAGGGGCAGAAGCAATAGAAATACACCCGGAAGAAGAGGTTGATAGAATAACACAATAAATTTAAAACCATGAAAAAACTAAAAAGCAGTATCGAAATACTTTTGATAGGACTGGCAACTCTTTCGCTGGCATCATGCAAGGATATAAATGGTTTAACAGAAAGTAACGATATTGATCTGCCACAATTTTATGCCGAGCAAAGAAGCACTGCACAAACCTTACAAAATGACAGAAAAGAGGTCCAAAGAGGACCGGTTGATTTTACCGAAACCGCAAAAAAGGTATTGGATGCTGTAGTTCATATCAGATCAACACAGACAACTATGAGCGACAATTCCGATAGACTACCTCCTGAATTGCCAGATTTTTTTCGGGATTTTTTCGGAGACCGTTTTCAAATGCCGGAGAATATGCCAAGACAGCCTATGTACGGTTCGGGTTCTGGTGTGATTATTGATAAAAAAGGACATATCGTAACCAATAACCATGTTATCCAAAATGCTACAGAACTGGAGGTTACGCTGCACAATAATGAAACCTATAAGGCCACCGTAATAGGTGCAGACCCAACTACCGATCTGGCCTTGATCCAGATAAAGGGAAAGGATTTAAAAGCTTTATCGTTTGTAGATTCAGATAAAGTGGAAATAGGAGAATGGGTGTTGGCCGTAGGAAACCCCTATAGCCTTTATTCTACCGTTACCGCAGGTATTGTAAGTGCTAAAGCACGTAACATCAATATTAACCCCGCAAAACTTGCTGTTGAGAGCTTTATACAGACAGATGCAGCAATTAATCCCGGTAACAGTGGTGGTGCCCTTGTAGATCTTGATGGGAACATCGTAGGGATCAATACGGCCATTGCGAGCCGAACCGGAAGTTATACCGGATACGGATTTGCCATACCCAGCAATATAGTTACCAAAGTAATAGCTGATCTATTGAAATACGGAAGTGTACAGCGCGGCATCCTGGGGGTAACTATTGCTACAATGACCGGAAATTTAGCAAAAGAAAAGAATATTGATTTCATTAAAGGGGTCTGGGTTGAAAGCGTAAACGAAGATAGTGCTGCAGAGAAGGCCGGTATCAAGGCCGGGGATGTAGTTGTTAAAGTAGAAGGAATAGATGTTGCTACTTCGCCAAGATTACAGGAAATCATTGCCCGTCACAGACCCGGAGACAAGATATCTGTTGTTGTAAACCGAAAAGGGAAGGAAAGAGAATATCAGGTTACCCTTGAAAATGTAAAGGGCTCCACGGATATTACTAAAAAGGAAAATGTGGAAATGCTGAATTATCTGGGTGCCGATTTTGAAACACTTGACAAGGAAACTGCCAAAAAATTGAATTTAGATGGAGGTGTAAGAGTGGTTAACCTTTACCCTGGTCTGCTACGCCAAAAAACCCAAATACGTCCCGGATATATCATTACACATGTAGATGGTAAGAAAGTAACAAACATAAAAGAATTGGTGGCGGCTTTGGATAACAAAAAAGGAGGCGTAATGTTAGAAGGGGTATACGAGGACATCCCCGGGAAACAATACTATGCCTTTGGGTTGGATTCCTGAAATTAAGGTCTTAAGATATTTTGGCTTAGGTAAGAGTTGTCAAAACCATTTTGTATAACAGGCAAGTGAAAAAAGTACCACGGTCTTTCCCTATACAGAAAGGTGATAGCTAGGTTATTTTAACCATTTACCAGGATTTTTACTCAAAAGCGAATGCCCTCAATTACTGCTGGCAGCCTGTCCAAAGGTCACCATACTTTGTTCTGCCCTATTAATGTTTTCAATGCCTTGCAGAAGTGCATCCGGATTAAAGGATATACTGTTTATACCTTCTTTGACTAAAAAACTTGCAAATTCCGGGAAATCACTTGGTGCTTGCCCACACAGTCCAATCTTAGTGTTGGTCTTCCGTGCGGACGCAATGGCCATGGAAATCATCTTTTTGGCAGCAGGGTCGTTTTCATCAAACAGTTTGCCCATTAATTCAGAATCTCGATCGATTCCCAACGTCAGTTGGGTCAGGTCGTTGGAACCTATAGAGAAACCGTCAAAGATCTCGGCAAATTCCTTTGCCAAAATAACATTACTGGGAATCTCTACCATGGTATAAATCTCGAGACCATTCTTAGCTCTTTTCAATCCGTATTCTTCCATGATGGCCACCACCTTTTTACCTTCTTCCAATGTCCTGCAAAAAGGAACCATTACCTTAAGGTTGGCAAGACCCATGGTCTCCCGTACTTTTTTGATAGCCGCACATTCAAGGGCAAACCCTTCTTTATAGAGCTCACTGTAGTATCTGGACGCCCCCCTAAATCCCAACATTGGGTTTTCTTCTTTGGGCTCAAATGCCTTACCACCTATGAGGTTGGCATATTCGTTGGTTTTAAAATCGCTCAACCTAACTATAACCTCTTTGGGGTAAAAGGCAGCAGCAATAGTGGCAATGCCTTGTGAGAGTTGATCTATAAAATAGTCTTGCTTATTCTCATAGCCTTCTGTAAGTTTTGCTATTTGGTCTATTTCCGGGGTATTTTGCATCTCATCAAACTTAACCAGGGCCATAGGATGCACCTTTACGGAATGTGTTATTATAAATTCCATTCGCAATAAGCCTACCCCATCATTTGGGTAAAATGACAACTGAAATGCATTTTCGGGATCAGCCAGAATCATTTTGGCTTCCGTATGTGGCATCCGTATGTTGGAAAAGTCTATCTCCTCCTCACTAAAAGGAAGTTTACCCTGGTATATGTAACCCGTTTTACCTTGTGAACAGGATAAAGTAATAGTTTCGCTGTCCTTTAGAACTGTTGTGGCTTTTAGGCATCCTACAATTGCGGGAACACCCAGCTCCCTTGCCACAATAGCAGCGTGACTGGTCCTTCCTCCTTTATTGGTAATTATGCCACCAATCCGTTTTAGTAAGGGGTCCCAATCCGGGGTAATGGTATCGGTAACAATTATATCATCCTTAGAAAGATTTTTAGCTTCCTGAGGAGAATTTAACAGTCGTACTGTCCCAACTTTTATCTTGGAACCCACCGCATTTCCTGTAGCCAACACTTTGCCTTTTTCTTCCAGTTTATATTGTATGTGCAGGTTCTTGTTCTTACTTTGGTGCACGGTTTCCGGACGGGCCTGAATGATATAGAGTTCATTGGTAAGTCCATCTTTAGCCCATTCGATGTCCATAGGCTTTCGGTAGTGTTTTTCAATGACTGATGCCCAATGGGCCAATGTAACTATTTCTTCATCAGATAATACAAATTGCCGTTGTCTGGGAAGCGGTGTATCAATATTTAGCGTTGGACTATTTTCTTTGGACTTCGAATAGATCATCGTTAATTTTTTATCTCCTATTTTTTTCTGGATAATAGGATATTTTCCCTGTTCCAGAATTGGTTTGAATATATAATATTCATCAGGGTTCACAGCCCCCTGAACAATATTCTCTCCCAATCCCCAAACACCGGAAAGCAAGATGACGTTCTCAAAACCAGATTCAGGTTCAATAGTAAAGCCCACCCCGGAACAACCTTTATCTGCACGCACCATATTTTGAATTCCTACAGAGAGTGCAACCTCCTTATGTTTAAAGCCTTTTTCATCGCGATACTTTATAGCCCTATTTGTATAAAGAGAAGCAAAGCACTTTTTAACAGCCCCGAGTAATGCGGTTTTCCCTTTAATATTGAGAAATGTATCGTGTTGGCCTGCAAAACTAGCCTCAGGCAGGTCTTCTGCCGTGGCACTGCTTCGCACTGCAACTGCACAATTTTCCTCCTCTGACAATGCCTGATAGGCTTCGACAATTTTATGTGAAAGATTTGATGACAACTTTCCTCCCAATATCAGATTACGGGCCTTATCCCCTATTTGATTTAAATTAGCGTAGGATTCCGTATCTAATTGGGCTAATGTCATTTGTAAAGGTTGTCTAAGGGAATTTTCATCCAAAAAATCCCAAAATGCATGGGACGTAATCGAAAAACCATTGGGGATATTTACGCCCTGAGAGGTAAGTTCATTATACATTTCTCCTAAAGAGGCGTTTTTACCACCTACCAAAGAAACATCCTCTATGCCTGTTTTGTTAAAATGTTTGATGTAATTTTCCATTGGCTTTTTTTTATCATGAGCTATATAATTCTCTCAAATACACATAAGCACGTGCACATAAGTTTCAACCTATTTTTTGGATTCTCTGTATTTTCCTGTAATCTCCTTTATATTGATCCTATAGACTATTGGAATACCCTGTCCATAGAGTTTACTCGAAAATTCACTAATAAATTCGGGCTGTGAACCTTCTTTTTGTTCAACTAATTTTTTTACATTTTGGGCAAATTCATGCAAAAGGTATTTTGCATCAATTCCCTGAAGTTCTTCAAACGTGCCATGTACATTTACAGATCGCCAATTATTTACAGACTTTATTTCTTCAACTTCAAGGGAGACCAGATCATTTTTTCGCATCGCATCAATCTTATGACCTTCTGAAGAATACCCTATTATTGTGTTACTTTTCTGATTATAGGAATAGGTAATAGGTAATATATAAGGCTCCTTATGTGATATAAATGCCAAATGTCCTATATAGTTATTGTTCAATAACTCGATACATTCTTTAGTCTCCAAATTTTTAATCATGATATCATTTTTGACAGTAGTCATCTTTTCCGTATTGTGATAAGCTTTACCGCAAATTTAAATCGGACGGTACACTAACGAAATGATGCAAATCAGTTGAATGAATATTCAAGCCTTCTAATTATACTTTTCATGACCTGTTGGCAGGATATAATGATTAGAACTATTTGAAGCGAAATCCCGAAATGATAGAAATCATTGTGAGGAGCATACGAAAGAAATACTTTTGGCTAAATGTTCCCTAATACGAGCGCCAGGACCATAATGGATATATGCAGATGAAAATGGCAATTTAGTCCGGGAGAACAGTATCATTAAAAGCCCTGCCAAATTTGTGAACAATTAAAATAAATAATTATGTCAGTATTAAAAGTAATAGAAGTTTTAGGAAACTCTACTGAGAGTTTTGAGGATGCCGTACAGAATGTTATCAAAGAAGCATCAAAAACGGTAAAGAACATTAAGTCCGTCTACGTTCAGGACATGCAAGTGAGTGTTAAAGACAACAACATTGCCGAATATCGCGTAAATACGAAAGTAACTTTTGGTATTATGGACTAAAAGATTCTTTTGTTTAATTTACACAATATACCGTTCAAAGAAAGATCTCAGCTTTGGACGGTTTTTTTTATTCCTTTAACTTATTTAGGGCTGTTAAAAAATAGCCTAATTACATGTTAAAATTCGTTGGACTGATTTAGGTCATTTTGCATTCCCCTTTTTCTTGTCATATTGAGGTAAAACAAAAAGATATGGCAATTATAGAAACATTTGACACACATGTGTCTCAGTATGAAAAATGGTATGATGATCACCCGGAGGTTTATCAATCAGAAGTTTTGGCCCTTCAGGAACAGTTTTTGGAACTGCCCCAAAACATTATCGGTATAGAAGTTGGACTTGGTACCGGGAGATTTTCAAAACCATTAGGAATTAAGGAAGGTATAGAACCATCGAGGGAAATGGCAGCAAAAGCCATAAAAAGAGGTATTGAAATTATGGAAGGAACTGCGGAACATCTGCCCTATGCCGCATTACAATTCGATTTTGTTCTTTTTGTCACAGTCTGTTTTCTAACCGATATAAAAAGAGCCTTACGAGAAGCGCACAGGGTACTTAAGCCCAATGGGGCTATTATTATTGGGTTTTTGGATAAAGAGCGCAGTGTAGCAAAACAATATATCGACAAAAAGAACCAAAGTAATTTCTACGGAAATGCCAGGTTTTATACCGTGGATCGTTTAACTAAAGTACTTAAAAGTGCCGGGTTCAAGGATTTGGTATTCAATCAGACCCTATTTGGAAATATGGAAGATATCGAGGAAGTCCAGGTTCCCAAAAAAGGTTATGGAGAAGGTTCATTTGTTACAGTCAAAGCGATCAAGAAATGAGCCATTTAGTGAAACATACCGCCGATGTTGAAATTGAAGTCAGTGGTCGTACACTGCAAGAACTTTTTACGAATAGTCTGAAGGCAATGTGCGATATTCTTAAGGAAGGTGGCTGCAAGACAATTAGTCATTTTGATAGTTCCGTGCGGGTTGTTGTTTCAGCTAATGACTGTACCAGTTTATTAATTGATTTTTTATCGGAAGTATTGTCCCTCTCCAATATTCAAAAATCTCTTTTTTGTAATGTTTATTTCTCAGAACTTACTGAAAATAAGGTAGATGCACAATTATATGGTATTTGGTTTGATCATTTCAACAGGGAAATAAAAGGAGTTACGTACCATGAAGCACGGGTTAAAAAGAATGAGTTCAATAACTGGGAAACGCATATAATCTTTGATATTTAGATGAAGAAAGTTGAAAAAAAAGATATTCGGAAAATTGAGGATTTTCTATGGGAAATACCGAAATCTTTTCGAAATAATATGTATGTCCCGGCGTGGATTCTGGCCAATGAAATACTATTGGACGATATCATGGAAGACAGATCTTTAAATCAATTGGTAAATGTGGCCTGTCTTCCTGGCATCAAAAAAGCATCCCTGGTAATGCCTGATGTTCATGAAGGATATGGTTTCCCTATAGGCGGTGTAGCTGCCACAACTCATCCTACCGGGGCAATTTCGCCCGGGGGTATAGGCTATGATATTAATTGTGGAGTTCGGCTGCTAAGTTCCCAACTGCAGATAGGGGATATAAAAGATCAACTGGAGAATTTAGTGAATGAATTGAACAAGGAAATCCCTACGGGACTTGGTAAAAGTGGAAAAATCAGACTTTCTCAGGAGGAAATAGATAATGTGCTGGTAATGGGCGCGGAATGGGCTGTGGAACATGGTTATGGAACCCAGGAAGACCTGGAATATATTGAAAGTAACGGGAAATTACCCGATGCAGTGCCAGAGGCGGTTTCCGTAATGGCGAAAAATCGAGGATGTGATCAGTTGGGTACCATAGGTTCGGGGAATCATTTTGTAGAAGTAAGCTATGTCACTGAAATTTTTGATGATAACATTGCCAAAACCTACGGTTTAAAAAAAGGTCAGGTTACTGTCATGATTCACACAGGATCTCGGGGCCTGGGTCATCAGGTTGCAACGGATTATATTCGTTTAATGATGACTGCCATGGCTAAGTATGATGTGAAAATGCCAGATCGTGAGCTGGCATGTGTTCCTTTCGATTCCCTGGAAGGACAAAACTATTTTAAGGCGATGAGCGCAGCGGCAAATTATGCCTGGTGCAACAGACAGTTAATTACCTGGGAAGCCCGGAATGCATGGGCAACTATCTTCGGCAAAGAAAACAGTGCCTTAAAACTAGTCTATGATGTGGCCCATAATATTGCCAAAATTGAGACTCATAGTATTGACAAAGAACTACAAAAAGTTATTGTTCATAGAAAAGGAGCAACTCGTGCGTTTGGACCAGGCTATAAAGAACTACCCCAAAAATATATTGATGTTGGCCAACCTGTAATCATCCCCGGTAGCATGGGCACTTTCTCATATGTACTGGCAGGAACTTCCAAAAGTCATGAACTTTCCTTTGGATCTTGTTGTCATGGAGCAGGAAGAAAATTATCCAGGACTGCGGCCAAAAAAGTGGTTAATGCACCAATTTTAAAAAAACAACTGCAAGAAATAGGTATATTGGTGGAAGGATCCTACAGGGGAATTGCTGAGGAAGCCCCAGTTGCTTATAAAGATATAGAACTTGTTGTGGATACCGTTACTGCCTCAGGAATAGCCAAGAAAGTTGCGAAACTCAGACCAGTGGCAGTTATTAAAGGTTAGTGCTGTTTGTATTCACTACTTCGTGCAACAAATTTATGGCTTCTTCATCTGAGACCTGATCAAAATATTCATAAAACTGCCCAACAGCCATAAAATCGTATGGTGTATACAAACAAACTACCTCATCTATAAAGGATGAGTTTTCCAGACTTTTAATTGCTGAAGGAGGGGCCACAGGAATAGCTACGATCACTCTTTTTGGTTTATGAGCCTTGACCATTTCTGCGGTTACACGAATGGTGTTGCCTGTAGCAATACCATCGTCAATAATTATTACAACCTTATCCGATAAATCCTGTGGCTTCCTACTTTTATAGTATTGTTCATGTCTTTTCTTTAATTTTTCCCTGATGCGAGTTGTTTCTTCCTCAATATATCGCTGATGAACTCCGGCAACATCATTCAGTACTATTTGATCCAAGCTTACTGCGCCTATAGCATACTCTCTGTTATAAGGATGTCCTATTTTTTTAGATAAGGCCACATCTAAAGGAGCTTTTAGGGTTTTTGCCACTATTGCCCCTAAAGGTAAACCACCCCTTGGTATAGCTAAAATTACTACATTTTGACCCTTATAGGGCAGTAACTCTTCTGCCAACTGAATCCCCGCATCAATTCTATCCTTGAACATTTTTAGTCGATTATGTTTGTAGATGATCTGTAAACCATTTTGCAGATAGGGCCGCTACTTCCTCCAATTTGCCCTCTTCTTCAAATAGATGAGTGGCTTCCGGGACAATTTCCAGTTTCCGTTCACATCTCAATTTATTATAAGCTTTTTGATTTAGTCCAACTACCACTTTATCCCATCCGCCAACAATAAAAAGTGTAGGTGCAGTTACCTCGTGCAACTCGGACATAGCAAGATCCGGCCTGCCTCCCCTGGAGACCACAGCGCCAATGTCATCACCAAAGTATGCGGCAGCACTTAGTGCAGACGCAGCTCCTGTACTTGCCCCAAAATAGGCTAATTGAAGTCCTTTGGTTTCTTTTTGCATTTTTACCCATTCTGTTACAGCAATTAATCTTTGGGTTAACAGGTTAATATCAAAGCGGGTTTTGTAGAGCCGGTCTTCTTCCTCGGTTAGAAGATCAAACAACAGGGTACCTAACCCCTCTTGTTGCAATACACTTGCCACATAGTTATTTCTGGGACTCAACCTGCTGCTACCACTGCCATGGGAGAAAAGCACCAAAGCTTTGGCATTGTCGGGCACTGAAAGATTTCCTTTTAAAACGGCTTTTTTTACAGGGATATCTATTGATATATGTTCTTCTTTTAACAACATTATTACGCTATTTTTATTTTATTTTTTCTCTTTTGCAAGTAAAATAGGAAGAATAATCCGTAAGCTATGGCAATGACTACTATAGAAACTAAACCACCTAAAAATGGTATCAAGGTTAGTAATCGAAGTACAATAGCTATGCCTATTGACACGAATACAATGGTCCAGAAATTCCAATTCCGGTTTTTATTCAAATAGTGGGCCATTAGCAAGGCTGCTATTAAATGTCCAAATAAAATACTGAAAATGTATAGTGCAAATAGAAACACGCCAATAGGAATGCCGATGACGAGAATAAATGTAAATACAATGAGTAAAGGCATACCTAAGAGATACATCAATCCATAGATAAAACTATTCAATAGGTCCTTGTCTGCATTGGCGACTGTATTTACAAAAAAATCGTTGAAAGCCCAGTTCAGCAAGACTAAAATTAAAAATGCTGAAATGACATAAAAGACCCAGAGCCCAAATGCGACCAAACCAAATCCTTTCCAGGGAAGAGGTTTCTTATCGGGTATAAGGTCGTCATTGTAGGTGGCATTTGAGTTTATTAAAGAGTTTTTAAAATTAATTTCAGCGTCTTCAGACCAATATTCCACATCTTTCAGAAATCTGGCATTATTGCCAATTTCAAAATCCTCGGCTGTTATTTGCGAGGCACCTGATATTTCACCGTTGATTATAATTTTCCCTCCTTTTAGGTATGCTTCCTCCCCTACTTTGCCATTTAGCACAAGTTCTCCGGAATAGGATTTTAGCATCCCCTTCACTTCACCGTTAATTTCAATATTTCCGGAAAAGTTTATCAGGTCACCGTATATAACCGCATTTTCAGTGATTGTTACTTCCCCACCGGCTAAAATCACATCATCACCTATTTCAGAATCAATGATTAACCTCCCTCCGGCAGCGCGTATATCATCTTTTACCGGACCTCTCACATTAATATCAGCACCTGCTGCAATAAGATCTTCCTGCACACTGTCTATGACGGTAATCTTTCTTCCTGCTGCAACTACATCGCCTTCTACAATGGCATTTATTCTTATAGTGTTCCCTGCCAGATAGATATCATCTGTTTGATGTTCCGAGATCGATATTCTTTTATCGGCTGTGTGTTGCCCCATAACAAGCGTGGAGAACAGCAGCATAAATAAACTCAGTATTTTTTTCATGGTATACAGCTTTAAATGGTACTTCAAAAGAAAGGAAATTGTTTCAGGACGGCAATGATCAAGGTCATCCCTCCTGGCTGATTTAATAATGACAGCAATCATATGTTATAAATAACAAATGAATTAGATTTATAGAAATATGAAATTCCATGAAGGAATTAGAATCAATTTTAAAGGAAATTGTGGATATTACCACCACTATGGAAACTGAATATCCAGAGCTTTATCGGTTTTTGGGAGAAAATCCAATGACCATACCGACTGCCGATCAACCTAAGATTGACGAAGCTGCATTAAGGGAGTATCTTATGAGCTTAAAGGGTTTACTACAACATCACAGGGAAACACGAAAGAAAAGTTAATTTCGTCTAACTGCTATAACCGGTTAACAATATTCTCCTTTAAATGAAGTTATTCTCCTGAGATGTATTTTTTAAAGATAGGCAGGTTTCATTAATTACTGTCTTTTATAATCTTATCAAAGTTAATCAAGGAAGAGCCCATATAAAACCAAAAAAGTCTGGCTTCTAATACATTTATCTACACAAATATCTTGTATAGAATGCTGCAAAATTGAATCAAAGTTCATGTTAAAAAAGATGATTTTTTCCTCAATTCTTCAAAATTTAACAGATTTCGAGAAGTTTCTTTCAAAAAAATGAACAATGTTGTCTTTTTAAATCAAAAAAGCACTTAAACTCAATAATAAAGGTACTTAAGAAGTTTTCTTAAGTATAAATACCACCCCAATTACTATCCCATTCATCCGATAAATGAATCGATTTATCGAAAACCTATGAATTTTTGCTAGGTCATGGCTCAAAACATTTTGTGATCTTTGATTTCAATAATAACCCAATATCTTGACCTATGAAGAATACTTTAACCTACAAAGTAGCTTTAGGATGTATACTAACGTTTTTTTGCTATTCATCGTATTCGCAGAATCCTAAGATGTCCAATTCTGTTAGTCCTGAAATTTATGAAGCCAATAAACGGGCGAGTAATTACCAGGAGCTATTAAATTTAGGATATGCTGAAAATGAAATCTATGAAGATTTAGGGAATGCCAACTTCTTAAGTCAGAATTATGAAACTGCGGTTTTTTGGTATAAAAAACTGATAGCGATTAGTGAAGATGGCATTCTCAATTCTGGTTGCTCTGAACGTTATCAATTTGCACTGCAAAAAGTTTCCGGTTCGGCAATAGCCGGTACAATTGATGACAAAGACTGGTTAGCCCAAATTAAGGCGGAATACCATGTAAATAATTCATTAGCTGATAATGACACTCCTGTAAAAGAACTGCCAAACAATATCAATGAATCTCTGACAGATCTCGCTCAAAAGGTACTAGGAGAAAACGATATGGCAGTTTTAAATGATAAAACATTTAATTACAAGAACGCCTATAAAACTCCAATTACTGTAACGGCAGATGGTAATACCGCTTATTTTAGCAAAGCCAGTTATATACAGCCCAAATATGGTGTTTTCTCAAAAAAGCAATTAGTTCATAAAGTCTACAGGGCAGAAAAGATAAATGGACAATGGAAAAATATTAAAGAAGTAGCATTATCTCCTAAATATTACTCCAGCATGCACCCAACGGTATCGCAGGACGGGAAACGATTATTTTTTGCCTCAGACATGCCCGGTACGTTTGGTAAATACGATATCTATGTATCTACCATTAATAAGGATGGCAGCATGGGTGTTGCCAAGAACTTAGGTGAAAAGGTAAATACAAAAAAGAACGACTTATATCCGAATCTCGCAGGAGGTACCACCCTGTTTTTTGCATCAGATGGTCATAAAGGCCATGGTGGCCTGGATGTTTTCATGGTACAGGTCTTTAATAAAAAGGTAGGTTGGTCCGTAAACTTAGGTAGCCCTATTAATAGTGATAAAGACGATTTTTCGATTTCTCTTAACGGAAATGGAATGGGCTATGTAATGTCTAACCGAGGAAATAACCAAGATGCCGTTCAACAAGTAGCTTTCCAATTTTTGAATCCCAAAAAAGACGAGGAGCAAGATAATGGCGAATACAACTTTGCAGAAGTTTTTAGCAATGATGTAAAAGTAAATTTCGCAAGCTCTGTTTTTGACGATGATTAATTCATAGCATTGCTATGAACTAAACCAAACAGGTACACCATTGTGACCTGTGTGGTAGCGCCAGGATCGATTGTTTCAAAGAACTATACAGAAAAGAATACAAATAGTCTAAAAGAAATTTTCGAAGCATTAATTCCGATCAGCAATAGTTTAGAAAAGTAATTCGGAGTACAAGTATTAAGAACAAAAATTTAAATTTCAATCAGATGAACTGTAACACCTCCATAATAAAGAAAGTATTCGTACTTAAAGTGTTTTGCCTTATCCTTTGCGCTCAGGCTTCGTATGGTCAGGAAGCATTCTCTGATCTTAGCTCAAACACTACCTATCACAATCAGTTGTTTTTTAATAGGTTCTTAATAAACCCTACATTTTCCCTGGTTAGGGAAAACAAATCCTATCTTAATATTCTGCATCGTAATCAGTATGCCACATTTGAAGATAACAATCAAAACTATTATCTGGGGTTTAGCAATAAGTTTAATGACCATACCGCTTTAGGTTTGGGTATATACAGTCAGCGCATAGGAATTATCCAGGAGTTTGGATTTAATGCAAACTATGCCACTTCGGTACAATTGGGATCGAAAAGTAGCTTAACCTTCGGGACAAATGTTACCTATTATAGTGTAGGTGTTGATAAAAACCGTGCGGTTGCTACAGAGAACGACCCTGAAATTCTGGATGCAAAATTAGAAAATAAGATTGCTATTCAGCCCGGAATTACATTCTCCTATGGCAATTTTGACGTGGGGATCTACGCAGAAAACCTGATCAAATACAGTCAGACCACCAATGAATTTTTAACAAGTTTCAATGCCAAAACTGTAAAAGGGTCTCTGCAATATACGCATGCATTTATGACCAAGTCGGGCTTATTTGCCAACGCAAGATTAATGCCCCTTGTACAATTGGGTCAAAACCTAGACGGAAGCCTTTCTTACGTAGGTTCCGTTTTACTTGAATTACCCAAATATGGATGGTTTCAAAGTACCCTGGATGATACTTATGGAATGTCTTTAGGTGTAGGCTTTAATCTAAGTAAAAAATTATCTCTTGGATATTTGGTAGAAAAGAATTTCCTGGATCAGGGTGCAGAATTTGGCTGGAATCATGAATTGTCCCTGGCGTATACCTTTAAAAATCAGCCATCTGCAATTGGTGGTTATGTAGTAAAATCAGAAGAAAACAGAATTGATGAAATTGTTCAGAACTATGAAGAGCAGTTAGCTCAAATGAGGGAAAACCAGAATAAAGACACTAAGGATCAAATTGAAGAGCTTACACGAAAATATGAAGCACAAATAGCGAAATTAACCAGTGCTCAAAACAAATCTAAAGGGGATAGCAAAAAATCCTCCGCAACGAAAAACAAGAATCTAAAAAATACACCTGAAACTACTCTAGTGGCATATACTGTTTCACAGGAAGAAGATTCTAATTCTCTTGCCTACCAGAACCGGTTAATACTGGACGAACTAATCTTAAGACAGGATTCCATAGAGAACGCGCGTAATGCACAATTCGAGAAAAAGTTCGAAATGATAGTACGTATTTTGCGTAGCGATGTAGAAAATAGTGTGAAATCTAATTTACAGGATTTTAATAGTCCGGAAAATACCATCTTGGCTTCAAACCATGGTAAAACCAATTCTGCAGCGAATAACGTAGAATTTAAAACAACCAATAGTATAGATATGAATAGCTCCGATGAGTTAACCGATGCTAAACGTAAGGAGTATATTAAACTACCTATAAAGATTCAAAATCTATCTGATATTGGAGTACAATCTGGCTATTATGTAATTGCCAATGTGTATAAGACTAAAAAATATTTAAATGCTTTTATGAATCAGCTGAATGAACAGGGGTTGAATGCGAAACAATTTTACAATAAGAAAAATGGTTTGTATTATGTTTATTTGGCTGATTTTAAAGCTAAGGAAGAAGCCGAGGTCGCTTATGTTTCTGATTTAAATGGAAAATATAATGATGAAAAGTGGATTATGCAGGTTGACAATCCCCCGGCAACCGCAGATCTGATGTATGAGGACTAGAGGTTTTCCAAAGACAATAGGAACAATAAAATAGTTGTCTGTTATACTTTTAAGTAGTTATCCATAAATAATTGTGTGTCCTACTTATGGAATATTAAAAAGTGTAATTAATCATGAGTCATTAGCGATTAGGCTTACTTTCTATTTGGAATAATATATTTCAAAGTATTTATTCCGATTTTAACGTCAATGCCTGGTTCAGTTTACTAATAGTATAGCTGTTTTAGCTATAAACACTAGGCTTCCCGGGGTTTTTTCCAGTATAGATATTGGGGAAAACAGACAAGATTACCGACCAGATAGTCTGCATTTGAACGAAAATACTTACGTTCTGTGGTCGTCTTTGTATTTTTTATATATATTTAAAATATAAAAGTGACAATATAACGTTCGCTCAACCCCCAAAACCCCATAATATGCAGACTAAAAATTACCCAAAAACCCGCCTGCATCGCAGGCCAAAAACAAGAGCTCATCCTGTAACCTTCTTAAAGGAAGCTCCGTTCTAAACCACAGTAATCACATTTTTAATTGGAATTTTAACTTATGGGTATCTGGTATTATCAGATCCTTATAAGTTGATGACCATTGATGTATTGCTATGTCTTGGTACCCTTAAAACGTATGCAGATAATACCTGTGTTTTTGTTTTAACATCACATTTTACTTCGCGGTAAGAGATAGATGACTAGTGTCCAAAACTAGCGTATATCGCTATTTGCTATGGTTTAAGAAATTGCTTATTGAGCAATGAAATACACCTATTAACTTGCTCATTTTCAAACTTTTAATTTCTTATTTCTTTATTATTTTTTAACCCCAAAATACTAATAGATATGAAATCAAATATCCTTAAAATAATTGTTATAGATAATGACCGCTTGTTTCACCCAGCCTACCGGTATTATTTTGAAACCTACCAGGATTTCTCCCTTCAGGGCATTTATGTCTCCGTAGAAGACGCCTTAAAGAACTTTGATAATACATTGCCCGATATAATTGTTTCTGAAGTTTCCATGCCGGAAATGTGTGGCATAGAAGGAATACGCCTCTTCAGAAAAAAAGATCCTGAAGTAAAAATTATTATGATTAGCAATCAGAATGATTTTGAGCTTATCAAAAAGGCCTTTAAAAATCGGGCTAATGGTTACCTCACAAAACCGGTAACCAAAAAACGCTTGTACAATGCCTTAAATTCAATCAAATATGAAGGTGCTACCATGAGCAATGACATAGTCAAAGCTGTGATTTCCATGTTTCACAGAAAATCATATAACACTTTTTCTGAACGGGAAAACGAAATAATTGATTATCTGTGCCAGGGAGCCACTTATAAGCTTATTGCCGACAAGCTTTTTGTTACTCCAAGCACCGTTAATTTTCATATTCAGAATATATACTTAAAACTTGATGTGAATTCCAAATCGGAGGCGCTTACTAAATTGCAGGAAATGGAAAATTAAACATGTATTCCATTTTTTAGTAACCATATATTTAGAAACAGAATCAATAATAATGTTCTTTTAAAGTTCTAATGAGTACAATTTACCTTATGATCTGTGCCTGATTGTAGTGAAATGGACAAAAATAGCATAAAGCAAATAGCCTGGTTATTGTGATTAGGTGTGGCTTTAAATCTTTTTTGTCCATTTATTTTGATACTAATTCGTATCCTGAGCAGTTATGCCGAATCATTTTCTTCAATCAGTGCTTTTGCATCTTTTTTTGTTCCAAGAATAATGGCGATCCACCTTGTCTTTGGATTGTGCTCTAGCATGATTTTCACAGTCATGGTCAAAGGAACAGACAAAAACATACCTACAGTTCCAAAAACAAATCCCCAGAAGATAAGGGACAAGAATACAATAAATGTAGACAAGCCCATTCCTTGTCCCATCAATTTTGGCTCAATAAGACTTCCTATGATTATATTCACAGCAACAAATGCAATTAGCGCAGCCAATGCACCCCCAAATCCAAGTTGAACCAGAGCAAATAAAACAGCAGGAGCGGCTGCAATAAAAGACCCTATAGTTGGTATGTAATTTAATAGAAAAGCTATTAAACCCCATAAAATGGCATAATCAACCCCAATAATTGTCAATGCAATCCAAAGTAAAATTCCGGTTATAAGACTCGTAAGTGTTTTAATTGAAAGGTAATGACGAATTCTATTCGCAATTTCATCAAAATATGAATAATTTACCGAATAGTCTTTTAGGATTGCATCTACTTTAATTGAAATATCATCCAATTCCAACAAAAGAAAAAGTACTAAGAAAAGGATGGTTAGAAAATTGCCCATGAACCCGCCAAGCTGTCCCAGTAACCTGGCTGTAAAACCCATAATCTTAGAAGGTTCCA
>Ga0316201_10001088_pt1 | contig 17540 bp, 15 predicted proteins | sample CS6wburrow_MG_FD_204516 | JGI IMG/M metagenome (GOLD analysis project Ga0316201, IMG submission 204516) | Coastal sediment microbial communities from Delaware Bay, Delaware, United States - CS-6 worm burrow | ecosystem: Environmental > Aquatic > Marine > Coastal > Sediment | place: USA... | reverse complement strand
CCCCTTTATGATTTTCGTAAGTTAAGCGAGTGCGGTTAAACCTTTGCGTTCCACGATATTGAGCAGCTTCCTGGATGGACCATTAGGCTTCTTCTTGCCCTGCTCCCATTTTTGCACCGTTGATGGACTGGTATTGAGGTATGCCGCAAAAACGCCCTGGCTGACTTTGTTCATCACCCGTATGCGCTTGATCTGAGTCGCCGTATATTCTTTCACGGGCGGTAGGCACAGCGCATCGAATTCACGTAGCGTGGCGATTTCCATTACCCCTGCTTGAGCAAAATCCTGTGCGGTCTCATGGACCGTTTCCAGTATCGATTTAGTCATTTTCCTGCACCTCAATTTCAATTAATGCACCATGTTTTAGAGCCTGCCTGAGCTGTTTATCGTTGTACCCCAAAAACTCACGCGCCATAAACTTCAGTGCCTTTTTTTCCTTAGTAGTGATGTTGCTGCGCTGGTTTTTGCTAAAGCCATACATAAAAAAGGCTCTGTCATCGCTCTTGAATGCCACCAGCGTGCGTGCACCAGCACTCTTACCCCGCCCTGCTAATGCTATGCGCTTTTTATACACATGACCACCCAGACTGACATCCCACAAGCCGTCATTCATTTCAGTAACAGCCGCAATCAGATCAGTATCGTCAAGTTCGTCCGCCACATCCAAGCGGCTAAAGGCACGGGTGGAAAAAATCCGCACGCTTTGTCCTTTTGTTACGTAGTCTAGCACTTAGTACCATAGCATGGCAACGTGATTGCTGGGATTATTCTGCCCGTTCATGTGATTGAGTGGATTTAGTCAGAATTATGGGTGTCTGCTACTTTGGTGCGGATCCTGGCCACATAGAAAGGCCCGACGCACACAGCGGGCGATGCAATGGTAAGGATTTTGTGTGGATGTCCTGTATTTTGGGAAATCGTATTTTGCCAAATCTGGGGACAGTTTACCTATTTCGGATCATTGCGCGGACGGTTAATCGAAGTGCCAGGAAATAGGTAAACTGTCCCCTTATCCGTTGTTTTTTCCTTGTAAGAAAAACCCCGCCAAAGCGGGGTGTTTCGTTACTGCATGTCAAAATGGTCCAGTTGACAAATCTTGTGGGTGTCTCAGCTTTTGTCTCAGCTTTTCGTCAGCTTTTATCCTCTTAAGGTATTATGATTGGTGGTTGGAGGATGTACTTTGTCTCAGTCGTGGATTCTTCAGGATCTCCTCCACTGAACGAGTGAGAAACAACCACGACGGGGTTGGTTTTTAATATTCCCGTGGTGATTTCGCTAAAGCTGTAGTCCTTTGTTGAACTAAAGGTTTCAACATTGCTGCATGACAGGTCGGGTAAACAGAACCCGTCATTTTCGTTGCCCTCGATTGTAACCGTTAGGATGTCTCCTTGCGTCATTGCGATTTTTATAAAATCCCCTGCACCAAGAATAATGTCGTTCGTTGTGTATTCTTTTGTACAGCCGTTCCAACGGTTGGTGAAGATTGTGTGGGGATAGAGAATGGGCTGACCGTTGAGTTGCAATTTGAGGGAATAATCGCAGAACTCTGGGTCGTCATCGCCATCATCTTGGTCGTCCATCCCCAAGGTGACTCTATATGATAAGAACTTGAAACTGATGACAGTATCGGTAATTGTTGGATCGCTGTTCTGTCGAATTTCTGCGTCGTCCCTAATACCATCCTCATCGGTGTCCGGATTTTGAGGGTTGGTAATATAACCATCCACTCCCAAGATTACCTCCTCTCCGTCCGATATAGTGTCGTTATCAGTGTCCTTGTCAAGTGGATCCGTGACCGGTGCTGGTAATTCAGTAAAAACACCATTCACCACCAATTGAAGGGGATCATACAGTTCTTCGGAATCAGTGAGTCCATCATCGTCTGAATCTGCTTCGTTGAGATTGGTGCCAAAGTTGGCCGCTAATGCGCCCATTAGATCGAGCTCGATTTGCTCGTTATTGCATGCATCCGCTGCTTGGCATTTGAATAGGTAGTTTTGGAAACTAAACTCGCTGTCTTCACCTTGCAAGTTAGTGAATGGAACACAGAGGGGATCACCAGGATCGCCAGCCGTCTGAGTCACGCAGGCAGCGCCGCCTACTTTGTATTCATTGGTATCTGTAATGCCGTCGCCATCCGTGTCCACGGACCTTGGGTTGCTATGGAGGTAATACTCGAGCAAATCCGGTAATAAGTCGTTATCGGAATCGGGCAGATTAGGATTAGAATCGAAAAAGCATGTTATATAATCATTGACAAAACTACAACCGGGTAAGGAGCCGCCGTTTACAATAGCGAAAAACTCTGACCACAACGCCTCAGTGCCGTTTGGAAGTCCATCACCGTCATCATCCAGCAGAGTCGCGCCGTCGCTCCCGTTGTTCGGGTCCAGCCCGTTCTGCAATTCGATGATGTCATCGACACCGTCGTTGTCGGTATCAGGGCTGAGCGGGTTAGTTGCATAACCATTTTCGGGTCTGCAGTCCGGCGTATCGCTGAGGTCGTGATCCACAAGGTCCGGATTGATACTCGCGTCGCGATACGGAAGAACCGTCAAAACAGGGTAGTTAGTCACCGGGTCTCTGCTCACCATGGGCCCTACTGTGCCCAGGCTACCGATCAAAACACCTTCGAGTTCTTCCCAGTCGGTCAGGCCATCCATGTCAGTATCGCGCAGTCGCGGATCCAGGCCGCATTCTCTCTCAACCGTGTCGATAAGCGTGTCCCGGTCGGAGTCACCCTGGATGGGATTGGGATATACATTGTAAGGCTCGGGGGAACCCTTCAAACGGACCTTCCAGCCTTCCTGGATTTCTTCCTTGTCAGACAGAATGTCGCATGGCTGACCATCATTCACCACGTCATCGCCTTCGGTGGGGCTGTCAAGAACGTTATTCGGTCCTGGAGCAACGATGACTGTACCGATAGAAACCGGGCTACCCACAGCTGTTACTTGTACGTCATCTTCCAAAGCCGGTGTTTCGGCGAATCCGTTGCCGCCATCGCGGATCGTGTCCACGCACGCGTCAGAGTTGAACAGCAGGTCGGAACTTCCGAAAAGGTACTCTTCCCGGGCCCACACACCATCATCATCCTTATCCTGCACGTAGGCGAAGTCATATTGCTGGCCTGACCGCAGAACAATAGCGTCGAGGTCGACGTCGGGGAGTTCGACAGAGGCGTACAGCGCCCAGAAACGCTTCTCATTGGGCTGCGTTTCAACATCGCGGAAGCGGGAAAGGACCCTGTGTGGAAAGGGCGGCCCCACCAGTTCATCATCACCTTCAGGTGTTGTTTCCAATGTTAAGTCTGCACCTACTGTAATCAATATCTGGCCGCGCGACGTCGGGCTGCGTAAATCAGCCACCTGCACATCAGTGGGCTCAGCGGTTGTTTCCACGATGCCGTTTCCACCGTCCCTGATCGTTGGATAAAGTATCTGCAAGCCGGTTTCATAGTCAGCCGGTGTGGCTATGTCGTCACCATTGACATTGACACGGCAAGGCATTACATCACAAGCAGAAAGGTCAAAGGTGTCGAGTTCGTCATCGCCGGCCGTTATGATGACCTCGCCCGGCTCGACGGATTCACCGTTCGCGAACATCTGAATATCATCACCTTGCGCCACCGTCTCTACCAAACCATTGCCTCCATCGCGGATCGTTGGGTATCGATGTAACCCGATGATTCCGTTGAGCGCATATTCCATCGTGATGCCAAGTGGTTCGCCGTTAGCTGGGTTGTGGGCACTGGCGGTGGCAACGCGGTAGGACTCAACCCGCCCGTCTCCAAGATCGAAGGTGATGCCGGCAGTGCGGTCGATGACCTCCTGAGAAACATAGGAAAAGTTGCGGCCGTCTTCGGACGTAATATCAAAGTTGGCCAGGCGAACGATTAAGCCGCGCGGGTTCTTCATCAACTCCTCTACCTGCTTCGGAAAAACAGAGATACTCTTGAAAACGAACGGTCCACGGGCCGAATCGCCAAGGGCTCCGATATTGATAGGATTGTCGGGATCTCCCAAATCCGGATTTTCCGGCACCAGCGAAGCCACCGGGATGATTTCCCTGCGGTTTCTCGGGTTTTGGGTCTGCACTGTAATTTCCAGGTTACTGATGGAAAACGGGATGTCCCCGGCATTCTCGATGGACACAGTCGCCTTGATGTCGGCGCCAAAGACTTCACGCACCACGGTCTCCCGAACATCGCGGGTCTTCTCACGCGTCACGGACTGGTGATAAGCCTCCTCCGAGGACCTTCCTGACTCTTCTCCCGAAGTGAAAACATTGCCCTGCGATGAGCCCTGTTTTGAACCGGCCTTCGCTGTCGCCTCGAAACTTGGAAACGGACCATACGTGGCACCACCGGAGCGGTAGGTGGCGGAGACTTCCTGGCTGAACTCCAATGTGCTCTGGGTTGAGTTCTCATTACTGGTCGAAAAGGTCTCGTCTTCGCTGCGAGAGAGCGTTGTTTCATTCGACTGTGTTTCTGACGTTGTCTGGCCTTTTTCGTCGGTAATCACAAATCGCGAGTCCAGTTGCAGATCGACATTCCCGATCCTGATACGCGGTGCAGGCAAGTCAGCAATCAACGGATTACGGTTACCAGCCGACACTTCATCCGGGTCAAGAATCTGGTCGCCGTCAGTATCCGCCAGGATCGGCGAAGTACGGAAGGTGAAGTACTCAAATCCGTCCTGTACACCGTCGCCGTCGGTATCTTGGTTGGTGCCGTCGCTGAACACCGTGTTCCATTCTTCATCATCGGTAAGCGTGTCACCATCGGTATCTGCCGTGCGCGGATCCAGTGCACCGTGCTTCTCTTCGTTGTCGGTGACACCATCACCATCTGTATCACGCGCTGCGATGTTGTCCGGGTGATCAACAGGCAGGTCGGGGTTGCCCGGGTTGGAGGTCACATGACGGCCGGTTGTTGAACCTGCCGCGGTCGTTACATAAACAATCCAGCCGCTTTGCTCATCGGCATCGGAAATACCGTCGCCGTCGGAGTCCGCGGGCGGGCTGCCAGACGTACCGATGCCCACGAATTCTGCACTGCTTGGATTAGGCACAATGATCGTAGGCTGCACAAACGAGTTGCCGGTCAGGTCGTACACTCCTGAAACAGAAACGGTATAGCTAAGGTCACTCTGGGCAATGGTGGTCAGGCGTACAGTGGAGAAAACGGTGCTGAGTCGCTCGGCACTAAGCACCCCGACGACTGCGCGTAGCGGTTTTGATATGCCTGATTTTGCAGCTTCTGCACTTGAGGCTTCCTGTGGAATGATAACCTGGGGCCCGTAAATTTGGTAATTCAATGGGTTATTGGCGTAGTACTCCATCACCGGTTCGCTGAATTGAACCAGCACCTCGGTGTTGCTGATGGCCACGGCGTTAATAACCTGTAGCCCCTCGTTGTTCTCAAGTCCAATCAGGATAAGCGCACTGACCTTTTTGACGGTGCCGGTGTCATTGGTGACGTTCACGCTCAGAGGACCGTTTTGCTCAAACAGTAAGGGCATTCTAAAGACCACGGTTCCCTCTTCCCAGGAAATAATCTCGGCTTCCTTCTCAGGCGCTCCAGGGGTTTGTTCCTGCACCGTGATGCTGCCCTGGTACTCACTGAAGTAGTTACCGGTCATCGTGACTTCCGCGTCCTCGATCACAATTTTCGGGGTAAAAACGAGGTTTGAAGGCGGCCGGATATTAAAGGCCCCGCCGTTTGAATCGTTGCCGCACTTACTGGTAACCAAGTTGTAGAGACCGACAGGCATGTATCTCGGTGCCTTTGCAGACAAGCCCAAGTTCCTGAACGAAAGTAAGTCCATAGTGTAGCGTTCACCACCAACAAGAAACACTTCCGGTGGCCCGCCATCGGCAAAGAAGTCGCCTTGAACATCGATCTCGGTCCCCACGGTGCCATCGGGCGGAGAAATAGTCGTCACCGTCATGGGATTTGGTAGATTCGCCGGGTCATCGCATTGCGCCACGGGAGGGATTTCATAACTGCTACAGAAAATGGTTCCAGGAACTTGGTAGCAGGATTTGATGGTTTGCTCGGCTTCTTGCGCCAACGAGGGATTCATCCCCAATAAAAAAAACGCCAAAGAAATCGTGCTGAGCAAAAGTCTCATGTGTTAATCCTTTTCATTTCTTTTTCTCATTAAATTTAAAGTCCCACTACCAGCCGATCAGTTCGGTTACACAAAAAAAGCCAAAAATAATTAACCAAACCATCTGTATTGTTGTGCACGACTCACTGACCAGTGATTTCTGTAGAAGCAAATAGAGTTGGGCAAACACATTCATCATACCTAGCCAAACACACCCCGCACATGGGGGCGCTCCCCCATTTTTGGGATGGGGGAATCCCCCATGGCAGCAAATACGACTACCCGGAATCGAGCCCGGTCCTCAGCTTCGGACTCACGTAGGTCTCCCCATCGAGCACGCAGCGAATCGCGATCAGCAGCGTCTCGCCGATTTCCTGTTTGCTGACGTAGCCATTGGCGCCGGCGTTCAAGGCGCGCCGGACGTAGTGAGGGGCAGCGTGCATCGAGAGCACCAGCACCGGCAGGTCCACGTGGCTTGCGCGGATCTCCTCGATCATCCCGAACCCATCGGTTTCCTCCAGCCACAGATCGGTGATGACCAGGTCGGGACGGGCGGTGCCTATGCTCTTGAAGCCTTCGCCGTGCGTGGCTGCGGCACAAACCATGAAATCGGGCTCGTTATCAATCAGCGCACCCAGGCCGCGCCGTACCAGCGGATGGTCGTCGATGATCAGGATGCGCTGCCTGACCTGCGTTGTATGTGGAGTGGCGGTGCTGTCCATGACCTACCATAATGGTCTATCAGCGAAGTCAGGCGATACCTATTTATGGCACGGGGGAAAGCCCCATAGTGCAGGCGAATGATTGATTTGTCAGGGGGCGGGCCTAACCCGGCAGCGCGTATTAGGTATCGCCGCTTTCGGCTTCAACCCACTGGATGGCGCGTTGGGCGAGTTCGACAGAGGATGCGAGCGTCAGTTTCTGCTTGATGTGTTCGAGGTGGGATTCGATCGTCTTGACACTCAGATTAACGAGCTCTGCGATCTGACGCGTGCTATGGCCTTCGCCGATGAGTCGAAACACTTGCAGTTCGCGGTCGCTGAGCGCTTCCAGGGACGCGTCCGTTTCCAGCGTTTCTCCGCCCAGGTATTTCATCGCAAGCCGCGCCTCGAGCTTTTTGCTTAAGTACGTCTCACCGCCAAGCACCCGGCGTAAGGCAAGCAGCAGTGTTTCGTCGAGTTGCTGTTTGGTGACATAGCCCTTGGCGCCGGCCCGCAGGGAACGCTCAGCATACACCGACTCATCGTGCATCGAGAGCACCAGTGCAGGAATCTTCGGGTGGTGTTTTTTCATGGTCTTGACCAGGTCCAGGCCGTCATCGCCTCCGAGCAAGAGATCAACGATCACCAGGTCCGGCCGGGTCTTGCGGATAAGCTTGAGCGCGGCCGCGCGGGTGGCGGCTTCCCCGCACACGGTGAGGTCGGCCTCGGACTCGATCAGGGCGGCCAGCCCGCGGCGCAGAACGGGGTGATCGTCGACGATGAGAATCGCCTTGCTGGGCGGGTGGCCGGGTTCAGCTGTCGTCGTGTTCATGGTCCGGGTCCTCATCCCTGTGGTGCGTCCCCGGAATGGGAAACACGCAGCTTACCACCGTGCCACGCAGGCTGCGGCGTCGTACTGCCAGAGATCCGCCGATTATACGGGACCGGTAGGCCATCGTGTGCATACCGACACCGTCTGCAGCGCCCGCCTCCTCTGATACGCCCACGCCATCGTCCCGGATGCACAGAAGGCCCTTTTCTCCCTTAATGCCCAGGCTGATCTCGATCCGCTGTGCGCACCCGTGAACCATGGCATTGTTCACCGCCTCCTGCGCGATCCGATAAAGGTGCGCCTCGGCGTCGTGGTGAAGCCGCCCGATGGGCCAGTCACACGCGAGCGTGCAGGAGACACTGAAACGGTCGTTTATATTAAGTGCCAGGGTCTGCAGCAGCGCTTCAAGACCGACTGCGTGCAGAGCCAGCGGGCCGAGACTATGGGCCAGGTTGCGCGTCTCGACGATGGCCTCGTTCAGCAGGATGCTGATCTCGCGGGCGTCAGCCGAGGCGGCGGAGTCGGAGTCTCGGTCCAGCCTTATGGCTAGCGTTGAGCTCAAGGCCGCAATACCGGCCAGCGTTTGGCACATACCATCATGCAGCTCCCGACCCAACCGGTCCTTTTCCTGATCTGCGATTTCGAGGATCTCCCTCTCCAGCCGCTTTTGGCCAGTGACATCGCGTGCGCTGGCAAAGATACGCTGGCTTTCCGGCACCAAGCGCGCGTTCCATCGCAACCAGCGATAGGAGCCGTTCTTGTGACGATAGCGATTCTCGAACAGAATGGTTTCTGAACCTTTGCTCAGCGCGTCCATTTGCGCCAGTGTAGCCTGCTGGTCGTCGGGGTGGATGAAATCCAGGAAGGGCCTGACCGCCAATTCCTCCAGGCTTCTTCCCAATTGGGTAGCCCACGGCGGGTTCATGCGCTTGAAGTATCCATCAAGACCGGCCACGCACAACAGCTCGAGCGACTGGCCGAAAAAACGGGCGTACTCCTTCTCAGCCTGCTCCATCCGTGCGGACATGAGTTTCAGGTGCTCGTTCTCTTGGCGGAGGGCGACCAGCTCCTTGGTGAGCCCAGCCCCGGTGGTTTGTTCTTGTGCCATCTTCGAAGTGAACTCTGTTTATTATCAGGTAGGTAAATGGATTGATGACAAACAGCTTACTTTATAAGCTGAGTAACAGACATATGAAACCTGTTACAAGTTGTTTCGTGGCGAATCCCCGCTGAGGCACCCTGAGGTGCCTCATCTTTGCTCAAAGCGAGCAGGTCATATCCTGTCCGCAACACAGCGGCGATTTAATCTTGCCATGACCATTCGGGCATTCGGAAACCTGGACTTCGGTGTTCTCATCGATCTTAAGCATGTTATTTTCCAGTGGTGCATCACATTTACCACAGGTTGCATTAACGCTCATACCGCAAACTTTACATTCATAGGTAGCCATACTTGTTCCTCATCGATTGGGTGGTAGAAAGTATCTTTAGTATACCCCGAAATTGAGCGGATAAGAACGCAGGCCCCACCGCTTGGACTTGGTCAGTTGGAATTAGACCTGGAGATTCAATTCATCCTGATCCTCATGGCAGTTTGGTCTATAATCCCCGGCCACCGTCGCTTCAGGATTTCTTCAATGTTCCGAAATTTACGTTTTTACCGTGTGACCAGTCCCTGGCCTGATAGCGAGGAAAAACTGTCGGAGATACTTTCTGAAAACGTTTTTACACCTTGTGGTTCTTTCGCGGAACGCAGCGCCGGCTGGGAAGCGCCGGGCGGTAACGAAAACGATCCCTTGTGCCGTCGTCTGAACGGCGCGGACCTGGTTCAGCTTCGAACCCAAAGCCGGGTACTACCGGTCGCCGCGATCAATGAAGCGCTTGAAGAGAGAGTGGCTGAGTTCCGTACACGTATGGAACTGGAACCCACGCGAGCCGAAGTACGCCGGCTAAAGGAGGAAACCAGGGACAAACTTTTACCAACTTCACTGGTGAAATCAGAAAGAAGCCGTGCTTGTTTTATCCATTCCGAGTCATTACTCGTCATCGATGTCGGCACCGTGACCAAGGCCGAATGGGTAATTGACCAGCTAAGGGCCTGTTTTGATGAGTTCTATTGCACGCCGCTGACATTCAATAATTCACCTGGTGATCTTTTGACAGGTATTTTCATGGGCGACTCGCCACTGGGCTTTTCGCTGGGCCGCGAGTGCCGTATGCAGGACGTAAAGGACATGAAATCAATCGTCACCTGGCGTGATTTTGAATTGTCGGACCACTCCATACGTCAACACGTCGTTGAGGGCATGCGGGTCACGCACCTGGGTGTTGGTTTTGACGAGGTGATGACCTGTGTCATCGATCAGGAAGCTGTGATCAGCAAGGTCAAGTTTATCGAAGGTGAAGTCGTTGACCAGTGGGGTGAAGACCCGCTGGCGAAAATGGATGCGGATTTTGTATTGTTAACCGGCGCTGTCCGGCGCCTGGTCGAAGACCTGAAAAAACTACTCGGTGGTTACGCGCACAGCGAGTAACCACTGTATGGGTTTAGGCCACGGCGCGTTGCAATCCGGCCTCTTCGATACCCTGGCTTCTGAGGTACTCATCGTAACTACCCTTGAAATCGATCACACCTTCAGGGGTTATTTCAATGATACGGGTCGCCAGTGAAGAGATAAACTCACGGTCGTGACTGACAAAAAACAAGGTGCCGGGATAATGATCCAGCGCCAGGTTGAGTGATTCGATGGACTCCATATCCAGGTGATTGGTCGGCTCATCCATCAGCATGATATTGGGTCTTTGCAGCATCAGCCTGCCGAACAACATACGGCCCTGTTCGCCACCCGAGATGACTTTTACCGACTTGTCGATCTCATGCGAAGAAAACAATAAACGCCCCAGTGTGCCGCGAATCACCTGCTCGTCATCCGTTGGCTGCGCGCAATGCGCCATCCACGTGTAAAGGTCTACATCCTCAACAAAATCTGCGGAATGATCCTGTGCGTAATAACCGATTTCGGCGTTTTCAGACCACTTGTGGCTGCCGCTGTCGGTTTCCATTTCACCGAGCAGGGTTCGTAACAAAGTGGTCTTGCCGATACCGCTTGAACCGATGATGGCCACCCTTTCACCGACTTCAACCTGCAGGTCGATATCACTGAAAACAGGTTCAGCGCCATAACCCTTGGTCAAACCCTCGACTTCGAGCGCCTGGCGGTAAAGCTTTTTATCCTGGCTGAAACGGATGTACGGGCTCACCCGGCTTGAGGGCTTGACCTCTTCCAACTGGATCTTGTCGATCTGGCGTGCCCTTGAGGTTGCCTGCTTCGCCTTCGATGCATTCGCACTAAAGCGGCTGACAAAAGCCTGTAACTCATTAATCTGATTTTTCTTTTTAGCATTGTCGGACAACAGGCGCTCACGCACCTGTGTGGATGCGGTCATATATTGATCGTAATTGCCCGGATAAATACGCAATTCGCCAAAATCAAGATCCGCCATGTGGGTGCAGATACTGTTTAAAAAGTGACGATCATGAGAAATGATGATCATGGTGCTGTTTCGGGCGTTCAGCAGTTCTTCCAGCCAGCGAATCGTATTGATATCCAGGTTGTTGGTGGGCTCATCGAGCAACAGGATATCGGGGTCACCAAACAGGGCCTGGGCAAGCAATACGCGTAACTTCCAGCCAGGCGCCACCTCCGACATCGGTCCAAAGTGCTGGGATTCGGGAATACCGAGGCCCAACAGCAACTCCCCGGCCCGTGCCTCGGCACTATAACCATCAAGCTCCGCAAACTCGACCTCGAGTTCAGCGACTTTCATACCCTCGTCTTCTGACATCTCGGCCAGGGAATAGATGCGGTCACGCTCCTGCTTAACCACCCAAAGTTGCTCATAGCCCATGATGACCGTATCGAGAACCGTATAATCCTCAAAGGCAAACTGGTCCTGGCGCAACTTGCCCAGCCGCTCACCTACATCTACCTTGACGTGCCCGACGGTAGGTTCAAGCTCCCCGCCCAGGATTTTCATCAGGGTCGATTTTCCGCTGCCGTTGGCGCCAATGAGACCATAGCGATTGCCATTGCCAAACTTGGCACAGATATTTTCAAACAGCGGCTTTTCGCCAAATTGCATGGTGATGTTAGCGGTGGTTATCACAATAATTTTCCGGTCATATAAACATCTATCGGCCCGAAGCCGGGAAGACTGGGTGCAAGGGAGATGGCCGAAAACACCTGGGTATTCGGCTATCAGAATAGTCAATTAAAAAAGCCTCAGACGGACCGTCCGGGCCATTCATGATGCAAGCTGGTTTCAACTGGCCGTGCGCATTTTAGGGAAAACAGGCTGAGTGTTCAAGCAAAGAAGACTGGAAAGGGCTCAGATTGCTAATCAGGCCAATACGAAACTGACAATAAATGGCAATAACGCAAACGCCAACAGCGTAGAAATAACCACCATGCCTGCCACTTCTCCAGGCTCGCGTTGGTAACGTAGTGCCAGCAGGTAATTGAACACCGCGACCGGCATGGACATTTGCAGGACAAGCACACCACGCTCATCTCCCTGAAGACCAAACCAACCGGCCACCAATATGGCCAGCCCGAAGCCGCCGAGTACACGTATCAGGCTGAACAACAGGCTGTGTTTCCACTCCGCAACTTTCAATTGGGCCAGTGAAACACCCAGCGTGATTAACATCAGTGGAATAGTCGCGCCACCCAATATGCCGGTCGTGTTATCCAGCCAGACAGGCAAAGACCGGCCGGTGCTGACCAGTACCACCGCAATGGCAGTTGCCCACAGCACCGGTTGTTTGAGCAAGCCGGCCAGGTTGCCACGTCCAGCCACCAGCACAATACCAAGCGACATCTGTAACGTGAAAATCACCAGGAATACAGTCAGCCCGAGTGCCAGGCCGGTTTCACCAAAAGCAAACAGACACAGCGGCAGACCCATATTGCCGATATTGGGAAAGATCAGCGAGGGCAAAAAAGTGCTGATCTCAAGCCGCATCATGCAGATCAATAAACCACCCAGTACCAGCATGATCAAAAGGACGACCGCGGCCGCGGCAGAAACCTCTGCCATCTTGCCGATGTCGATACCCGCCTTGCTGAAGGATGAAACGATCAGGCATGGCGCTCCGATATTCATCACCAGTCGCGTCACGAAATCGACCGGATAATCGAGCCCCTTCCTGGCCCAGGCATAGCCCAAGCCGGAGCAGATCAGGATGGGTGCAATAACGGCAAACAGTTCGTTAAACATCTGCGAATGATAGGTTATTCAACACACAAAAGCTGTCATTGCAAACCAGCGGGTTCACTAGACACGTCTGCCAGGAAATGGCGTTGAAAAAAAAGGGATCAGGTTGATTGCTTTGCCTTGTCTATCTCGGCAAGCGAATTGCGATAGTCAAGGTAATCGTGTGGGATAAATTCATACCGTGAATTCCGTTCAAGAACCAGTGCGGGGAAACTCCTGACCATCAGTTTATCGCGCAGCAATAACTGGCGATGCAACTCGGCCTCGGTCTGTACCGAGTCCAAATCCGCCTGAAAAAGGCCCCGGTCCAGACCCAATTCAACGGCCAACTCAACAAGAACCGGGATATCGGACGGGTTCATCGCCCGCAGATAATAGGCCCTCTGAATGCTCTCGATCATCTCCTCTTCCGCACCTTGACGTGAGGCCGCAATGACTGCGCGGCAAGCTTTATAGGTATCGCGGCGTGGTTGGTTTTTAATCCAGAAATCGAAATTGAATTGTGTACCGAGACTGGATTCAATCTGCCGCCAGTGGCCCTGCACCATCAGCCGGGTTTGCTCCGGCATTGGCTGGTCATTATCAGGTGCGAGACCACCCAGCACGTTCTGCCATTTGACCGAAGCGGGCAGGTTTTCACGCAATTGCAACAGGGTGGGTCTATATGCCCAGCACCAGCTGCACATGGGATCATGGACATAATAAAGCGTGGCTGAAGATTGTTGCACGAGATGTTCTACAGCATCATCTCGTATTGCAGGGCGTCTACGCCATATATGTGGATTAGCGGACCCTTGCTCATACCCAGTTTTTCCGCGACCCGGATCGATGCAATATTCTCAGGAACAATCAACGCGATCAGTTTCTTTATCTTGAGGTCCTCCCTGGCAAATTCGACACAGGCCCTGGCTGCCTCGGTACCAATGCCCCTGCCCCAGTATTCCTTCAAATAACGATACCCGACTTCCGGCAGGTCGATTTCAGGCAGGTATTTGATTCCGCAAAAACCGATAACTTTTTCCGTTTCTTTCCATTCAACCGCAAAACGACCATAACCGTACTTCTCATAATCGGATAAAGGACCCTTTTCCAGACGTTGCCTGGTTTCATCGATATCCCTGACAGGGTCATCTGCATACTTGATGACGTCCGGGTCCGTATTCAATTGGTGCATGACCTGCAGGTCATCGTGGGTAAATAACCGGAGCTTTAACCTCGTTGTTTCCAGGTGTGTGCGGATCATTTTTTCGTACACTCTTCGAGGCAGATTTCATCTCCATTTAATTGGATCTTTCCGGTCTTGTCAAAAATGCCGGCCAAATCGATGCATTGCCTACGTCCGTCAGTGTGGAATTAATCGCCGAGTTTGCAGTATCGCCTGATTTTGTTCAATTTAAACAAATAGCCGAAGGTATATTTTGAGGAGGCGATTTCAGCCTTTCTTCCTTGGCGGGTTTTTCAAGTTACGTTCCAGTTCATCAGCGATCATACGGAGCTTTTGAATCAAATGATTTACTTCATATTGACCCCGCAATTTGCCCAGGTCATGGGCGATGCGTCGGATGTGGTCCGGGTAGGATTCTGATTTCAACTTCATTTCTTTCTCCACCAATGAGTATACCAAAACCCGGTAATACATCCGGTCTGGTGCGCAAGTGCATATCGCTGAGCACCTGACAACGAAATTTCCTGGTTCTGAAAATCAACTTGCGGGCGATGGTTTGACTTCCCTTATAATAAAGCCTGTCAATTCAATGGACCAGCAAGGATGACTAACCCCGGTGCTTCACCAAAAATCGGCCTGGCGCTGGGCAGCGGTGCCTCCCGTGGTTGGTCGCATATCGGTATCATCAAGGCCCTGTTACGGGAAGGCATAGAACCTGACATCGTCTGCGGCACCTCGGTGGGCGCCATGATCGGCGCATCCTACCTGACCGGAAATCTGGCCAAGCTTGAAGACTGGGTTCTCGGCTCAACCCGAACAGATGTGCTGAAGTTTTTTAACGTCAAACTCACCCAATCCGGCTTTGTAGACAGCGACAGAATGAAGCGGTTTCTGTACCGGTTTGTCGGGGGTGAAAACCTTCTGATAGAACAACTGCCAAAACGATTTGCGGCGATATCAACCGATCTTCAAACCGGCCGGGAAGTCTGGTTTCAGGAAGGTGGGCTCGCAGAAGCGGTCAGGGCCTCCATGGCCCTGCCGGGTTTGTTTCCGGCGGTTCGTCACGAACATCGCTGGCTGGTCGATGGAGGTCTGGTCAACCCCGTCCCTGTCACGACATGCCGTGCACTGGGAGCAGATATCGTGATTGCGGTTAATCTGAATTCAGACGTTCTCGGTCGTCATAACCAAAAAAAGCCTGACCCTGACACCCTTAAGAAAAAGGGTGTGTTGCACAACTTGAAGCAAACCACCCTTGAGTATTCCAGTTCAATGTTTCCGAACCCCGGCAAGCAGGAAGATGCACCCGGTCTTTTTGCTTCGATCACTCACTCGATCAATATCGTTCAGGATCGAATCACCCGCAGTCGACTGGCGGGAGACCCGGCCGAGGTGGTGATCTCACCAAGGTTGGCGCATATCGGGTTGCTGGAGTTTCAGCGGGCTGCCGAAGCAATTGCAGAAGGTGAGAACTGTGTAATAAGCGCGATGGAAGACATCCGCAAAGTAACGGGGGAACTCTAAAACCTTAAACCGGTTTTACACGGGATAGGGCCCGTCTTTGAACACCTGATCATGGTAACCCTTTGAACCGACCTGTTCTGATATACGGCTTTTTGGAGAGTTGCCCGTCTTTAATTGATCCAGGATATATGCAAAATCGTATTTCGGTCGCCAACCCAGATCTGCCCTGGCCGCATCATTGACGTAAACCCGGTCGATCTTCTCGAACATACTCCAGCCAAGCCGCTCGTAAACTTCACTGTATTCAGGGTAGCATCGAAGCACAACGGCCGGTGCATTGGTGTTCAGGTCGAGTAAATCTTCCGGCTGAAATGGTGTGGTAGCACTGATGATGTACCTGCCAAACCCCAATTTGGAAGCACGCTCCCCCGCTGCAATATGGGCGCCAACGACATCCTCAAGTTCGACACGGCGAAACAGAAACTCATTGGCCTTGGCATTGTCACCGCTGTATTTATCACGTTTTAACTTGTCATCATCCTCCTCCGGGAAGAACCGGGAGGTACGCAGGATGATGCAATTAAGGTGGTGTTTTCGGTGAAATAATAAACACAGGTCTTCAGCGGCTGTTTTGGTGACACCGTAGATGTTCTTCGGAACAGGTCTGACATCCTCGGTCACCCAGGCAGCGGGTGTGCCTGCGGGTGGTCTCAGGGCATCACCGAACACGCTGGTGGTGCTGGTGAAAATAAAGGCCTTTACACCGGCAGCCTTTGCTGCCTGCAAAAGCGTCAGCGTGCCGGACACATTCGTATCGACAAAATCCTGCATCGAGTGGGTCGCAACATGCGGTTTGTGCAGCGTTGCCGTGTGGTAAACGACCTGTACACCCTTCATGCAAGCGCTTACGGAATCACGGTCATCAACAGAACCAACCACACCTGTGAACGCAGATTCCTTGATATCCAAACCCAAAACTTCATGACCGCTTTCACGCAAGCTTCTAACCATCGCCTCACCCAGGTGACCAGAACTGCCTGTAACCAGAATCTTCATGGCTTGGCAATTTAGTAGTGATTAGTCTTAAAAGCAATTGTTCATGAACGATTTTTGAAATACTTGCTGTGCTTGAGATACCTTTGTCCCAATTGAATGATTTTCAGATTTACTTTTCAGGTGGGACGGACGCTGGGGTGGGAATATTGCCTTCCAGGACTCGCTAGTCACATCCATGTGGCGCTCGGACTCGGCTTCCTGCCTCATACGGTCCTGGAAGGCAATACTCCCACCCCAGCTTCAACCGAAACCGAGTGCATCTATCAGAAACCACTGTCCTTTGATTACGCACAGTGCCGAGGGTGTTATGTTCAGGATGAACGGTATATCGCGATAGAGCACAGGGATGTGCGGCGCGATTGCGGCAGTTTTGCACGGCACCTGAAGATGAACGGTTTGTCGTGACAGAACCCACAGGACGTGCTTGAGCGTGTCCTGACGTAAGGTACTGCATGGCCTCAGCTACCCGACTGATCAGCAGCCCAATTTCCTGGGTTCATTTATTTCAAAGTTCATTCTGAAAATGTACAAAACGCTCCCCAATATGCCGTATGATTCACCACTGAATGCATCAAAAGCATGTAGTTCCACCCAAAGAAATCTTAATAATGGAGAGCACATGAATAAGAAACCATTAACACTTGTGGCGATCGTCGCAACTGCAATCTCAGTTTTAACCAGCCCTTCGCTTTTGGCACAAACTACCGATGAAGATGAAAACAGCCTTCTGGAGGAGGTCATCGTAACGGCCACCAAGCGCGAAGAGAGTATTTACGAAGTCCCCATTGCCATCACGGCCTTTACACAGGCCGGCATCGAGCGCCAGGGCATTACGGACCTGACCGATATCGGCAAGTTCGTACCCAACCTGAATGTCACCGGTTTTTCTGCCGGTCACACGTCATCGGTTAACCCCTTTATCCGCGGCATTG
>Ga0316201_10001087_pt1 | contig 17543 bp, 13 predicted proteins | sample CS6wburrow_MG_FD_204516 | JGI IMG/M metagenome (GOLD analysis project Ga0316201, IMG submission 204516) | Coastal sediment microbial communities from Delaware Bay, Delaware, United States - CS-6 worm burrow | ecosystem: Environmental > Aquatic > Marine > Coastal > Sediment | place: USA... | reverse complement strand
AAGATCTGCTGGATGCGAGCAGATCTGAAGTGGCACCCCTATGAGCCACAAGCCGTTGTCTCAACGATCGAGGAGTTCATTGCTGAAATAGACCGGGATTCCTATGGGTGTTTCTTCGGGTAAAGTGCAGTGGCGTTGTGAGGCAAATTTAGACTAAACGGCATCAGAAGTATGCGTGAATATGACCCAACCTTGAATCTCGACCCGGTGAAATGGAGCTCACTCGACGACGACCAGAAGTTGCAACTCGTCCAGGAGTATCACGAGCGATTTGATTCTGACTTGCCCGAATTGGCGCTGCATTCTGTCGTTCATACAATTATTGAGAATCAGATTGCGCTCGGGAACGAGACGCCCGTCGCCGCCACCTTGGCCAGATTAGAGAGTGGAGGGCTGGATCGGCACGACGCCGTCCACGCCATCGCAAGCGTTCTTGTGAACTATCTGCATGAAATGCTGAGCGCTTCGGACACCAAGAACCACAACGATCAATATTTTGAAGCTCTTGCCAAGCTGACTGCCGAGTCCTGGCGCTCACAAATATAGCGACGCCTCATGAAGGGCTCGGTCAAGGACCGACCGCTTTAGTTCGCATAGCCGCCGGTCGCGCAGTTCACGCTATACTTTCCGCTACTGACCCAATATAGATAGTCAGTCTCTCCCTCAGTGATACTAAGAGACAGCCGGCAGGTATCTGTCGGTGAGGGGGAAATTTATCAACACTGAGAATACAACTTACACGCCCAACAACATTAGTCCTTTTCGGGCAGTCTTCTTTCTATCCAACTGTCGTGGGTTTCCCACTCATCATCCTGACTGTTCCAGCTCTTTTCACCGCTCATGTACGGCCAGAAAAGATCGATTAGCTGGACAATCTCGTCGCGCGTATAGCTTTGCTCGTGACCAATATTCAGTGCCAGAACTTCTCTGATACCCCAGGCTATCGTTTCGCCCGCTCCCCCCTGAGATGCGACGAGATACCGACCTCTCGGTTTATCCTCGAAAAGGGCCTGCTCGATCGCAAGGGCGACGACAATGGGGTCCGCCGCTTCGCTCTCGAACCCGGGCTCCATTCGTTTCATGCATCTGTCAATAAACCACTGGCGAGTGTCTTCAAGATGCCCCCAATCGGCCTCAGTTTCGTCCAGCGTGCGCTTACAATCCTTGGCAAACATGGCTGAGGCAAACTCGCCTGGGTTAACAGCGGCAACGTGTACGCCCAGATCCCGTAACTCCATAGCGAGAGAATCGGTCATTGCCTCCAGCGCATGCTTAGTTCCCGAATAGATTCCAGCTACAGGCGCCGATAAGACGCCGGAGACAGAACTGATATTCACGATACGGCCCTTCGATTCGATGATCATTGGAACGAACGCCTGCGTGACCCGAAAGACGCCGAAGACATTCACATCGAACATGAACTCGAGGTCCAATTCTTTCGCAACGGTTTGCGGCGACAATACAGCGACGCCGGCGTTGTTCACCAGCCCCCACAATCCGCGGCCTTGGTCCTCGATAAGCTTGACGGCCGCGTCGACCTGGTCCTGCTTCGTAACGTCGAGGCGTACGGCCATGATGTTATCGATGTTATTGAGCGCCTCCATGTCAGTATCCTTGCGGGCTCCCGCATAGACAAAATACCCCTGGGAGGCTAGATGCTCAGCTGTGACGCGGCCTATGCCGGTCGTCGCGCCAGTGATTAGAATAGCTTTCTGATTGGTCTCAGGGTTGGTCGCGGGGGCTGGCGCTGGTAGCAGCGAAATTGAGAGCAATAAGGCAAGTGAGACAAGATTTTTCATACAGACCTCTGTGTATATCGGCCAGATCCTGCCGAGAAAAATTACACCCGTTGGGCCACTTCGGGCCATTAAAGACGATGGGAATCAGTAAAGGTCGACCCGCTACCGAGTGTCTGCTTCGGGTCACAAAGCGACACTTTACCGCAGTTTGCTCGACCGGCGGCTATGCGACGCTTAGCAGCCATTCGATCAAGTTCCTGTCGACCATCTCAGTTCGGCCAGCGGCAGCGATCGCGCCGGCCCACGTCTAGTGAGCCATACCGGCGACCAAAGGCGAAGCGGCAAGCAAGATGGTGATCGAAGCCGTAGCGGCGAATGAGACAATCGATGCAACGATCTGGAGCCAGCGTCGTCGGGCAGCATACCCGGAAGTAAGCCAGGCAAGGAAAAGAACTCCAGCAGGGACGCCCAACAGCACATGAGCGTCGTCACCGTAGGCGCTGACAAACAGCGGACCCCCCTCATTAACCGGGAGTAATGCCCATACAGTCCACCCGCTGGAAATTAGACTCATGACTACAAGCGTCACAAGCGCAGTAACAAGCGCAGGATTGAAAGGTTGAAATCCCGGGGCGCGCCCACTCGATACTTCTGCCTCCGGCGTATTCTCAGAACTACTCATTGCTGTCGTTTTCTTCGATCAATGGCTGCTTTGGGTCAGTAGCAATGAGTCACTAGTTTAGCAGCCCAGGGCCTGCTTACGGCCAGTTACGGACGGTGGTTCTTTGGTCAATTTGCCTGCCGGCGCGCCACAACAACTATCTCGCCACCGCTACTCCAGGGAGTCCGGGAGAAGTCTCGAAAGAACGTGACATCGGTAAATCCAGCTCGAGCAAGGAGATGCTCAATCTCGAATCGGTAGTACCAGCGCATATGCAATCGAGTAGAACCAACCAGGTCAGCGTTTTCGCCCTCAAAGCGAAAGGTCAAGGCCATCACTTGTGTTGATAAGTCTCGGACAACGGTAACGTATCGTCGCATCTCGTCGCCCTGATACTGAAACGTCGCGTCGAGAACCTCTGGCTCTTCTTCAACAGCAATCGCTGCGAGCTTCGGGTCGAACACGTCAAACACGAACACCCCCTCCGGTGTCAGGTGACGATGGATGTTCCTAAGCGCAGCAAGCTGGCTCTGCGGATCGAGCAGGTGTTGCATCGCGCGAAATGGGGCGGTAATCAGGCGAAAGCGACCGGAGCCAAGATCGAAATCTTCGATTCGACTATGTATAAGCGACACGTTCTCGGGAGGATTCTTTTCGCGCAGCACATCAAGCATCTCATTCGAGGCATCGAGACCAATGCACTCAAAACCGGTTTCGGCTGAGTCAAGTAGAACCCGCCCTGTTCCGCACCCTAGTTCGAGCAGAGGCCCGCCGGTCTCCTCCGCCATTGACCGGTAGAATGCAGAATCACCTGAAGAACCACGGATGACTGCATAGACGCTGTCATAAGTTCGTGCCACCAAACGTTCGTATTCGACTTCGTAAGTCATGCAAACCATCATAGCCCGAATACGGCGCAGCTTCTGGTCTCAGCTAACTGTCGCTAATCGCCGCTCGAAAGACCCGAGCGTGCCGCACACGCCACCATGACTTTGCGAAGCCCTCTGCTTTCGGGCTATTCATCGGGGAAGTTAAGTTCAACCCCATTGCCCGCAGGGTCACTAAGGAACAATTGAACCCGCTTCAGCTCGGTGATACGAGCAGTAGTGTATTCAACGCCTAGTTGCGAAAGTCGCTGTTGGCATTTTTGAAGGCCTGAGCAATTGAACGCCGCATGATTGAATGAAGATTGACCAGGCAGTGTTGAACTGTCTTGCGAAGATTCAGACAAATGTAAGACAGCATGGTCACCCACGTACAGCCAGTAGCCAAACTTCTGGAAACGCGGGCGATATCCGACAGTCAATCCCACTGTTTCTGTGTAAAAAACGCGCAACCTCTCGAGGAGTTCGCGGGGCGCACTCAAATTGTAATGATCGAATTCAAGAATCTTCATTGTATTGGCGGCTAACAATTGATTTGGCAACCGTCATCAAAAGGCTGCTGTGAGTCACAATTCGTCTTATTACCGCAGATTTTTCGAACGGCAGCCATGCGGTGTGAAGCAACCTTTGGTCGGCTTCCTGACGCGCGCCTCAGAACGGCCGATTGCGGTCATTGCTCGCTTAGTTTCTGCAAAAATCTCGGCATATGTTGGTCGCTTCGGTCCAGTGGAATGTCGTTCTTATGAAACCACCTCACCTCGCGAAATTCTGTGTCATCAAAGTCTAGTCTTGCGCTTCGATCGCCCCGTAGCAGGTACCAGAGAGACACATCCGTATGGCCCGCCGTCTTGCCTACGGTTTCAGTAATCGTTATGAATATTGGGCCGTCTTTCAAGAACGCCGCTTCGATTGATAATTCCTCTTTGGCTTCGCGCAGAGCAGTGTCTCTCGGATGTTCACCCGGTTCAACGTGCCCACCGGTCGGCAACCACAGTTCCGCATTTATGTGGTCCACAAGGAGAAGGTGATCGTCATCCACAACTGCGAAGTAAGAAACAAGGTGCTTGGGTGGCGTTGCGGGTTTTTCGAGCCGACAAATTTCGGCCCCAGAGTCTATCCAGTCAAGAACATTCAGTATGGACTCTCTCTCCAAAGCGTCCAGTGGCTCGATTAGTCCTATTTCTTTTCTGATCTCTGCTCTCATTCGATCACTGTACAGATAATCGCCTTCAATATTATCGATACACGAGAGCCCGCTTCGGTTCAAAAGCGGCCCTTTTCAGTGCCCCAAAAAAGAATGGCAGTGGATCGATCTTTGGCTTGCTGACGCAGATTAACGTTGTGGTATTGCGCCGTGTTTCTGTAACTCTTCGCCGATCAGGTCGGCCAGCTGCTGCGCACCGAAGCTTGGCAACGGTCGGCCATTTACAAAGTAGGTCGGCGTCTTGCTGATCTTCAGAAGTACGGCATCCTTTCTGTCCTGCTCTACACGCACCAGGGCTTCCATTGAGTTCATGTCGGTCATCAACTTATCCATGTCCAGACCCACGCTCGCAATTGCCGGTCCGATTTTTTCCGGCAGTACAGTGTGGTTCTGGGTCCACTGCCCTTGCGCGGCAAGCAGGGCCTCTAAGGTTTCCCAATACTTGCCCTGCTGGCGACTCGCCTCCAGCACCTGGACCGCATATTGGGAACCCGAATGAAACGCGACGTGGCGAACCGATAAGCGGATTTCGCCGGGCACCTGGGACATCCACTCTTTAACCATCGGAAAAAACACGGCGCAAGTTTCGCAGGCTGGATCAAGAAATTCGACGATATGCACTTTGGCGTCCGCGTCACCATAGGATGGTGCGTTTTCGCTCTCCAGGGCCGCAGCGCGCGCGGCGGCCTCGTCTTGCACGGGCTGAATCTCGTCACTGGCCTTTCCGCAGGAGGTTAGTAGCAGCGCGGCGGCCAGGACCAGGCCGGTCGGCCCAACGCTCTTGATGTTAATCATACCGATTGCCTGTTAATCAAAAGGAACTGCAAATTAACACCTGCCAGAGTCGGAGCCAACAGCCGCTGCAGCCGTTCGCCTGATCTGGCCAGCCAGCTTCCTGGACTATGGTTTGGGATACTTCGATAAAGTCGCAAACGGGGCAGAGCCGAACCAGCAACACGGGGTCAAGGTATAGCAATAGCCTATTCAGAAATAATGAAGACTCACTTGAGTTCGTAAACTGTAATTTGACTCACAAGCTGGCCGCGTAGAAGGGCATAAGATCGCCAACACTATTGCTTTAGGTGGGCGCTGTGAGAGTTTTTGTCGAATTTTCGGAAGATAGGCCGAACAACCTCTTAATCAGGCCTTGTCAGGACTAAGCCGAGAATGATGGTATGCCGCCTGCGCGCCAGACCGCCGTAATCTTATCTTGCATTTGCGTCATTGCCGGCCAGAAATTGCCGGGCAGTCCTTTGCTGTCAGGATGAAACGTCTCTCTCAGTGCGTTAAGGAGCGAGCCGAATTGTTCGCGCAAAGCAGCGTCATGTTTCGCGAGCGCGTCGCTGGTTTGTTCCGCCCGCGGATAGACCGGCGGCAGATGGTGCTCGTTAGCCAGGATAATTGAGAGTTTTTGATAGTGGCTCATCGTCGGGGCAAACCACCCGGAATGGTAGTGCTGCGCGTCAGTCTGTTTGGGGGGCTCGAATTCACGCGGCACACATTGACCGGAAGCGCCCTCACCCTGCGCCACGATTGCATCAATGGCATGCAACGCAGAATCGAGGTCTGTGATTTTCTGACTGAATCCGATATCGATATTGAGCCTGGGGGTGTAGCCCTCAAACGCCGCGGCCTGCATGTATTCGGCTTGCGTACCAACAAAACAGTTATCCCATAATTTGGTAACGCCGATCTTGAGCGCCTCGTAAAGTTCGCCTATCGAGTCGTAGCTGTCCTTGTCGGCCCAGGCAGTCTTGCTCGGTACTTCCGGTAACTCGATTGCGCAGAACAGCTTCAGCTGATTCTGGTCGAGTGGCCCGATACCGACGACATAGTCTCGCAGCCTTTCCGGCAACTCAGCAGGATCCGGGTGAATGAAGGGAATACGCGTGTGGTCTTCATAATGCGGGCGCTCGAATCCGGGCACATGCCCAAGCGCGATACACAGATTACTCGCGAGCTCCAGGTGCAGCATTTCCTGTACCGCGACCGAGGCCAGCAGTTTGGCTGAAACCGGGTAGTCTTGCCTTTCGATCTTGTCGAGATCCCGGATCGAATAGAGTGCCGACAGGTACAGGGGAATAGTCCATAGCTCGAGGTCCACGGCGTGCTGCAGGTTTGCGTGAAGGTCCTCTACAGACCAGTTTTCAGGCGCTTTCATATTCAGGCATCTTCATCCGTATCCGAAATGGCCTTAATCTTTGTAACGTAGTGTTGGACGTGATGGTCAGAGACGTCCATATCGCCGAGATTCGCCCAGAAACTGCCGTCAGGTGACAGCTCGGACTGGTGCTCCGTAAACACCTCATAGCCGCCTCCCTCTTTCAGATGAACCTCGTGGCCAAAGTGATGAAACGCTTGAGATGGCAGCGTCGGCGGCGTCATCGGCACGACGTCATCCTCATTAATTACGCGCCACAATGGCAGGTGTCGATATCGGTTCACGCCTTCATCGTCGGTCACCTTTGGTTGACCAAAGGTCACGCATGTACCCAGAGTCACCGACTCGTGGCTGAAGCGCATCATGAGGATCGCTGCCACAGCTCCCCCGAGGCTGTGCCCTGTCAGTCGCGTCTCATAGTCGGGCACTAACAGGTCCTTGACAAGGTCGTAGACTGCGCTTGAGCTTTCAAGAAAGCCACAATGAATCGGAACGCCGACCGAGGTATCTACTCTTTCATGGATCCTAAGGTCAGTCCACACGTTATTGAAATTATCCGTTCCGCGAATCGCTACCCACTGCACTTTCTCCGCATGGTCTACCTCAACGAAAACCAGCAGATTGAGTTCCTCCAGCAATTTAATATACAGGGTCGCCGACCCGCCGAAATTTCGCCGTATTTCCTGCGGGTCTTCATACGAGGCGGCCGCACGACTCACGTGATCGTAAAAGAGATCGAAATCGATATTTACCTTACTCATGCTCAAGCTCCTGCTTGAAGGCAAGTTCTGGCTTGGAACGACGCTGACTACCTCAGCCACTCGAAGAGTGTTTCAAGATGAACCCGATATTTCGGATCGAGGTAGTTGAAGGTTATGCCGCGATCGGTCAATTCCCAATAATGCGCGCGATCTTCGGTCGCAAGGTGAGCACGAACACGTTCGAGGCGATCCGGGTTCTCTCCTGCCAGGTCATTGGCTATCAGTCGCGCGCGATCCAGGTCGCCCATCTCTATTAACATCGTTGCTGCCTGGATCTGGGCACGTCGTACGCCGAGCAGACTATCCTCCTCGGTGTCCATTCTTATTTCGCGGTCAAACCCGAGCAGGAGTACAAGCAACGGGTCAAGATTCGACGATCCGCGTCTCGCGCTGTTCTCCACCAGTCGCATGACGTCGTAGGAAGCAACTTCCAGGAGAAAGGTCTGCCCCAAGCTGAATGCCAGCTGCCCGTAGAACTGAAAATGCCGTGCGATTTCCTCGACGACGGACGCGTCTGACTCATCGGTAATCGCCTCGGCCAACAGGCGGTACTGATTGAACAAATAGTAGGACGTGCGTTGATCGCCGACATTGATCGTGCTGCGCAGGTAGCTGTTGAAACACCTGATACACAACTGCAGCAGCGGCCTGTTTTCGGAAACGGCATCGGTCGCCATGCGTCTCGTGTTGATGGCTATCAGGTAGGATATGTCGCGCATGTGCATACTGCTCATCACCATGAGAAGCAGGTACTGCCGGCAGACCTTGACTTCGAACCAGGTTGCGTCCTTTTCAATTTGAGCCAATGCAAACGGTTCGAGAGAAACGAAGTCAGGGTCGTTCTCGATGGACTCGCAGATTCTGAACCACTCTTTCGGAAGTTTTGACCGCTGGTCCTGGTAATGACTAACCAGGTCTGACAGCGCGTCAATACCGGCCATCGCAATAGAACGATCGCTCTGTTCCATGGCGCTGCGTACGACGTCATGCAACTCGTCCACAGCTTCGTTTACTTGCTCGACGTGGGCTGTCCGGAAGTTGTCGGCCGCCATCGACATCGCGCCCTCCGCCTCAGCCCGAATCCGTCGAATCATATTCATCGGCGACACGAACGAGAGCACGTATGCGAAGTACGGGAGGATAATCAAAAGAGACAGGACGACCAGGATGATGGTCAAAAGAAAACCCGCGCGCGGCAGCACGGCTTGCACTGGCGCATCCGTCAGCGTCGTCGTTGCCCAAAAGCAGACGATGGTCGTAATGACAAAGAAACCGAGAACAATGACGTTGGCGGGTTCACGAATAAACAGCGAAGTAATACGGTGGTTGTAACGATTTGCAGCCAGCTCTACGATAATCGCAACCACCGTAATTGCGATGCCGAGTATGGCGAGCATTACCCCCGTAGCCGTGGCCAGACTTTCTGCGAGAACGCCTAAGTCGGCTTCCCGAAGCCACCGCAAAGGATCAGCGTAGATGATCGCCGCTGACCCTTCCAGCGCCTGTGACATTAGGATCAGCGCAACTGATATAACGAGAAGCAGGAGCGTAGCACCTGCATAAATGAGTTTCTTATTCTGCATCTACAACAAGCGTAGCCGAAGTACAGGGGCGATGCATCCGATTACTGCTTCGCGCACTGTTGCGCGTAGTGCCTGGCGTTGACCGTCTCAAATGTTTCCCGGGCCTCCGTTAACAAAACCTCGCGCCTGTTTTCATCAATGCGAGCCAGCTCGAGCAGCGTACGGCCGACGTCGAAAAGCATCCCCGATTCCTGTGCTCTGTCTCTCGCCGCAGCGAGGTGCTTGCGAGCGCCTTTTAGTCGCCCTCGATCTGCCGCATACATGCCGCGCAGCAAATGTGACTTCGCACGGACATTCACAAATGTTTTTGCATGCTTCGAGAGGAGCCTGGTTCCCTTCCTGACCTGGCGATGTAGCTTCGGCAGATCGACGCTCTCATCGGCAGGCGGATGACGCAGGATCTGGATGAAGACTTCTATCGTCGCCGCGAAATGATCCGCCGTGTGATATCCGGTTGGCGGGTGTTTTAATAAATAGCGAAAAACGTAATTTGCTTCTTCGAGTGCCTCGGCCACACGTCCCTGGCGCAAACGCGTAACGGCGATTCCCCGGCGCTTCTCAATATCCATGTCCTGATCCGTCTCGGGACTCGGTATTGCCAGCGCCTCCGCCAACGCTTGGTCTGCTGCTTCAGTTTCGCCACTGGCCAGGCGATCCTCAACTTCATCCAGCAATGAACGGGCCTTGAGACGCAGATCACCAATACGCTCGGCCACCTCGCGCGCCTCAGACCAGGCTGTCGGTGCGAAAGCAAAGTCCCCGGAGCACCGCGCCGCCGCGGATCGAACCAGCCGCACCTCACTTTCGAGAGCGTTGTCACACATATCGACGGCTATGCGCAACGCTTTGTCACTAGCCTCACGCAACTGGCCCCATTCGGCTTGCTGCGCAAACATGAAGGCACGCAGGTGCCACACATAGCCCTGCGCTGCGGCCAGCTCGGGCTGTTCACACATCTTGATCGCGCGTTGTGCGAAGCGCTCGGCTGGGCGTCCCCAACCAATCAGGTAATAAAGAACAGCCGCATTGATCATGACGCGTGCCAATGGTGCAGAATCACCGGCCTCTTCCCCAAGATTCAAGCCACTCAGCGCCATGTACAGAAGATGGGGCGGTGCTTCTCCCTCCATATAGTAGGCTTGGCCAAGTTGCTTGTAGCACTGCACGGCCTCGTCGAGCAGCTTCTTCTCCGAGGCACGACGTCCCCGGTAGCGTGACGGGAACAATCCGTGCAGGTACTGCGTGAACAATTCCCGAACGATCCAGATCGTCGTCTTACCCATTGTCTCCGGAATCGGTCTGTGCAGCTGCTCGAGTGCGCGCTCAAGATGAACCCTGCTCGCCGGCATGTCACCCAGGTAATAGGACGCAATACCGATGTCCTTCTCCCACAAGGCGCGCCGGTTTGGCGACTCCTCGATTGCTCCCGAGTCCATTAACTCAATTGCACTGGACAGAAACGAAACGGCTTCTCGAAACGCACCGTCGCGCATGGACCGATTTCCGGCTCTTTCGAGATAGAAAAGGGCTTTCGGTCCATCGGCAGCTTCGAGCCAGTGATGTGCGAGCAACGGGTACTGCGTCGCGTGATCAGCTTTGTTGAACTCCAGGGACCTGGCGACCGCTCTGTGCAACGGTCGGCGCTGTGCACCAGGCATCGTGCCATAGGCCACGTCGCGGGTGATTGAATGCCTGAACAGGTATTGCAGGTCCGGTTCCGGCCGTTCTTCATCCACGAGCCTTGCATGCATGGTGTTGCGCAGCCTCGCCGGCACATGGTCCCGATCATGCGCGAGCGGGTACGCCTGCTCGACCAGGCTACAGGCAAACTGCCTGCCGATGACGGAGCCAACTTTGAGGCACATCTGTTCGCCTGCCGGCAACGCATCCATGCGACTTACGATTACCTGTTCGACGGTCGTCGGCAAATTCTCGTCCGATAGTTCAGTCAGGCTGCATTCCCCTTCCTTGACTCGAACCATGTCGCGTTCCACGAGCGTGCGGAGCAGTTCTTCCGCGAAGAACGGATGACCACTCACCCGTTCGTGAATGAGGTCTGCCAGTTCCGCGGGAATTTCGTTGACGCCCAGATCTCGCGCCAGCAGTAAGGCCATTTCGTCTCGCGACAGGCTTTCGAGCTCCAGTTTCCGCGCGCCGGGATAGTCAAGAAGCTGCTGCAACTCCTCGGACACCGCTTCACCCTCGGGCCTCGTCGTTATGATGCTTAGCTCGAACCGGACAGCTTTCATCAAGCCGTGCAGCAGCGCCCAGGACCCGGAATCGAACCAGTGAACATCCTCGACCGCCAGCATCAATCTTTGCGTCGATCTTTTTCTTTGCAGGAGGCCAATGAGCAGGTTCTGCATGTTCGCGGCTCTGACGTCGCCGGTCATCCCCGCCGTCACTTCGTCGTCGGGCAGGCTCAGTGGCAATACATCGGACAACAACGGCAGGAGCCGCGCGTACTCGCCCATGTTGTTCATTGCCTGGCTGACATTGGCTGCCATCTCATCGCTCGACATGTTCGTGCTGAGGTCGAAGAGATCCATGAACACCGGGCGCCACGCGTGGTATGGGCTTGATTTTTCGATCGCGTCCGCAGCAGCCCGCAGAATTCGAAACCCGCGCGCCTCGGCAAGCTGCGATGCGTGCGCCAACAGCTGGGATTTACCCAGTCCCGCTTCGCCCTCTACGATGAAAATCTCATGTGCCTCTGTATCGTCGAGACCCTGCGTAATCTCGCCTATTTCCGCCTTGCGGCCAACGATTTGGCTCTTGATGCGGGCCGTCTCCTTGCGCATCGAAGGCTCGAACGTCACGATCGAATCTGCGAATCCCTTGACGGTTATCTCGCCTCTTGGTTCGAACGCCATCTGTCTTCGTGCCGCCTGGCGCGTGGCCTCGTCGCAAAGTACCGCACCGCACTCCGCAGCCTGCATTAGTCGCGCCGCGCGATTGATGACGTCACCACGAAGCATGTAGTCACGCCGTGCTTCGCTACCGAAAGCACCGCAGATTGCGCGCCCTGTTGTAACGCCAATGCCGGATGCCGCATAGTCGCCAAGGGCCGAACAAAGCTGCTGCGCACAGTAAGCTGCCCTCTCGGCGTCGTTCTCATGGGCTTTGGGTGGTAAGCCGAATGCCGCGAGCAGCAGAATGCCTTTCGAATCCACGTCGACTTTGATCGTTCCCTCGCAACGATCGACGATTTCCTGGAACCTCTCGATGCTCTTATCGGCCTGTTGCTGTGACTCTTCTGATGACTCTACAGGCGGCAGGCTTGCCAGTACGACGGACACTGTCCGTGACTCCGCGAGCCACTCGGACTCCGGTATGTCGAGGCGGTCGGCCACGGCGGAAGGGATAAATGGCTGCAGATCCAGGGCGTCATCGAGCCTGACCTGCTTTTGGGGCATCGCGTCAATCTGTGTCCGGACCTGTTTCAGAACAGCGCCGCCCGAACTCGTCTGGATGCCGACGCAGTACTCACGAACATCCTGCCATGCAGTCGGTCCGAGAAGGACGCCACCGATCTTTGACTCTGCCTCTGCCTCCACAACTTCGTCGAGTGCGGCGCCGGACACGACGAGTTCCCAGCGACCTTTGTGGCCACCCAGGTAACTAATTAGCAGCTCACCGGAGCTGACGCCGATACGTGTGGCCATCGCATCGTCTTCTTCACCAGCGCGAATGCGCAGTGTCTTCTGGATCTCGAGCGCGCAGCTTGCTGCCTTGAGTATCGGCTCCGTGCCCGATGTCACATCCATCGGCCAGTGACAAAGAAAAGCATCGCCCGCCACGTAAAGCACGTCGCCGCCATGCTTGATGACAACATCAACCAGGTTCTTGAAGTAACTGTTGAGCAACCAGGTCAGTTGCTCCAGCCCAGCTTGTCCTTTGTGTGAATAGCGTTCAACAATGGAAGTGAACTGCTGGATGTCGCTAAGTAACAGAACACCCTGTGTAGTTGTCACCTCGAAATCGTGAATCGGCGGCTCAAGCTCAAGGCGTGTAAGCAGCAACCTAGGAAGGAAGCTAATCTGTGCGAGTGCCGTAGACCGCATGACCTTCCTGGCAAATGTGCCGTTGCTGAATCGGTCGTATGCTAACATGACGCCTCCGATATGTGCGACGCATATAGGCTGCGAAAATAACTAACTAAAACAGGTCGCTAGCTGAAGGAGAACAAATTGGGACTGCATACGCCTCGCCTTACAAGGTCGGCTGTACCTGAACAAAAACAGTACGAGTTAACCGTTGAACCCAAGCAGATTCAGAACGCGCTCAACCTGGCACTGAAGCTGAAGAATCGTGCACAAATGCCAGCGTTATTAACAGCCATCAACGCGAATAAAGATGGCGTTCATCATGCGCTGTCTTCTTTGCACTACGTGCACTTCGCGAGATTTCTGCCAACGCCTGATTTCAGTACGCTGCAAGTTGTTACCTCTTACGACGGTGACCTTCAGTCCTACCTGATGGATTTCGTCAACGTACTGGGTCCTGTGTTCAACGCGATTCTCGACTTTATCGAGGGTGCGCCGCGCCTGCCGGTTGAGCGCTACCCCAACGAATTCATCGACTTCGTGAACAACAACAACGTTCCGTCTGGCGGTGTCTGGTCGGCATATCCGGAGATGACTGTGATCGAGATTATTCGCCCGAGCACAATCAAATGAGCGCGCCAAAAGGAAACTATCACGCACACAAGTCGACCCTGGACCTCGATGACATTCAGGGCAACATACTTCGCGGCTACAAGCAAAGAAATGGACGCCACTTTGCATTGCGAGTCGTTAATGGTGGCAGCGCCCGCGGATTCCTCGGCGACATCGTCGATCCGGACTCAAAATTGCCACAAGTAACAACAGCGGCACATTGGGGCGACGACCGGCCGCCATACTGCCTCAATATCGGCATTACGCATGCCGGGCTCGCAGCACTGGGCATCCCGAAATCGATGCTGGAACAGTTTCCAAAGCCGTTCAGCCAGGGACCAGCTGCCCGCGCATCGGAGGTCGGCGATGAAGGACCGAGTGATCCGCAATTGTGGTCTGTCGGCGGTCCAGGGACGCCGCCGGTGCATGTGGTTCTGTCGTTGTACACGACCGAAGAGACGAATCCGCAACAGGGGCCGTTGTCGCAGCAATTGCGTGAGGCGTTCGGTGAAAGTGGGCTCGACGAAATATGGTCGCTCGATACCAACGCATTCCCAGACGGGAAAATCCACTTCGGTTACCGGGACGGTATCAGCCAGCCCAATGTCGAGGGGGCTCCTGGCGGTCGCCTGAAGGACATGCAACCTGACTCGCTGACCGGGGACTTCTTGCTCGGCAAGAACTACCGCAACCTGTACAAGGGCAATTATATTGGCGGTATTCCGCCAGAGCTTGGAGACAACGCAAGCTATGCCGCAGTGCGAGTTCTCGATCAGCATGTAGAGGATTTCGAGAATTTCATCAACACGGTCGAAAAACGCCACCACATGGATAGCGAGATGGTCGCAGCCAAGATGGTCGGGCGCTGGAGGAATGGCAATCCACTGGTGTTAACGCCGCATCGTCCCGACCCGGACCCGGAGATCCCCTGGGACAATATCGACAAGTACGACTATGCGCCGAGCGACCGCGCGCCTGAATATCTCGATGACAAGGACGGCATGCGATGCCCGATCGGCTCGCATATGCGACGCCTCAATCCGCGCAGCAGTCTCGTCATGGGCTCGCCACACTCACGAAGAATAATTCGGCGCGGCATGCCGTATGGCCCACAGTTCGATCCCAAGGAACCTGTGAAAGCGGAACGCGGTCTTTTTGGCTACTTCATTTGTGGCGATCTTGCGATGCAATACGAGTTCCTGATGGGTACCTGGGCCAACGGTGATTTCTCGACCTCGGGCTTGCGGGGAACACGGGACCCTATTCTCGGTGCGCAACCTGAGGAAGGCGGTCAGTTCGTGATACGAACTGAAGACGTGCGCGATCCGATTGTCGTGGATGACATGCCGCGACTTGTTACAACACGCGGCAGTCTCTATTGCTTCTTGCCGGGCTTAAACGGCCTGCGATTCATTGCCGGGAAGGAGTTAGTCCGATGAGTATTAACGCAACATTGGCCGAACAACTCCACACCCTGTTCGATACCCCCGACCCACGCGAAGTGCCGAGCGGCGTTCTCGTCTGGTTTGGCGATACGACATTCCCGGACGGCCGGGAGCCGACGGGGCTTTCGCCACAGCAGTGGCAGATGTATTACTCCCGACTGGAAACGGGTGCCTTGATGCCAGACGTGCTCCCGGCATCGACAGCACTGGCCAGGCTGAGTAATACGTTTCCAGCGGATGGTCCCGTGCCGATCGCCATTGCAAATGTGGCGTTGTCGGTCCCGACCACCGACTTTTCGAAAAAAGTGGAGGCCGCGGCAGCGGCCGGAAAAGGCCTGGACCCTGCACCCGACGGCCTGAGCTCGGTCATCGAGAACGCACATGCCTTCATGGCCGCGGGAATCCTGGCGCCGCAGTTTAACAAGCCTGTACCCGCTGTCCGCTCACGAGTGGTGACTTTCGTCGTCGACGAACGTTTTTACTGCAGTAATCCCGGCGCGCCGCTTCCTGATGCGATCGACCTTGACCTCGGCGACGGCAGCCCGGTGCGCTCGGTACGTTTTGGGGAACAGGTGACCGGGCGTTACCCGGATACCGATGAAATTACGCTCAAGATCACCTGCCACTACGGCGACCAGGCACTCCACGCGGAGACCAGTCTGCCGATCAGTGAAGATGCTGTAGCTCCCGCCCCGGATGAAACCTGGCCGCTGTATGGCCTGGGCTCCGGCAATACCGGCCAGGCCTGGGTCTGGCGCGCGCCAGGCCATGCGGAAATCGTCAATCCGTTGATCGTCTGTGAAGGCTTTCCGGGCGGCTACCCTCAAGACTATGTGTATGACGTGCTCAGCAGCTGCGGCACCGTGAAGAAGCTGCAGGAGCGCGGTTACGACCTGATCATCATCGGGTTGGCCAATGGTGCGGACAGAATGCAAAACAACGCCGACGTAGTGGTCGCCTGCATCCAGGAAGCGCTGGGCAAGGTGGCCAAGACCAACGGCGCCGAGAACCCGCTGGTCGTGGGCGGTGTCAGTATGGGTGGACTCGTCACTCGCTACGCGCTGGCTCTGATGGAGTCCAGGGGCCAGCACCACGGGACGCATTTGTTCTTCTCGGTCGACTCGCCGCATGGCGGTGCTTACACGTCGGTCGCCGATCAGTGGTTGCTGCATTACCTGAAACCCTCATCGGTTCTGGCGCAGAATCTCTCCGCACTGGTCGATTCGCCGGCAAACCAGCAATTCATGCAGTACTGGGTCCAGGGCGGCGAAGTCATTGTTAGCCCGATGCGCGAACAGTTCTTGGAGGATCTCGAAGCTATCGGGTCCTGGCCGGAAAAACCGAAGCGTATTGCGATAGCGAGCGGTCGTGGTGACGGTAAGCGCGAAATACCTGCGCACGCCAAGATGCTTGAATGGGCCGGCAGCGAATTTGCCTCCGCAACACTCTATACTTTGCCGGAATCAGACAAACCGGAGGTCATTGGTGAGGCGTATTGTCTCCGCGCAGACCCCGATACGCCGCCGAGCCTGTCGACGCAAACCGAGTATTCCTGGGAGGGCGCGCCGGGCGGCTCGAATGTGTATGAAGCCATGACGGCCGGCGTTGCCCGCCTGATCGGCGTTGGCGACTTGCAGGACGACTACCCGATAACCCTTTGTATCGCCACCGTTAGCGCACTTGGCGTTGACGCATCGAAGGCTGATCCATTCCAGCCAATACCGCCACCGGGCAGCGACTGGTCACCATTCCACGACTACGTTTGGGGCAAGAAGAATACCCATCACATGTCCCTGCACCCGGCGTCATCCAAGTTCCTGTTGAAACACCTCGGCACGCCCAAGCCGGAACCCGTACCAGAACCTGCGCCTGGCAAGCCAAAGTGGAGCCCGGACTCCTTTAATCCTCATGACCCCGAGTACAGCAGGAACCCGTATCCGATTTACGCCAAGATGCGTAAACACTCGCCGGTACACTGGGTCGATCCTTACGAAGCTTTCTGGGTGTTCCGCCACGAAGACGTGATGCGGGTGCTAACCGACTCGGAGGTATTTTCCGAACTCAACTTCGCAAAAAATAACCACGACGTTCCGACGAAACCTGCGCCCGGACCTTTCGACGTTCTCGCCAACAATCCACAGGGTCTGTTTTTCCTCGATCCGCCGCGCCATGGCGAAGTACGCAAGCCGATGGACAAATTCCTTGTGCAGGCTGCCGCCCAGGCGGAAGCGATCGCGGCCATTGTCTCACGCAAGCTCCTGGTCGAAGCGAAGCAGAGCGGTCGTATGGAGTTCTACAATTCGTTCGCACTGCCGCTTCCTTCGAGTGTCGTCCTGCAAATAATGGGGATTCCGCAGCAGGATTGGGCGGGCATCGTTCAGTGGGTCGGCGCTGTAGAAATGGGGCACGACATCACGCAGCCGCCCTCGATACAGGGCACGGCAGCA
>Ga0316201_10001086_pt1 | contig 17547 bp, 15 predicted proteins | sample CS6wburrow_MG_FD_204516 | JGI IMG/M metagenome (GOLD analysis project Ga0316201, IMG submission 204516) | Coastal sediment microbial communities from Delaware Bay, Delaware, United States - CS-6 worm burrow | ecosystem: Environmental > Aquatic > Marine > Coastal > Sediment | place: USA... | reverse complement strand
TTCAATTCGAACGGCACGGCTTCGCTGCCCCCCAGCGCACCGGTTTGCAGTGAAAAATCAGTCAACCGATAGTGTGTGCCGGCCTTCCGGTCCATATACTCAACCCGGGCGTCGCGGATATTCAGCCCGGCGATCCGCTTGCTGGAAAACAGCCCCGGATCGGTTGCCGGCGCAGCAGTGTCACCACCGGTCGCAAGGTCGTCCCAGTTGTTCTGCCCATTTTCATTCACCGCCAATTGCAGGTTCAGCCCATCCAGCGTGATCTCGTCGACCGAGATTTGCTTGCGGAACAAGGGTGCCAGCGCGACGCCGGCACGGGCCCGGCCGATCTGCACCTGGGGCTGTTCGCCAAAACCAGGAGCGTTACCCAATGAGAGGTCGCTGACTTCCACGGCCAGCCACGGAAATACCGAGAAGTCGAGTTCACCATCGATGATCAATTCCCGGCCGGTCTGCCGGTTGACCTCCGAGGCAATGGCCGCCTTCAAGTCCTCCTTGTCATAGATCACGGGGAGCAGCAGGCCCGCCAGTAACAGCAGCAGCGCAACGGCAACAATCAGTCCCAACAGGATCTTAAGCAGACGTTTCATCGACTCGGACTCCGAACAGTTGAACCTCCAGTTTATCGCATTCATGGGGTAAACTCTGGCCTCCGTCAGGAATGGCGCACTTGGATTTGCCGATGGCCATGAAGATTGCCGGCTCGATCTTGTTATTGCTGGCCTGCACGCCGCTGGCGGCAGACGAGTGCGTGGTCTTGCTGCACGGTTTGTTTCGTACGGATAACTCGATGAACAGGATGGCCGAAATATTGGCTGAGTCTTCCTACCGGGTGCAGAATGTCGCCTACGAATCGACCGAGCAGCCCGTCTATGTGCTTGCTGAACAGGCTGTCGAAGAAGGGCTGGAGGCCTGCGGCGATGCGCAGAAGATTCACTTTGTGACGCACTCGATGGGCGGGATTCTGGTCAGGGTATACCTGGAAGATCACGACATCGAGAGAATGGGCAGGGTTGTCATGCTCGGTCCGCCCAACCAGGGCAGCGAGGTGATCGATCGTTATGCCGGCTGGCCGGGTTTTGAATGGTTCAGCGGGCCCGCGGGCCTGCAACTGGGCACCGGGGAAGCCAGTGTGCCGCGCGCTCTGGGGCCGGCCGACTTCGACCTCGGAATCATTGCCGGCAACCGGACGCTCAATCCCATTCTCTCGCAGACACTTCCCGGCAAGGATGACGGCAAGGTTTCCGTGGAAGCAACGCGCATGGAAGGAATGGACGACCACCTGGAAATGCCGGTCAACCATGTTTTCATGATGCGGGACAAGGATGTGATCGACCAGGTGCTGCATTACCTGGAGAAAGGGTCGTTCAGACGGGCGCAGGGAAGCGAGACACCTTAGTACTGCTCCTTGGGAAATATCTTGAAAATCTGGTCCATGATCCGTTGACCGGTGTTGCGTGCCGGTTGCCTGTGAAGGGTCTCCTCGCTGTTGACCCAGTACGGTTTGCCTTTCTCGTCCAGCAAAACCCGCCAGGCGTTATCCGGATCCATGTCGCGGTGCATGACCTCGGCGAGTTCTTCGGCCAGGCTGGCACTTTCTACAAACACACCTGCTTCCGTGTTGATGTTGATCGATCGCGGGTCGAAGTTCATCGAGCCGATGAAAGACAATTTCCGGTCCACGACCGCGGCCTTGGTGTGCAGACCGACGAAGCCGCCCTCCACCGGCGGCACATCGACAATGGAACGGATCGCCGCGTCGGAACGCAGTTCATACAACTCGGCCCCGGCGTTGATGAAATCGTCGCGCCAGTCCTTGTAGTGACTGTTGACGGCGGGCACATCGTGAGAGGCCAGTGAATTGGTGAGTATTTTTACCGTGACACCGCGGTCCGACAGGCTTTGGATGAAGTCGATGCCGGGCTGCCCGGGAATAATATACGCGTTGGTTATCAGCAGTTCTTCCTGTGCAAGATCCATGAAGCCAAAGATTTTTCTGGCCACATCCTGTTCGATAGCATCCCCGGCCGTGGTGTCGAACACGACGTAACTGGTCCCGGGATGCAGTTCACCTGCGACGGCCGCCAGCTCCGCGCTCCAGTCGCGCGGTTCAGCACCAAACGCCTGTAGCTCTTCCGCTGTGACGACCTTCTCCCTGAGCTTTTTGTCTTTTTCTTCGACAAACTCCGGGTCATGCTCCGTGTCCAGGTTCGCGGCGGAGACGACCCACTCGCTGTTCCAGAAATGATCGAACATCTCGTTGGCCTGGCGGGCGACTTGCCCGATGCCGAGCACGTCCAGGTCGTGGAAGTTGTAATCGCTGCTCAGGCCAAAGTAATGATCGCCCAGGTTCCGCCCGCCCAGGATGGCGGCATTTCCGTCTACGATGATCAACTTGTCGTGCATGCGGATGTTGAGCCGCTCAAATCCGGCGATCATTTCGCCCGCCCGGGACAGCGTGTTGCGTTTTTTCCAGGGGTTGAACAGTCTGAACTCGACGTTAGGCAGGTTGTTAAGCTCGTAGATCAGCTGGTCCTGACCCATCGTCAGCAAGTCGTCGATCACCAGGCGCACCCGCACACCGCGCTCGGCAGCGTCCAGGGCACGTTGAAGGATCAGCCTGCCTGAATGGTCGGGGTACCAGAGGTAGGTCTGGATATCCAGTGAGCTTGCGGCTGAGTCGATCAGGGTCAGTCGCCATTTGAGTGCATCGTAACTGCCGTCCAGCAGCTTGAAGCCGGAGTGCTGTGGACCGTGATCGGTGAATATCTGGTCGGCCATCCCGGCCAGCACGCCCTCTGTTGCCGGCGGCACGGCATAGCTGGGTTCAGGTCTTTCAGGGTCCTCGCGCAGGGAAGGGCCTGCACACGCAGCCAGCATGATCGACAAAGCCAGGCTCAGGAACACGCTTGCCGGCCGTGTGTTCACTTGGTCAGGATCGCGTGCCTGGCTCATTGAATATTAATCTGCCTGGATGGAGTTTGATCATTGTAAAGTGAGTCCAATTCTATATACAATCCGGCCCATTCAACCCGGAGTAGTTTTCAATGAGTCTGAACCGTTCCCTCTACAGGCTGTTGGGCCTGGCCGCCTCAGTCTGCCTGTGCGGTGTATTCTCCGCTCCGGTCAGCGCTACCGAAGTCACCATGGAAACGCCGTTCGGCGATGTGCAAATAGACCTGTTCGAGGACCAGACTCCCGCGACCGTCGCCAATTTTCTGAACTACGTCAATAGCGGCGCTTACAGGAACTCGTTCATCCATCGCTCGGTTCCCGGCTTCGTCATTCAGGGTGGCGGCTATTACCTGGACGACGGAAACCCTGCCGCGATCGAAACCAATCCCCCGGTTGTCAATGAGCCGGGTATTTCCAACACGCGCGGGACGATCGCGATGGCCAAACAGGAGGGCAATCCGGACAGCGCCACCAGCCAGTGGTTCATCAATCTGGATGACAACTCCGATCCGCTGGACGCATCCAACGGCGGTTTCACCGTGTTTGGGCAGGTGCTGGGCGACGGCATGGATATCATCGACCAAATTGCCGATCTCCAGGTCTGGGGATTCGCGCCTCCGTTTTCCGAACTGCCCCTGATCGATTATCCCGGTGTCGGAGAACCCACCGAGGAGAATTTGGTGATGATCGAAATCACCTCGGAGACAAGTAACAGTTTCTACATCAACCCGGGTCTGAACGATGCCTGGTACAACCCGGATACCGACGGGCAGGGATTCTTCATTATCGTGTACCCGGACATTCAGCTGTTGTTCCTGTCCTGGTTTACCTACGATACGGAGCGCCCGGATGACGGTGTTACCGCCAACCTGGGTGATCCGGGGCATCGCTGGCTCACCGCCCAGGGCAATTACGCGGGCAACGAGGCGGTCCTCGACATCACGGTCACCAGCGGCGGTATTTTTGATACTGGTGTTCCGGTGCCGGTACCGGCACCGGACGGTACGATGGTCGTGACATTCGACGGCTGTAACCAGGGCACCGTGGCGTATGACATCCCCTCGATTGGCCGGCAGGGCGTGGTGCCGATTCAGCGCATCGCACTGGACAACGTGGCTCTTTGCGAGACGTTGAACTCACCGGCTGCACGGTAACCGGCAATACGCGATCAGGCTGTGCCGGAATGAAGCTGGGCCACCACCAGCTTGACGCCGGGTTCCTCCGGGTCGTTACCGATCTGGAAACCGAGTGATTTCACCAGCGACAGCATCTTGACGTTATTGGCCAGGACCTGGCCCTCCATGCGCTCCAGATTCCTGTCCCGGGCGATGTCCATCAGTTGCGCCATCAGGTGATGCGCGATTCCCTTGCCACGCCATTGGTCTGAGACGACCAGCGCAAACTCGCAGCTTTGCTTGTCCAGGTTTGTCGTGTACCGGGCAACCCCGATTTGTTCCTCGCTGTCACTGCCGAGACCGGGTTTCACCGCAACCAGGGCCATCTCGTTGTGATAGTCGATCTGGGTGAATCTCACCAGCATCTCTTGGCTCAATTCCTGCAACGAGTTCATGAACCGGAAATATTTGGATTCGTTGGACAGTTCCCTGACGAATTTCGCTTCGATTTCCGCATCTTCAGGCCGGATGGGCCGGATCACGATATTGGTGCCGTCGTTCAGCTGAAAGTTGTTGACCAGGTGAATCGGGTAGGGATGGATGGCCAGGTGATTGTATGGATCTGTTGACGGCTTGGGGTAATCGACCCGGATCCGGGCATCTACCGCCACGATACCGTTCTCATCCATGATCAGCGGGTTGATGTCCATTTCCCGGATCCACGGTAATTCGCAGGCCATGCTGGAAACATTGAGCAAAACATCGACTAATTGATCCATGTTGACCGGCGGCATGTTGCGGAAGGCCCCCAGCAGTTTGGCGACCCGTGTGCGACTGATCAGGTCCAGCGCCAGGCGATGGTTCAGGGGCGGCAGTGAAATTGCAGAATCACCCATGATCTCTACGGCAATCCCTCCGCTACCGAAACTGATCACCGGACCGAACACGGGATCATTGATGATGCCCACCATCAACTCGCGGCCATTCGGGCTGCGATACATTTTCTCTACGGTTACACCGGTGATCTTCGCATCGGGCAGCCTGGCCTGGACCTGGTCGATCAACTGGCGGTATGCGCCCCGGACTTCGCTGGCTGAATTAATGTTCAGCCGAACGCCGCCGGCGTCAGATTTATGGGAGATGTCGGCTGAAAGCACCTTCATCGCGATTGGAAAACCGATCGACTCGGCGATGACCAGCGCTTCGTTGGCCGAGTGCGCAACGGCGTTCCGAACGGTCGGTATGCGAAAGGCGTTCAGGATCGCCATCGATTCCGGCTCGGTCAGGATTTTGCGCTGCTCGGTCAGCACGCCTTCGATGATCAGCTGCGCGCCCTCGGTATCGGGCGGTTCCTGGTTGGTCGATAATCGAGAAGGTGTCTGTAGCAGCAGCCTTTGATTACGGTGGTAACGTGCGAGGTAAGAAAAAGCGTCAACTGCGTTTTCCAGAGTGCCAAAATCCGGTACCCGGGCAGCATTGAACAATTCGCGTGCCGCCTGCACCTGGCCGCCGCCCATCCAGCTGGTCATGACCGGTTTATCGCTCTTTTCCGCAGACTGGATCACCGCCTGTGCTACGGCGGTTGGCCGCGTCATGGCCTGCGGGGTCAGGATGACGATCGCGCCATCCACTCCGGGGTCTTGCAGGCAAATGTCGATGGCTTGTTGGTAGCGCTCCGGCGGTGCATCCCCGATGATATCCACCGGGTTGCTGTGTGACCACACAGAGGGAAGCACCTGGTCCAGGGCTTCAACAGTCTCTTGGCTCAGGGTGCTCAACTCGATGCCGCGGTCCGTTGCGCGGTCCGCGGCCATCACGCCGGGCCCGCCCCCGTTTGTAACGATGACCAGGCGCTCGGAAGCACTTCTGTAGCGCGCCGACGACAATGCTTTCGCTGCCGCGAAAAGCTGGCCGACGGTTTTGACCCGCAAGACGCCGGAACGGGACAGAGCGGCGGAAAACGTTTCATCACTTCCGACCAGTGCGCCGGTATGCGACATCGAGGCTTCAGCGCCCGCGGCGTGCCGACCGACCTTGAGCGCAATCACCGGCTTGATTCGTGCGGCCGCGCGCAGGCTGCTCATGAAGCGCCGCGCATCCTTGATGCCCTCGATATAAAGCAAAATAGCCTTCGTTTCTGGGTCGGAGATCAGGAAATCCAGGTAATCGCCAAAACCGAGGTCAGCCCCGATGCCGGTTGACACCACCGCCGAAAAACCGATGTCGTTTTGTTCGGCCCAATCCAGAATCGCCGTGCAGATGGCACCGGATTGCGACACGAAAGCAAGTGGGCCGGGTTTGGCGTTGTTGTTTCCGAAGGTGATGTTGAGACCCTTTTTCGGCCGTATGATGCCGAGGCAGTTGGGGCCCATCAGCCGGATGTTGTGGCGTTGAGCCAATTCCACCACCCGCTGCTCCAGCCGCAATCCCTCCGGCCCGGTCTCGCGGAAACCCGCCGACAGGATCAGCATCATGCGAATACCGTGCTCGCCGCAGGCTTCGACGATCGACGGAATACTGTCAGCCGGCGTCGCCACCACCGCGAGGTCGATTTTGTTTTCGATGGCTTCGAGCGAGGGCCAGGCCTTCTCTCCCTGGACTGTCTCGCGCTTCGGGTTAATTGCGTAAATCGGGCCCTCGAAACCGGACGACAGCAGGTTTTTGAAAACGACTCCGCCTACGGAGTCAGGCCTGTCGCTTGCGCCGAACAGCGCAACGCTTTCAGGTGCGAACAATGGGGTCAGGTAATGTGAGTTCATGCTGCGCAAGCTATCCCACTTGGTGGTTGATGTCGCGAACTTTTTGGCAGGATAATGACTCCAGTCACCAGCGGGAACAATCATCTTGCGCACAGCGTATATCAGTCACCCTAAATGCCTGGAGCATGACACCGGGGAAGCACATCCTGAGTGCGCCCGAAGGCTGTCGGCGATAGAAGACCGGTTCATTTCGACCTCGCTGTTCGATGTGCTCAGGTATTACGAAGCTCCGGAAGTCACAGAGGAACAGCTGTTGCGAGTGCACTCGCCCGAATATCTGAAATTCATCAGGGAGACAGCACCGGCCAGCGGCTATGCGCGCCTCGATCCGGACACCGTTATCAGTCCGGGCACGCTGCCGGCTGCGCAGCGTGCCGCCGGGGCAGTGGTGCTTGCCGTAGACCTCGTGATGGGCGGTGAAATGGAATCAGCATTCTGTTGCGTCCGTCCCCCGGGCCACCACGCCGAGAGCGGCCGTGCCATGGGTTTTTGCCTTTTTAACAACATTGCGGTGGGCGCTGCTCACGCCTTGCAGGAACATGGGGTAAAAAAGGTGGCCATCATCGATTTCGACGTGCACCAGGGCAACGGCACCGAGGAGATCTTCGACCAGGAACCACGCGTATTTTTCTGTTCTGCATTTCAGCATCCGTTTTTTCCATTCACGCCGCTGTTGGAAAATACGCCGAACCGGGTGAATGTGCCGCTCGATGCTTCGGCAAAAAGTGATGAATTCAGGGCGGCGGTGACCGGCCACTGGTTGCCTGCCCTGGAGGATTTCGGCCCCGAGTTGGTGTTCGTATCGGCAGGGTTCGACGCACACCGGGACGACGACATGTCGCACGTCAGCTTGACCGACAGTGATTATCGGTGGGTTTCGGAACAGATTGTGAAAGTCGCTGAAACCTCTGCCTCAGGGCGAGTGATCTCCGTGCTTGAAGGCGGCTACGAGTTGAACAGCCTGGCGCGCTGCGCTGAGCTGCATGTGCGTTCGTTGATGGGCTTGCATTGAACCGTCCCGGCCACAACCTGTTATGTTTGAAAAACTGAATACACGGATTGAACCGAACATGCGCAAAACTGCAAAAATCACGGTAGCGGGCGCCGGATTTGCCGCCCTGACCGGGATCCGCGAATTGCGAAAACGGCTTCCCGATGCGGACATCACGCTGGTGGCGCCCAAACCCGAATTTGTCTACTTGCCTAGCCTGATTTGGGTGCCCTATGGCCTCAGAAAAGGGAAGGACCTGGTTTACGACATCATGCCGCTGCTGAAAAAACTGGACGTCAGCTACGTCCAGGGCAGCGTCAGCGGGATTTCAGAGGACGGCCGGACGCTTCAAACCACCGCGCATGACATAGAGAACGATACCCTGCTGATCGCAACGGGCGGTCGCTATATCAAGAAACTGCCCGGTATCGGGAACGCCATTACGATATGTGAAGGAGTCGAAGCAGCCGAGAAGATGCGCGACCGGTTACAGGAGATGGACGGCGGCACCATTGCTATGGGATTTGGCGGTAATCCCAGGGAACCTGCCGCGATGCGTGGCGGGCCGATGTTCGAATTGCTGTTTGGGCTGGAAACCTGGCTAAGGCAGCAGGGCACCAGGAACCGCTTCCGTTTAATCTTTTTCTCGCCCGCTCCGCAACCTGGAAAGCGGCTCGGGATGAAGGCCGTTTCAAAATTGTTGAACGAGATGGACAAAAGGGGGATCGAGCCGCACCTCGGACATAAAATCAAGTCGTTCGAAAACCACGTCGTGGCCACCGAAGGTGGCGAGTTCGCGGCCGATCTGATCATGTTCATGCCGGGAATGACGGGCCCGGCCTGGGTGCAGGACAGTCCGCTGCCGCTGTCTCCCGGGGGTATGATCAAGGCTGATGCCATGACGCGGGTGGCGGGGATGGAAGGTGTTTTCGTAGCGGGCGATGGGGGCAGTTTTCCGGGGCCAGACTGGATGCCGAAACAGGCTCACATGGCCGACCTGCAGGCCGTTGCGGCCGCCCGGAACATGGCCCTTTACCTGGATGGCAAACCGGCAGCCCATAAATTCAAGGTGGAACTGCTGTGCATCATCGACACCCTGGACCGCGGAATGCTGGTTTACCGGGGTGAAAAGCGCAGCCTCGCGCTGCCCTCAATGCGTTCCCTGCATTGGGCCAAGCGTTATTTTGAGAAGGCCTACCTGAGGCACCTGTAGTCAGCGGAAGCTGCAGGTTGGCCCTTTACTCGATGCGGAAGCCGCTCAAATGGAGCAAGTCATATCCTGTCCGCAGCACAGCGGAGACTTGATCTTGCCGTGGCCGTTGGGACATTTGGAAATCTGCACTTCCTGGCCGTCGGGGAGTTCCAGCGAGTCGTTTTCCAGCGGTGCGTCGCAGTGGCCGCAGGTTGCGTTGACGCTCATTCCGCATTTTTCACATTCATAAGTTGCCATTTCAGTCTTCCTTCGGTGGGTCTATAGGATAGTGCGCCCGGAACGCTAAAATCTCAAGCCGCCCGTTATGGTGATGGCCGCGGTACCGGCGATCTGTGCCTCGAACAGAATTCGTTTGTAACGAAAACCGAACGACGGCAGGATTGCGGGCGCCACGCCCAGGCCGTTAAACGGAATCTTGTCCTCGAAGGGGTCCTTGTAGCCGTGCAAAAGGCCGCCAATAAGTTTGAAGTAAAAATACCTGGAATGGAAAAGGGGCCAGGTCTTGCCGATGTAAAGCATCTGTGAAGGCTGGTCGAAAGAGTTTCTGAAGACGGCCAGTCCCACCAGGAAATCGTTCTCGAACACCAGTTCCGGCCCAATCAGCTTCTGATGGTTGGTATGGTCCGGGTCCGGATCCCAGTGTTTCGTATACAAAGAAGTCTGAAGATTCCAGCCCTTGATCTTCCAGCCGTTGCCCGCTTGCTCTTCCGGCAGTGTTTCGTCGGCGCTGACGTTCAGAGCCAGCGCCAGCATGCCGACGAACAGGATTCTGCGAATAGCGGTTAGTTTTCTGGGCACGGCTAGATACTCTGATAGCAGGGCTTGAGTGCACGCACAGGACAACGCGTACACGCGACAAAGTCGCGATTCTAACAAACGATGCCAGTCAGGGGAATATTTTACGGGTCAGTTCAGGGCGGCCAGGGCTCGCCTGATCCACGATGCCGGGGAGGGCTGGCCGTCATCACCCGAAGAGAGTAACTCGAAGTTTGAGTCGTTTGCCGCCGTAAAACGCGACGGGTCAACAGCTTCACCAAGCAGGCCAACGGGTTTTCCGGGAAATGTGTAGATGCAATACGGAGAGGACCTGCCGACATTGACGACGTTTTTCAATTTCTCGATTTGAAAGACGGTTTGTTGCAGATTCAAGTTCATCATTTTCCTTCGCTCCGTGAAACTTTTGCTTCCTGCTGTTTACTTGTTTTAGCGGGTTTCATGAGTAATAAAGCATAAAACATGCCAACAACTCGTTAAGCCTAGGCCAGGGTTTGTAACACGCTGTATATAATACATAAAAAGTTTTTTTCAGGACCGGCTCTTATCTCAATATGCGATCAGATTAAGGAGCAGACTGACCGGTTTCGGCAGTCAATTGTCAAAAATTGTCACCCGCCGAATCGCAGGCGGTAGCAGGGAAGCGAGACTCTTTTAATTCAGCTGTGGTAATTTGACGCACGTATGAAAGTTGACGGTAAATCCTTTCGCTCGATTTGGCTGAATCCGGACGGCTGGTCGGTAGACATCATTGATCAGACGCTGCTTCCGCACGAATTCCGCGTGCATAACCTGCAGTCCGCAGACCAGGCGGCGGAAGCGATCGTCTCGATGCGTGTAAGGGGTGCGCCCTTAATTGGCGCCACTGCCGCATACGGCATGGCCCTGGCCCTCAGGGAGCGCGCCGACGACGCGCATTTGGAACGGACGGTTCAATCCCTCCTCGGTACCCGGCCAACCGCCGTCAATTTGCGCTGGGCGCTGGCCCGGATGACCGGGGCCCTGCAATCCGTCGAGGTGAGCCGGCGGGCGGAACGGGCTTACGAAATGGCGCACGAAATGTGCGATGAAGACGTGGCCATCAACGCATCGATCGGTGCGCACGGTTTCGATCTGATCCAAAGGCTGTGGCAGGCAAGAAAAGGCAAATCGAGCAGGCTGAATATCCTGACCCATTGCAATGCCGGCTGGCTCGCCACGGTGGACTGGGGTACCGCGCTCGCGCCGGTTTACCGCGCCCATGACGCCGGTATTCCGGTCCATGTATGGGTGGACGAAACCCGACCGCGCAACCAGGGTGCGGCACTGACCGCCTGGGAACTGGCGGCGCATGGCGTATCGCACGACCTGATCGTCGATAACGCCGGTGGACACCTGATGCAGCACGGCATGGTCGACCTGTGTATTACCGGCACGGACCGAACCGCACGCAACGGTGATGTTTGCAACAAGATAGGAACCTATCTGAAGGCGCTTGCTGCGCAGGCCAATGATGTTCCGTTTTATGTCGCGCTACCCGGTCCTACCATTGACTGGGATATGACGGAGGGTGTCGGCGGCATTCCGATCGAGGAACGTGATCCATCCGAAGTGACCGAAGTCCGGGGACGTCTTCCCGGCGGCGAGACGGTTGCGGTTCGGATTACGCCAGACGGCACAACGGCCCGCAACTTCGCATTTGACGTGACTCCGGCAAACCTGGTGACGGGCCTGATTACGGAACGCGGAATTTGCGCGGCCAGCGAGGAGGGTCTGTCGTCACTGTATCCCGAGCAGGAATTCTCCCATGAGTGAATCGCTGCGGCGACGCCTGATTGAATCCGCACAGGAGATGAACCGTAGCGGCATCAACCAGGGAACCTCCGGTAACCTGAGTGTGCGGTTCGGGGAGGGAATGCTAATCACGCCCTCCGGTATGCCCTATTCCGGGCTCGAGCCCGGCGATATCGTTTGCGTGGATGCGACCGGGGCGCAGCATGGCCGACGACAGCCTTCCAGTGAGTGGCGTATCCATCATGACATTTACGCGGCGCGTCCCGACGTGGGTGCGATCGTGCACGCTCATCCCTCCGCGTGCACAGCGCTGGCCTGCATGCACAAGTCCATCCCCGCCTTTCATTACATGGTCGCTGTCGCCGGAGGAAACGACATTCCCTGTGCACCGTACGCGACCTTCGGCACACAGAAACTCTCAGACTCAGTGCTGCGCGTCATGACCGGAAGGAAAGCCTGCCTGATGGCCAATCACGGCCTGGTTTGCGTGGCCGAGGACCTGGACAAGGCCATGGCCCTGGCCGTCGAAGTCGAGCAACTTGCGCGCATTTATCTCGAGTGTCTCGCGGTCGGCAGGCCGGTCATTCTGGATGATGAGGAAATGCAGCGCGTCCTCTTGAAATTCAGGACTTACGGTGCCCAGGATCGTTGAGGAATCGCCGCCGAGCTCGCTGACTGAGCCGCGTCAGTATTTCGTAGTTGATGGTACCCGCCCTCTCCGCGACTTCCTCCAGGCTGATGTCGGGACCGATCAGGTCAACCATGCAGCCGGGTTTCAGCAGTTCGTTCGGAACGCCGGTAACGTCCAGCGTGATCATGTCCATGGACACGCGTCCAACCACCGGCACCCGGTATCCGGCCACGGACGCGATACCCCGATTGCCGAGCGACCACGGGTAGCCGTCAGCATAACCAATTCCCACGGTGGCTATCCGCATAGACTTCCTGGCGGCGAAGGTGGCGCCGTAGCCCACTGTCGTGCCCTTGCTGACTTCACGAATTTGCAGAATACGGCTCTGTACCCTGACAACCGGTTTCAGATCTGGCGTTTCCTCCTGGTAAGGACTGCCGCCGAAAAGGGCGATTCCAACCCGCGCCATGTCGCCGGAAAACTCATTGCCCAATAGTCCGCCTGCGGAATTACCGACACTTGTCGGAGCAGGCGGTAAAAGCTTGCGCAGCCGGTTGAACCGTTCCAGCTGATCGCGGGTTTTTTCAGCACCCGGCTCGTCCGCGCAGGCATAGTGGGTCATGACATAGCGTGTGTCCAGCCAGGCGAGGTCACCGCCTTGCTCCAGTAACTCATGCAGTTCGCGTTCACCGAAACCGAGTCGGGTCATGCCGGTATCGATATGGATGATGGCCGGAAGAGACCGGCCTACGTGACGTGCCTGTGCCGACCACAGGGCCGTGTGGTCGGGTGAGACCAGCACCGGAGTGAGCTGATGGTCATAGCAAGCGGCGACGCTCTGGTCAGTGACGCCCTCCAGAATATAAATCTCGGCGTCAGGCAGCACGCCCCTCAAGGTGAGTCCTTCCCGGTGTGTTGCGGTGAAAAACTGCGTGCATCCGGCATGCCAGAGAACCGGAGCAATTTTTCTGACGCCAAGGCCGTAGGCGTCGGCTTTGACGACTGCGGCGACGGATGCGGGCCGCAGCCGGTCGCTGCAAAAACGGTAGTTGTCCTCGAGCGACTCGAGGTCTATGGTCAGGAGCGTGCTCACGGCGGTCGGTTTCCCTTCAGGCACCCATCACGGCTTTGATTTCGAAGAATTCCTCGAGGCCGTAGTAACCCCATTCGCGGCCATTGCCCGACTGCTTGTATCCGCCAAACGGCGCCAGCACGTCGGTGGGCGCTCCGTTCAGGTGGACCATGCCGGTTCGCAGGCGCCGCGCAACCGCCAGGGCTTCCGCCGTATCCCCGGCCCAGACGTAACCGGACAGGCCGTAGATCGTGTCATTGGCAATTTGTATCGCCTCATCAAGATCGGAGTAGGGGATGACGCATAACACCGGCCCGAAGATTTCCTCGCGGGCTATGGTCATTTCATTGTCCACGTCCCTGAACACGGTGGGCTTGACGTAATAGCCGGTTTCCAGGCCCGCCGGTTTTCCGGGACCGCCTGCCGCGACGGTCGCGCCTTCAGCGATACCCGCCTCGATCAGGCTCTGGATTCGGGTGTACTGGGTCTCGCTGACGACCGGACCAATCTCGGTCGCCGGGTCGTTCGGGTCGCCCGGCCGGGTTTCGACAGCGATTTTCGCCGCAATCGCGACGGCTTCCTCGTAACGGCTTTGTGGCACCAGCATTCGGCTGGGCGCATTACAGGACTGGCCGGTGTTGTTGAACATGGTCATCGCACCGCTGGTAACGGCCTCCTCCAGCGGTGCGCTATCCAGAATGATATTTGCTGATTTTCCACCCAGTTCCTGGGCGACCCTTTTTACCGTGCCGGCAGCAGCCTGCGCAACCAGAACGCCCGCGCGGGTGGACCCGGTGAAAGACACCATGTCTACATCGGGGTGGCAAGACAACGCGGCACCAACGGTTGGACCGTCGCCGTGAACCAGGTTGAAAACCCCGGCCGGCACGCCGGCGGCTTCGAGCACTTCGGCGAAAAGCGTGGCGTTGGCCGGCGCAATCTCGCTGGGTTTAAGAACAACCGTGCAACCGGCCGCGAGGGCCGGTGCTACCTTGCAGGCGATCTGGTTGATCGGCCAATTCCACGGCGTTATGAGCCCGCAAACACCAATGGGTTCACGGATGACCCTCGAGTTGCCAACTGTTTCTTTCAGGTCCAGTTTTTGCAGCGCCGTGATGGCGGCCTTGAGATGCCCGATCCCTGAACCGGCCTGCGCACGTTGCGAGAAAGTGGCCGGCGCACCCATCTCGGCGGTGATGGCCGCGGCGATATCGTTCCAGCGAGCTTTGTAGGCATCAACGATACGGCCCAGCAATTCAAGGCGTTGTTCCACCGTCCAGGATGCAAAGTTCTCAAATGCGTTTTTCGCTGCAGCTACCGCCAGGTCTACATCTTCCGCCGTTCCGAAAGACACGCTGCCGATGGATTTCTCGGTCGCGGGGTTGATGATGTCACGCAGGCTTCCGCCGCCGGATCTTAGCCATTGGCCGTCGATGAAATTTCTGGAGCAATCGTACATTGAAAAATACCTGTCTGGTCTATCGCGGGATAATCGGTACATAATAAGGCAAATTCAAGCAACAAAGGATCTTCACATGCTCGGTTTAATGCAAGACTATCCATTGCTCGTCCACACCATCCTCGACCATGGCGCACTGAACCACGGTGAACGCGAGATGGTTACCCGCAGCGTGGAGGGACCTCTCCGGCGGACCACTCTGGCCGATATCAGATCCAGATCGCTCAGGGTAGCCAAGGCGCTTGAAAAAGAGGGGGTGAAACTGGGCGACCGGATCGCCACGATGGCCTGGAATTCAGATCGACACGTGGAAGCGTGGTTTGGAATCATGGGCAACGGAGCGATCTGCCACACGCTGAATCCCAGGCTGTTCGCCGAGCAACTCGATTACATTATTAACCACGCCGAGGACGACATTGTTTTCGTCGACCTGACATTCGTCCCCATTCTGGAAGCGCTGAAGGACAAGCTTGGAACGGTTCGCAAGTATATCGTGCTGACCGATGGCGAAAACATGCCCGAGACCAGCCTGCCTGACGCGGTGGCTTACGAAGACTGGATCGGCGCAGTAGATGACGACTACCGGTGGAAACGCTTTGATGAGAACACGGCGGCGGCGCTGTGCTATACGTCCGGCACGACCGGTAATCCAAAGGGCGTGCTTTATTCGCACCGCTCCAATGTTTTGCACGGGATGATGGTCAACCAGCCCGACGTGTTCGGTCTGCGCTCCGAGGATACCGTTATGGCCATCGTACCTATGTTCCACGCCAATGCCTGGGCGCTCACCTTTGCCGTGCCGGCGGCCGGGGCGAAGCTGGTCATGCCGGGCCCGGCGATGGATGGCGCAAGTATCTACGAACTGCTTGAAAATGAGAAAGTGTCTGCGACGGCCGCCGTTCCGACGGTCTGGCTCGGCCTGTTGCAGTATCTCGAGCAGACCGGCAAGAAGCTGCCCTATCTGAACCGCGTGGTCGTCGGCGGTGCAGCCTGTCCGCCGATGATGATTCGTAAATTCGAAATGGACTACGGCGTCGAACTCATCCACGGTTGGGGCATGACCGAAATGTCGCCGGTCGGCACGACGGGCAAAATGAAGCACGCCACCTCGGGCCTGGACCGCGAGACGCAGTTGAAGCTGAAGGAAAAGCAGGGCAGAACGCCATACCTGGTAGAAATGAAGACGGTCGATGACGACGGCAGGGACTTGCCGCGTGACGGCACGTCCTCCGGCCACCTGCTGGTCAAAGGACCCTGTGTATCCAGCGGTTACTACAAGCTTGACGATGAAGTGCTGACGGAGGACGGCTGGTTCGACACCGGGGACATTGCGACGATTGACCCGCTGGGGTTCATGCAGATCACGGACCGCGACAAGGACGTGATCAAGTCCGGCGGCGAGTGGATCTCCTCCATCGAGGTAGAGAACGTGGCGGTGGGGTGCCCCGGCGTTACCGAAGCCGCGGTGATCGGTTTGCCGCATCCCAAGTGGAGCGAGCGCCCCCTGCTGATTGTCGTCAAGGATGAAGGGGCGGACCTCGATGCCGATGCAGTGCTGGCTTACCTTGAAGGAAAAATCGCACGCTGGTGGATGCCCGATGACGTGGTATTCGTGGACGAAATTCCGCACACCGCCACGGGGAAGATCCAGAAGATGGATCTGCGCAAGCAGTTCAGCGACTTCAAGTTCTCATCCTAGGAAGCGCATGACTTCGTCTGCCATCGCCCTGGAGGAGGTCGTTGAAAGTGTCGTTGCCGGGCACCGCGGCAAGGTGGGTCCCCTGCTGCCCGTGCTGCACAGCATTCAGAGTATCTATGGCTTCATTCCCAGGGAGGCCGTGACGTTGCTGGCCGGCACAATGAATCTCTCCCGGGCGGAAATTCACGGTGTCATCGGTTTTTATCACGATTTCAGGACCGAGCCGCCCGGGGAGCATATCGTTCACCTGTGCCGAGCCGAGGCCTGCCAGGCGATGGGGGCGCGCAGGCTGGAACAGCACGCGCGCGAACGCCTTGGTGTTGATTTTGGCGAGACAACCGCCGACGGGCTTTTCACGTTGGAACCGGTTTACTGTCTTGGCAACTGTGCCTGTTCACCGTCCATCCGGATCAACGAGGAGACTTATGCTCGCGTTTCGGCTGAAAAATTCGATCAGCTGATCGCCGACCTGGAGACTCAGGAGTGACCTCACTGAGAGTCTATGTGCCGCGGGACACGACGGCCTGCGCCCTCGGTGCGGATGAGGTAGCAGATTCAATCTCGACCGGTGCGGCCGGGCGGGGATTTGATATTGAACTGGTCAGAAACGGCTCGCGCGGGGCGTTCTGGCTGGAGCCTCTGGTCGAAATTGAAACGGAATCGGGCCGTCTGGCTTTTGGACCGGTAAGGCCTGAGGACCTGCCCGGTTTGTTCGAATCAGGATTTCCGGGTGAAGCGGATCATGCTCTTGCTTTGGGGCCCGTGGACGGTATCGACTGGCTCGCCAGCCAGCAGCGGCTGACCTTCGCCAGGGCCGGCTGGACCGATCCGCTGTCGCTTGAAGATTATCGTTCAGCCGGGGGTGTCGAAGGATTGGAGCGGGCGTTACAGATGCCGCCGCAGGCTATCGTCGATGAGGTGAAAGAGTCGGGTTTGAGAGGGCGGGGAGGCGCAGCCTTTCCCACGGGAATCAAATGGCAAACGGTGCTGGACCAACCCGCCGGGCAAAAATACATCGTATGCAATGCAGACGAGGGTGACTCGGGGACGTTCGCAGACCGTCTTCTGATTGAAGCCGATCCGTTCCAGTTGATCGAAGGCATGCT
>Ga0316201_10001085_pt1 | contig 17553 bp, 13 predicted proteins | sample CS6wburrow_MG_FD_204516 | JGI IMG/M metagenome (GOLD analysis project Ga0316201, IMG submission 204516) | Coastal sediment microbial communities from Delaware Bay, Delaware, United States - CS-6 worm burrow | ecosystem: Environmental > Aquatic > Marine > Coastal > Sediment | place: USA... | reverse complement strand
TGTACTCGGTTGCCATTGCGGGCACGTTCGGTGCGGCGGAGATGTTGGTGAACAGGCCACCTGCAACGACGGCTTTGCCGAACATGTGCTCTGCGCCAATCGCAACGTTCGGGGTCCAACGCCGCTCGGTCGAATTGGCGTAATAGGCCCCCAGACCGTCCGAAAGACCGTCGAGCTCCGAGGGGAGGTCGAAGATGTTTCGATCAGGAATCGGGCCGCTCACAGCGGCGTCCACGGATAGGATCGTCAGGGTGTTGGCCTTGAACTCGAACCCGGACCGGAGCTCGAATGAGATCGGCATCCTCGTTGAGAGGTCGCCCCGGTCGATGAGTGAGTAGGTGGTGCTGCCGTCGCTCGTGGCTGAGTTCGTCCGCCGAAAGATGCTGCCCTTCTGGCTCAGCGGAATGCCCGGCGGTTGGAACATGAAGCCGATCTGCCAGCGGGGGTTGATTCGATAGAGCGCGCCAAGCCTGAACACTAGCTGGTACGCCCGTGTCGAGAGCGAGGTGCTGGTCGTCGCGAAGCTGCCGTCCACGCGCTGCCCGTTATCATCGATCGTGCCGCCCAACGCGATACCGATGTCCTCGTCGTAGTTGCCCCGCTGTTGCGAGAGGAAGCCGGTGAGGCCGAGCGCGACCTTCTTGGTCGTCTGCGCGGCGAACGAGACTCCGTACCAGCGATCTCTGAAGCTCTCGCCTAGACGAACGTCGAGACCGCTGTTCTCGTTGAGCTCCGAAGCACCCGCGCCGAAGGCTTCGCGACTGGCTTCGAACGTGCTGTACGCCAGCGCGAACTGATGGTCGCCGAAGCGCTTGCGCCCGAACTTCACGACGGTCCCGACAAAAGAGGGCAGTGACGTCGTACTCTTTGACTGGAAATCTTCGCTAGAGTTCTGAAACCTGAAGCCGTTGTCGACTGTCTTCCGGGTGAACACCAGGGACGTGAGGCTGCCCATGAGCTGGAAGCGCCCGCCGATCATGAGACCAGCCGGGTTGTAGTACGTGGCCGAAGGGTCGCTCGCGATCCCGGTGAACGCGCCGCCCAAGCCCATCGCTCGATCGCCCAGTGGAATCGAGCGATAGTAGAGAGCTTGGGCCTCAGCGCGATCCGGAGCGACGCTAGCCGTGCTTAGGGTGGCGAATACGAGAGTCGTAGAGGCAAGCAGCCTAAGGCTCGAGGAGACCCAACACGTCACGGACGCGAGCTTCCCATGGAATCAACGGCCCGACGACCTGTTCCGTGGCCGAAATGTCCAAGACGCTATAGGTCGGACGGGGCGCGGGGCGGGGGAACTCGTCACTCGTGCAGGGCTCCACCTGGCAGTCGGGATTTACCAGCTCGGCGATCAGCGCCGCAAGCTCGAACCAGCTACATTCGCCGCTGTCGGTCACGTGAAATGTGCCCCGGCTGCCGTGCTCGGCCAGCGCCAAGCTCACCTCGGCGAGCTTTCGGCTATCGGTGGGTCGGCCTCGCTGATCGTCGACGACACGAAGGCTCGACCGGGTCTTCGCGAGCTCGCGAATCGTGAGCACGAAGTTCTTCGCCCAGGGTGCGTAGAGCCAGCTGCTGCGCACGAGCAAGTGCTCCACGCCCGAGCGCTCGATTAACTCTTCCGCGATGGCCTTGCTTCGTCCATAGGCGTTGACGGGGCTTCGGGGATGGTCGGTCGGGTAGGGTTCCCGGGCCGTTCCATCGAAGACGTAGTCGGTGCTGTAGTGGAGAAGAGCCGCCCCCACTTCTTTGCACTGCTCTGCCATCCGGCCCACTGCATAGCCGTTGACCTCGTTTGCGAGCTCTTCGTTATCTTCGGCTGCATCGACCAGGGTGTACGCCGCGCAGTTGACGACCCAGCGCGTTCCCGGCGTGATGAAGCGATTCAGAGCGGCCCGATCGCAGACGTCGAGGTCGGCGAGCATGGTTGCACGGTGCTCGATGCCTCGGGCCTCGAGGAGCTCGGTCCAGCAGCGGCCCAGCATGCCGTCCGCTCCAATGACGAGCATCTCACTCATATCGCGGCAGCTTCTCGGACGGGATGTCTCGGAGCCGGAGGTTTAGTTGGTCCTTGCCCGACAGCTGAGGCGATCGTATCGGCCAGTCGATGCCAATCTCCGGATCGTCCCAGGCAACCCCGAGCTCGTTCGGCGCCGAGTAGAAGTCCGTGCACTTGTACGAGAACATCGCCCGCTCGCTGAGCACGCAGAAGCCATGGGCGAAGCCGGGCGGAATGTAGAACTGCCGCTTGTTCTCCGAGGAAAGTGTCACGCCTACCCATTTTCCGAAGCTCGGCGAGCCGACGCGGACGTCGACCGCAACGTCGAACACCTCGCCCTCGAGCACGCTGCAGAGCTTGCCCTGGTCGTTTGGATGCTGAAGGTGGAGGCCGCGCAAGATTCCCTTTGCCGACAAAGACAGGTTGTCCTGAACGAAGCTGCTTGGAAGTCCGGCTTCTGCGTAGCGGTCGCGTGAATAGGTTTCCATGAAGAAGCCGCGCTCGTCGCCGTGAACTGCCGGTTCAATGATCACTGGACCGGGAATTGTCGTCGACTCGACCTTCATCAGATGTCGAGTCCCGCGGCCAGCGCCTGCAAATACTGCCCGTACTCGGTCTTCTCGAGTGGCTTGGCGAGCTGCGCTAACTGCTCGGTGTCGATCCAGCCCATCCGGAACGAGATCTCTTCGGGGCATGATGCGCGCAAACCCTGGCGCTCCTGAATCGTTTGAACGAAGTTCGCGGCTTGAAGCAATGCGACTGGCGTCCCCGTGTCGAGCCAAGCAACTCCGCGTCCGAACTTCTGCAGGTGAAGCTTGCCAGCGGCGAGATACCTCCGATTGAGGTCGGTGATTTCGAGCTCGCCTCGCGCAGAGGGCTTGAGAGCCTTGGCATGGGCCACGACGTCCTCATCGTAGAAGTAGAGACCGGCAACCGCGTAGTTGGACTTGGGATTCGCAGGTTTCTCCTCGAGCCCAATGACCATGCCGTCAGCATCGAACTCGGCAACGCCGTACGCCGTCGGGTCGCTCACGTAGTAGCCAAACACCGTCGCCCCTCCGGTTTGCTTGGCGCTCTCTTCCAGCAATCCCTGCAGCCCGTGACCGTAGAAGATGTTGTCGCCGAGGACGAGCGCGCAGGCGTCGCCATCGATGAAATCCTCGCCGATCAAGAAGGCTTGAGCCAAGCCATCCGGGCTCGGTTGCACCGCGTACTCGATTCGCATGCCCCAACTCTTGCCATCGCCGAGGAGGCCCTGAAACAAGGCCTGCTCATGCGGTGTGGTGATGATCAAAATTTCGCGAATTCCGGCGAGCATCAGCGTCGACAGGGGGTAGTAGATCATCGGCTTGTCGTAGATCGGCATGAGCTGCTTGCTCAAGCCTTTGGTGAGCGGATGCAGCCTGGTGCCCGTCCCTCCCGCCAAGATGATGCCCTTGCTGATCATGCCTGCCCTCTATCCGGCTCGGTCGCCGTAATTCAGGTCCATCCACTTGCGGTACTCGCCCGAGCGCACGTCCTGAATCCAGTCCTGATTCGACAAGTACCATTGCACTGTCTTGCGAATGCCGGTGTCGAAGGTTTCCTTTGGTTCCCAGCCGCACTCTTCTCGGATTCGCGTCGCATCGATGGCGTACCGCAAGTCGTGCCCGGGACGATCGGTGACGAACTCCTTGAGCGAAAGTAGCTCCGCGACATCCGTGCCGGTTTCTTCGGCGACGATCTGACAAAGGGTGTCGACCACGTCGATGTTCCGCATCTCGTTGTTGCCGCCGATGTTGTAGGTGCGTCCAACGCTGCCCTTATGAATCACAGTCCAAATCGCTTCGCAGTGATCGGTGACGTAGAGCCAGTCCCGTACGTTGAGCCCTGCACCGTAAATCGGCAGAGGCTTCCGCTCGACCGCATTCAGGATCATCAGAGGAATCAGTTTTTCGGGAAACTGCATCGGCCCGTAGTTGTTCGAGCAGTTCGTGATTTTGATTGGAAGCCCGTAGGTCCGGTGGTAAGCGCGAACGATGTGGTCGCTAGCCGCCTTCGATGCGGAGTAGGGGCTCGACGGGTCGTACGCCGTCGTTTCTTCGAATAGCCCCGTGTCACCGAGCGAGCCGTAGACCTCATCGGTGCTCACGTGATGAAAGAGCCGGTTGTCATCGCGTGACCAGTGCTTTCGGCAAGCTTCGAGAAGGTTGAATGTGCCTTCGATGTTGGTGCGGACGAACTCGCGTGGGCCGAGGATGCTTCGATCTACGTGGCTTTCGGCTGCAAAGTGCACCAGCAGATCGGGGTCGAACTCCTCGAACACCGAGTCGACAGCGTCCATGTCGGTGATGTCCACCCGGCGAAGCGCGTAGTTCGGCAGAGAGTCGATCGCCGCCAAGCTGCCGAGGTTGGCTGCATAGGTGAGCTTGTCCAGGTTGATGAACTGGTGCTCTTGGAGCCCGGGCACCAAACCATTCAGGAAGTTGGCGCCTATGAAGCCGGCGCCACCGGTGACAATGATCTTCATCGACTGCTTTCGGCCTCGTGAATCAGCATAACTGGAACGTTTGGGCAGCGCACATCAGACTCGTTGCTGGCCCTGGCTGAAGCGGTCGAACAAGGGTTTGGTCGAGATGCTCGCATCGTGGGCGGCCAGAACCCGGCGCCGGCCCTCTCGGCCAAGCTCCTCGAGCCTCGCGGTCGGTGCTTGCAGGACTTCGCGCATTGCCTCGACAAGCGCGTCGACGGAACCGGCCGGAATGAGCCAGCCGGACTCGCCGGGCACAACCAGCTCTGGAATACCAGCGATGTAGGTGGACACGACCGGGCGGCCCAGAGCGAGCGCTTCCATGATCACCACCGGCAGCCCTTCGGCGAAGCTCGGCAGTACCATCGCGCGCGCGCCGACCAGGTGGTTTCTGACGTCCTCGCCCGAGGCCCAGCCGGTGATGGTCACCATCTCGCGAAGCCCGTGCCGTTCGATCAGCGACTCGACTTCCGACCTCATGTCTCCGTCGCCGACGAGGATCAGCTCGAAGCTTTCGCCGAAATCACGAAGCTTGGCCGCGGCCTGGATCAGCAGTAGCTGGCCCTTCTGCTCGCAGAGCCTTCCCACGCAAACGAGGCGCCGTGTCTCGCCGATTGGAGTGACTTCGGTGTCCACGTAGCTGCGGTCCACGCCGCATCGAACGATTTCGACCTTCTGCCAGTGCTCGTGACCGCATTGGCGATAGAGCTGGCTTCGCCCGAAGCTGCTGACGCCGGCAACGAAGCTCGATGCTTCGATTTTTTCGGTCAGGCTGAGCGGCCACGGACGGTCGAACTCCTCGGGCCCATGAACGGTGAAGCTGTATGGCGGCCCGCCCAGCATTCGGCAAAGCATGGCCACCGCTGCCGGGTTGGTGCCGAAGTGAACGTGCACGTGACCGCATTGCTCCTGGCGGAACAGCAGGAGGGCGGTGCAGGCAGTCATCAGGTAGGCCAGGTTGCGAAGCAGGCCGCGCTCCGAACGAAGGCCCATGCGTACGGTCATCGCCAAGGCCTTCGCGAAACGCAGCGGGTGGCGAACCGCAGTCCAGGCGGCGGTCAGAGCCAGGCGCGGGATGCCCCGGGCGAGCAAGACCGTCGTCCGGCTCTGCTCGGCGATGTCTTCGGGGTCGAGCAGGCGAGTCGGAGGCGGGCGAATCGAAAAGCGAACGATTTCGATACCCTTGTCTTCGAGGGCTGCGATCTCGCGGCGAATGAACGTGTGGCTCACGCTCGGATACTGATTTGTGAGGTAAGCGACTTTCATCAGCTCGACGGGGCACTCGGACGACGCCCGATCCGCGACTTCGTCACTATAGCCAGATTGCAGAAGAAAACACGGATACCTGCAACAGCGCGTGCGCGCCGGGCCGCAGCCCTAGGAACGGCCGGCTCCGGGACGGGTCAGCCGCCCAGATGCACGGTCAGAGCAAACGTTCCGGCGATCGCGGTGCCGGCGGTGCCAGCGGTGAATCCGACTGCGCCGATACCGGGAACGTTGTAGCTACCTCGAAACGAGAGACCGATAATCGAGTAGTCGAAGTCGGCGGCGATCGACAACCACCTCACGATTGGGATGCGAAGACCTGCGCCGATCGACGCCCCGCCACCCTGGCTTCGGACGTTGTTCAGATCGCCTTGGAGCTCGGGAATGATGAGACCGCCCGTGGTCATGCAGTAGTTGAAACCAAGCCGAATAGACGGGTGTACGTAGGGCACTGCGCGGATTAGGAAACCGAGGTCCAAGCCGACCGAGGTGAGATCGAACGAATCGTAGTCTGCGTGCTTGAAGCGGGCGCCGATCGTCGAGGAGCCCGCGCGAAAGCGAAGGGCTGCGCCAAACTCGGGACCGCTCACCACGACGCTCGGAATGAACGAGCTGACCTGGTCAGGGATGATCTTGAGCGTTCGAAATCGCGTCACGTCAAACCTGGACGGGCCTGCGGTGGCTTCCAGCCAGACGATGCCACCCACTCTTTTTTCGTAGACCTTCCTTCGTTCCGGGCTGTCCGACGGCTCTTCGCCAACGACATCCCCATCTCCGGCGAGCGTGACCCCGTTTTGCTCCACCGCGAACGTTCCCGGCAGCTCCTGCGCACTCGCGCCCAGCGTCGTCATCCAGAATGCACCAAGAACCAAAGCAAAACGCGTCATCGAATTCCCCTCGCTGCTGATGCGGGCGCCCACAGGGCGGCGACATCCCCTCTTAGCAGTGTCGAGGTGTACTTTTACAGCGTCAATGATAAGCGCACTGCACTGTGGCTTGGATCACAGTTTGCCGAGCAGCGGCGACGCTCAGGTCAGGATCTCGCGCACAGGCTGCGTTGCTTCCATCGAGCGGCTGCCCCAGCTCTCTGTATTCAAGCCCATGACTTGCTGGATCGTCAGCCCGACGCGAGTGGTCGGCGAGGTCGCGCCCGCGACGTGCACGCCCGGCTTCACTGCGCCCCCGGCGCGGCCGGCGATCATCATCGGGATGCCGGTGATCCCATGGATCTTCGCAAGTGATGTGTCCGAGTGAGCAAAGACAAGGCAGTTGTCTAGGAGCGTCCCATCGCCTTCGGGCATCGCGGCGAGGCGCTCTACGAAGTCGGCCCAAGCTTCCATCGACGCGAACACGAACTGCGTTGCCTCAGGCTGGTAGCCGATGTCCGGGTCGAGCACTTCATCGTGCGTGAGCTGATGGTGCTGCGAGCTCGAGCCTGGCTGGCGGAGACCTGAAATTCGATCCGAGAACATCATGCTGAAAACGCGGGTCTGGTCGCATGCGAGTGCAAAGGAGAGCAGGCTGGCCATGAGCTGGTTCGTCGAGACCGACTGGCCGACTTCAGCTCCAAGGCTTTCTGCCCCCGGCGCCGGCGCCCGCGAGCAGCTATCGAGGGCGGGCGGCCCCGCGAGCAATATGTCGAGCTGCTGCTCGAGCTGGCGAACCGAGGTGAAGTACTGATCGAGCCGATCTTTGTCGTGCGCACCGACCCGCTGAAGCAGGCGGTCGCGATCTGACTTGACTGCGGAGAGGACGCTTTGCCGGAGCATCACGCGCGGGTCCGGCGTGAATGGCCCGGCATTGGGGTCGGCGAACTCGGGACCGAACACCCGCGTGTACATCGCCATCGGCGAAATCTCGGGCGCGTTGAATACGCTTTGACTTTCGTAGCTGTAGGCTTGATTTGGATTGCCGGTGCAGGACATCTCGAGCGAGCGGAATCGCGTCGAACCACCGATTTCAGCTGCGATGATCGTATCGAGAGTCGGCGCGGGAACCGTGTAGTCCTGTAGTGGCAGGCTACCTGTCAAAGTGCCCATCAGACCGGCCGTGTGAGGGAAGTTCGGGCGCCCGTCGAGATGAACGTCGAAGCCGCTCAGGACGCTGACCTGGTCTCGCAGCTTGCCACCGCTCGCGAGCTCGCGGTCGAGGGCCTGTAGCTCGATCGGCAATTCGAAGCCGGGGCCTTGGCTGCTCGGGGTCCAGCGGTCCGGGTTCATGCCACAGCCCCACATCCAGGAGCCGAATCGAACTGGCAGCGGCGCGCCCTGTGCCAGCGCGGTCCCGTGCTCGTTCAAGAAGCAATCGAGCAGGGGAAGCCCCATCGAGACGGCACCTCCGGTCAAGGCGCCACGAAGCAGTGTTCTGCGATCGAAGCGCTTCATGACTCGTCTCCGTTCTGTTCCGCTTCTCGTGGACCCGACGTCGTACGGAAGCCATCGCTCAACGCGACCTCCCGCATGAGCTCGGTCACCCGGTAGCTCGCAAAGGCGAAGCGTTCGTCCAGGTACTCGAGGAGCGCTTCTTCACCTGCCTCGGGATCCCGTCCCACCGCATAGCGGAAGAGGCTCCGGACCAAGCAGGGGCCGAGTGCCGGGTTGTCCCGCAGGGCCTGGCCCATGCCGACCGCGTCGTCGTACGAGATCCCGTCGAGCTCTCCAGATGTGTCGATTTGCGCGCCGTTTTCCTCGTCGCGAAACATGCCGACTGCATCGAAGCTCTCTAGGGCGAGGCCAATTGGATCGGTCAAGCTGTGACAGCCTGCGCAGGCTTGGTTTGAGACGTGTTCTTCCAATCGGTCCCGCGCAGTTCGTAGCTCACCCATGGTGTCTTCTACGATTGAGAAGTCGATGTTGGCGGGCGGGGTTGGGATGTCTTGGCAGAGCAGCACCTCACGAACGAATTTGCCGCGGAGCGTGGCGGAGCTTCGCCCGGGATGGGAATGCAGAGAGTTGAAGCTGACGTGAGACAGAAGCCCCGCCCTGCGCGACTCCTCAGGGAAGGTGTAAGGCTCCCAGCCGCTAGCGGTCGGGACGGGCAGGCGATACACCAGGCCGAGCCTTCGGGTCATGAAGGTCTCCGGCGTCGTGAAGAGGTCCCGGTAGTCCTTCTCCGAGGTCAGGTGCGCGACAATCGTCCGAAGCGTTTGCTCCTTGGCCTCTTCGACCATCGTCTGCGTGTAGACGGGAAAGAGCGCGCTGTCCTTGCGCACCAGGCCGTCGTCGAACTGCTTGAAGTCGTACAGGTCGGAAAAGAGTGCGCGGATGCCGGTCTCGAGCTTTGGCGATGCGATCATCCGCTCGATCTGCGTCGCCAGCCCAGTCTCGGTCACCAAGTCGCCGTTCTCTCCGGCGTCTAGGAGCTCGTCGTCCGGCGTGCTGTCCCACAGGAGGTAGCTCAGGCGAGAGGCCATGGAGATGCTGCTCAGGCGCATCGTGGACGGATCGGAAGGCTGTGGTTCTGCCGCTTCCACTCGAAAGAGAAACTCGGGCGAGACCAGGAGGCTCATGAGACCGAGCTCCAGGCCCGCGTAGAAGTCGCGGAGCGTGTTCGCCGCGTGGTTGGCGATGTCGACGCGAGCGTCGGTTTCCTCTGCGGTCAATGAGCGCCGGAACAATCGGCGTCCGACCCGCTCGATGAACGTCCGAGCGCAGCTCTCGTCGCTCGCGGTCACGGTGGCCGGCAGACACTGAACCAGCTCGTCCCGATGTGACGCGTCGAGCGCCTGCTCTGCCACCGCGGCCGCAGCGGCTTCGTATTTCTCGAAGCCGGAAGGCGTCACGCTCGAGAACGAAGCCCCGACAGCGAGAAGCCCGGATCGCCGATCGTCTGGGTCGATGCGGCTCGGCACCGTGATGTGTTCGCCTAGCACGTCGTGGATGCTTCGCGCGAATTGCTCCGCCGTGAGACGCCGAAGCGCAACTGGGCCGGCATCTACCTCGACCGTCGAGTTGGAGCTGCTGCAGCCCGCAAAGCTGAACAGCAACAAGGCGGCGGCCATGGTGAGCCGAGCGAGTCTGGGATGGTTGGTGTGCACTGGGGTCCTGAGAGCCGTTGCCCGACAGTCGCCGAAGGTACGACGAGGCCTCGATTCAAGCAATGGCGCTCTGCTGTCGCCTCGGTAGCGCCGCGCAAGCGAGTGACATCGGCAGACGAGTCGCATAGAGTCGCCCCGCCGCTCAGTTGGAGCGTAAAAGGAGAGCAGGGTGTTGAGAAAATTCGTACTGATTACCGGGTTTTTGGATATCCCAATCGGCTTCGCGACCTGGGCCGCTGCAATCTTGGAACCGCAGGACACGCACTTCGGCGCGCTGATGACCTGCGGCGCCTTCCTGATCTTCGCCGGCGCCGCCCTCATGTGGTCCGCCCAAGACTTGAGCGCTCGCGCCCCGATCGTCTTGTGGCAGGGCTTCGTGCGACTGACGGCTTGCGCCAGCATCATCTACATGGTTCCAAAAGGCATCGCCGAATCCTGGCAATACGGCATCGTCGCCTTCGATGGGATCATCGCACTGGTCTACATCATAGGAACGATCAAACACAGCGGCGCATCATTCACGCAACTGATGCTCGGTAAGACCCGCTAGGCACCATCCATACGATCGAATAGCCAACCGGGGCGCGGAAAGAGGCGCAACAAGGGGTTGCGCCGAACGGCTCGGCTTGCAGATCTGGTCGGATGCACTGGGGGGCGTGGACCAGGCAAGCCGAGCCTCGGAGCTCGCGCCCAATCGGCGCTGGTTGCTGTCTTGCCGATTGTCACTCGCTACGTCGACTCCACCCCATGTCGCGCCTCTTTCCGCGCCCCTCCACACGGAGACATGAAGAGAAGCTCCTAGAAACCCAGCCTCAAGACAGCAGGCGGCAGCGCGAGCCCGCAGGGCGAAGCCCGGCGCAACGCGCCGGCAAGGCGGAGCGAAGCGACCGCCGCGCCAGGGAGGACTACGGGTGGGGGTGGGCGGGGCGGTGTAACCAAGCCGTACCACGCAACCAAGCCAACACCCGCTCCCCCAAGCACCCGCGGCAGCACGAGCCGTTCGGCGCAACCCCATGTCGCGCCTTTTTCCGCGCCCCGGTGGAGTGCTACGGTCTTGCGGATGATTCGGTTGGCAGCTTTTGGGGTGTTCTTGGTTGTGCTGCATTTGGGGCAGCCGATCGTCATTCCCATTCTTCTGGCGACTCTGATCGCGATCAGCCTCTCGAAGATTCTCGACCTCACTGAGCGCGGCGTTCCCCATTGGGCAGCCATTGCGCTTGCCTGTCTTGCGGCGGTGGCGGTCGTGAGTGGGCTCGGCTTTCTGACTACGCGGGCCGCGACCGATTTCGCCATGGCCTTCAGCCAGTATCGCGGCGATTTCAATCGCCTTCAGTTCGAGGCATCGTCCTGGCTCTGGAGTCAGGGCCTGAACATTCCGGCGACCGCGGTCGAGCAGTTCGACCCCAACGAGCTGGTTCGGGGTCTCACTCTTCCGGGTATCACTCTCGCCATCAGCGTCGTGTCCGCAGGCTCTTTGGTCTTGCTGATCACCGTTTTCCTCGTCGTCGAGAGCGGGTCGATCTCTCGAAAGCTCGCTGGGACCGATCAACTTGGCCGACTCGACGTCCAAACGCTCAAAGGGGCGGCGCGCGACGTGCAACGCTATCTCCTCATCAAGACAGTCACGAGCGCAGCAACCGGGCTCCTCGTCGCTGGTTTGACCAGCGTGGTCGGCCTCGGGCACTCGCTGCTATTCGGCTTGATCGCGTTCATCCTCAACTATATCCCGAGCATCGGCAGCATCCTCGCCTCCATTCCGGCGGTTTCGCTCTGCTTGATCACGCTTGGATGGCTCCCCGCGCTCGGGCTGGCCGCCGGCTACGGCCTGATCAATCTCGTCGTCGGGATTCTCATCGAGCCGCGCTGGGCGGGTCAGGCCACCGACCTGTCGCCTTCGGTGGTCGTTCTCTCGATGATTTTCTGGGGCTTCGTACTTGGACCCATCGGCGCGCTCTTGTCGGTCCCACTCACTATCATCGTCCGCATGACCGCTGCCCAGTCGAAGGAATGGGCCTGGCTCGCCATGCTCCTGAGCTCCCCGCGCAGCGTTCCGCGCTAGTCCTCACGGCTGGCGCAGTAGCTGTACCCCTACGCAGTGCTAAGCTCCGGCTGCGTTTCGCGCCGGGCCAAGCGAGTAGACGCTGCTGTATGATGGGCCTCCCGTGATCTCGAGCTCGAACCAGTCCTGCGGACGACCCGTCGTGATGCTCTTCGCAGCATTGCTCTTCGTGACGGCCTGCTCGAGCTCTGGGGATGCCGCGCCGATCCTCGACGCCGGCCTTCCCGACGGTGGCGGGCCCTTCGCCCTGTCCTGGCCGCCAGCTCAGGCATCTCTGACGCGGCCGCGAACGCTGGGCGCGGGCGCCAACCTCGACACGCTTCGGGGCAAGCTGACCTCCGAGCCGTACCGGAGCTTCATGCAGCGCATGGCGCAGCGGGTGAGTGACGGCCGCGCGCAGGGTCCAGAGGACCATCTTCGCGGGCCCGAGCGGCTGAAGGCGAATGCCGCTCGCTCCCTGGCCGCCTTTTACATGCTCGATTGGACCGTGGTCGACGAGGAGCCGGCGCCGTTTGAAAGTGAAGCCGCGCGCGAGGCCGTCGGCGCCGAGGTGACCGAGATGCTCAAGGGCATGTACACCGAGAGCCGTATCGCCGTGCTGCCGCCGCTGGGAGGCTGGGACCGGGACATCAGCACGAGCGAAGAGATCATCCTCTGGACTTCGACGTACGACACACTCATCGGCGCCGGGTACGCGATGAGTCCCGACGACGAGGAGTTGATTCGAGCGAACCTCCTCGCCCTGACCTCCGCCCTTTACGAAAACTACCGCGACCCGCGGAGCGCCAACGGCTTTCCGCTTCTCCATCAGAATAACCACCGTTCGAAGGTTGGCTGCGCGTTCATCACGGCTGCGATCGTTCTCGCCGAGCACCAGCCGGACTCGAGCGACCCGCGCGCCGCGGAATACGAAGATCCATTGGGCTGGGCCCTTTACGGCTTCGAGCTACTCGAGCGGATCCTCGAGTACTCACACATCACCGAGGACGGCGTCTACTCCGAAGGACCGTTTTACTTTCGCTACACGTCACAAAACCTCTTGCCTACGGCGCGCGCCTGGGACGCATGGGTGCAGGGTGAGCCCTGGCCCGTCGCCGAAGAGCTCAGTCGGCTCAGCCCCTGGCGCGATCCGCGCATCGTTCGAGCGCACCAATGGATGCTCGACTTGATGCTTCCCGATGGCTCGCTCGCAGCCCACGACGATGGAAACATCGGCAGGCGCCACTACTACGGCCTTGCTCCCGCCAAAGACGCCGATCTCTCCGAGATGTACTGGGCATGGGGCCTCAGCCGTCCGTCGCAATACTTGGCGGCTCCGTATCCTAACCCGACCGATGGCAACATCGAGCTCGCACCCGACGCGCTCTTTGCGTTCGATGATTCGGTGACGCCCCGCCCGCCCGGGGGCTCGCCGACGCGCATCTACGAGACGGGAGGCGTAGCGGTGTTTCGAAGCGGCTGGGAGCAGGACGATACCGTCGCAGTCGTCTTGGGCGAACACGATGTGGCTGCATCCTTTGGGCGAGGTCCCGACGGCGATCCGGTGTATCCCGACTCGCATGAGCACGCCGATCCGGCCTCTTTCATGCTTTCAGCCTACGGCGAGCGACTCATGCTCGACCCGGGCTACCTCGAGTTCTGGCGGCGCTTCGATGTGAACCGTCCCCAGGACCACAACATGATCCTCGTCGACGGCCGCGGACCGGTCGACTATCTCAAGGCGTCCAATGACTGGGGCACCTTCGGGCCCGACCTACCGCCTCCGGCCGACGGGATGGCGTATCTAAGCGCCTCCTTCGACTCTGCACATGCGGACGGCGTCACGGTGCGCACCCAATACGGTGCCGGAGAGTATGGCGCGCCAGGTGGCGCCGAGATCGAACGCCGTTTCGTCTTCGCATCGAACCGGTATCTCGTCATCGCTGACCGCGCCGTTTCCACCGAGGCCGGCCAGAGCCACACGTTCACCTGGCGATTTCACGGAAACGGCGGCGGCGAGGATATCGAGGGCGACGTTCCCAACATCGGCACCTTCGAGCGCAGCGGCGTTGAAGCGCGTTGGCATCGCCCCGGTGCTTCGCTGCTCGCCGCCACGATTTCGCCGGACGGCCCGTTGAGCTACTCCGACGAAACCAGTTTCCACGAGCCCGGCGGACGAGATGACAATGGAGACGTCGCTAGAAGCTCGCACAGTGCCTGGCAGGCGAGTCGGGACGGCAGCGACGTCACGGTGCTGACACTGCTCTTCCCGCACCCAAGCGAAGCTGCCGGGCCGACGGTCAGTGCAGCGGACGACGAGATCGTGCTCGTCGATGGCGGCTGGCGCGCCGCCGCGCGGATACAAGGCGACGGCACCCTGCTGCTGGTCGAAAGCGAAGCGGGACAAGAGACACTGCGGTATGCCGAGCGTGGGAGCGACTTACAGTTGGCCCAGGTCGGCGGCCTTGGGCGTTTCGTCGAGGCGCGCAGCAGCGATGAGGTCGAGTGGTACTTGACTCCGACTCCAGCGACGGTGTCGGTCGAGGGCGTGCCGTTCGCGCATGCCACCCTGGACGGCGCCTGCGCGATTGACGCGGATGGCGACGGACTGAACATCCGCACCGGCGGGCCCCGATTCGGCGTTCGCGCACGGACTGGGAATGGCCGGCCCGCAGCGGTCATAGGATCTCCGCCGGGAGGCGCGCTGGGCGAGCCCATCACACTCGACGGGAGGAGTAGTTGCGACCCAGAAGGTGGCGTGCTCACCTACCACTGGTCCTTGGCATCGGCTCCGGCAGGAAGTCGCTGGCCCATAGCCGACACCAGCGCGGCACAGGCTACGCTGACTCCCGACGTCGAAGGCGTATACCGAGTCGCGCTGCAAGTCACAGATTCACAAGGCGCTCAGAGCGACCTTGCTTCCCTTAGTCTAGAGGTGAACGAGCCATGAACCGTATTCCGAATCCGATCGTCCGGGTGCTTGGGATCTCGCTGCTGCTGAGCGCCACCCAATGCACGTCCACAACCAACGACGGCAGCGCTAACTACTACGACTTATGCGATGCCGATGTGCCGGCCGCCGAGTGTTACGCGACACGACGCGCGCCCGAGTCGGAGCAAGTGGACTTGGCGACCGACATCGCCCTGCGCTGGATGGACGAGCATCCGGCCGAAGAGCAGAGTTGGGATTGGGGGCCGGGCGTCCTGATGTTCGCGCTGACCGAGCTGCATCGTGTGACCGATGACGAACGGCTCCGCGACTACTACAGCGCCTGGCTCGATCACCACATCCAAGAGGGCTACAACATCATTTGGAGCGATAGCTGCCCACCGGCGATCACAGCGATCGCGCTCCTCAGTGAAACGTCGACCGACGAATATCAGCAGGTCGTCGATGACGTTCTTCAGTACCTCTTGGTGGACGCACGCCGGACGGACTACGGCGGCATCAGCCATAACGGTGACCTCGGCGCCCCGTCGATTTGGGTCGATAGCGTCTTCATGTTCGGAATGGTGCTCACGCGTTGGGGCGAGCTCAGTGGGGACGTGTCGTTTCTGGACCTCATGTCGGAGCAGATGGGAATCTTCGCGCCGCGCCTTCAACACGAAAACGGCCTGATGCAGCACGCCTTCGACTGGCCTGGCAACGTGGACACCGACATCTACTGGAATCGCGGCAACAGCTGGGTGACAGCCTCGCTCTCGGAGTACCTGAGGGTGCGCCTGTTGAGGGGCGAGTCCGACCCCGCAGTTCAGAAGATGTTCACTGACCAGGTCCGTGGCGCCTTGGAGCTGCAGGATGCGGACACCGGGCTCTGGTGGACGATCATGAATCGACCCGGCGAGATCTATCAGGAGACCAGCGGCCCCGCCCTCTTCGCGTACGGGATGGCGCGCGCTTATCGCTACGGATTTCTCGGCGAGCAGGAGCTGGCGGCGGCGCTCAGGGCGGTTGAAGGCGTCAAGGGACGGATCGAGCCAGACGCACAGGGGCGACCGGTAGTGACCGACATTTCCCTAGGTACCGATCCAACCAACTTTGAAACCTACGCCTCGGTTCCACTCAGAGACGATATCAACTACGGTGTCGGCGCTGCGATCTTGGCGCTGATCGAAACCTCGGGTCTGACCGACTAAGGTCGCTTGGTCGCCTTCGGATGAGCGCGACACCAGACTGACGGGGCTCAAGAGCGACGGACCTTGCGATGAGGGCGAGGGTCTGCGCGGTCGGCTCAGGCCGTGGAGGCGTGCTCAGCGAGGCCGGCGAGGGTGTATGCAGCGATCGGTACGACCTGCCCGTCTTCTTCGATTCCCTGGACGCACCATTCGGCGGCCTCTCGCGCGTTGGGGAATGCTCGATTGGGTGCGGGCTGCGGGGAGATCCATCGAAGGGCCGTGTATGCGCCTCGAACGACCGCGCTCTGAATGATGATGGCGCTTCCGATGTTCTTCTCACGGATGATCTGCCGCTTGCTGTCTTCGAACGCCTTCATCTGCTTTCGCAACGTTGCGTCGGGTACTCTGACGAAGGTGGTGGTATCGACGATCAGCGCGTGTCGCGCGGTCGCCGCGAAGACCAACTCGTAACAGGCCTGCATGTACTCGATGTCGGCGGCCGTCATGACCGGAGGCATCGTGATCACGGTGAGCGGCCACATCGACACGTCGAACTGCAGCCCCACGCCAGCCGGTGGCGTTCCGATGTCCGGCACTTCCCCCATTAGGCGATTATCGGTGATGTCTGCCCTGATGCAAACAAGACGCCGATTTCACACAAAAACCGCCATCTGTAACGATCAGGTCGCGAATTCGGCGCGCCAGCTCGGGCGAAGCCGTTTCCTGCAAGAAGTGCCCAGGTCGAAGCACGCATGGAGCCCGCCGGCGCCACCCGGCACTCGCTCTCGAAAGCGGGCGTTCATCTCACCCAGTACGGGGTCGCACTCGAAGCGCGACTCGGCGGGCCTCACGAGCTCGATTATCGAAGTGACGCTAGAGATGCTTCTGCGCGGCCTTGTCGAGTTTTGCTTCGAAGATATCTTCCCGGAAGCCGACGTACACCAGCTCATCAATTTGGAAGGTTGGGATCGTCTTGCGAGGGTTCAGCTCTCCGAGGCGCTCCTGCGCGACCGCATTGTCGTCGGTGTCGAGCTCCATGAAGTCGATTCGGTTCGCTTCCATGTAGTCGCGGGCCTTGCGACAGACGCCGCACCACTGTGTTGCGTACATCGTGACCATCACGCGCTTGCGCGCGAGGTCCATTTTCCAATCCGGGACCTCTTCGGCGGCCGGCTCGGCCGGAAGAGGCCGAAGCTCATCGAGCTGAGTGGTCTCCGGGGTTTGGTCTGCGGGCGGCTCGGGAACAGGGAGCTCTTCGCTCGGAATGTCCGGACTCGGAGCGGGCGGCTCCGGCGCAATGATCTCGGGTTCCGGCTCGCGCGGTCTCGGCCGGACTGGAGCCGGGCCAGCGGGTCGGGGCTCGGCCGCTCGCACACCTCGCTGGGGAGCGACTTCCGGATTGGAGTCCATCGAAGAAAGCGCCCAGACGACGCCGGCGCCCAAGAGCAGTAGCGGGATGATCAGCGCCCACCAGGGGCTCGGGCTGGGCGGGGCCTTGGACGGCATCTCGCTCAGGCGACACAACTCGCATTCGCCATTTCTATCCAGCGGGAGCTGATGCTTTTCGCAAATCCCCATCGGTTGCACCATCTGACCCC
>Ga0316201_10001084_pt1 | contig 17558 bp, 16 predicted proteins | sample CS6wburrow_MG_FD_204516 | JGI IMG/M metagenome (GOLD analysis project Ga0316201, IMG submission 204516) | Coastal sediment microbial communities from Delaware Bay, Delaware, United States - CS-6 worm burrow | ecosystem: Environmental > Aquatic > Marine > Coastal > Sediment | place: USA... | reverse complement strand
TTGGGGCACCGGCGCCACCGCCGCGTGCCCGGTCCGGCGCGCTGTCGCAGGCTGACAGCACGAGTGCCATCGTGGCAACGGCAAGAAGGCTGAGTGTCGTTTTCATTGGGTCACCAACAGTGCGTTCATGCGCGCGGTGGCCGTGGCCATGCGGGCCTGTTGCGCGGCGATATCGGCGCGCAGTGACAGGATGGCGATTTCACCGTCGATGATGCGCGAGTAGTCGCCGGCGCCGGATTCGTACACGGTGAACTGGGCGGCCACCTCGTCTTCTATCGCGGCGATTTTCTGTTCGAGAACGGCGGCGCTGTCTTGCGCCGCTTGGCGCATCGCGCGATAGGTTGCGTATTGGGCGGTGACCTCTCGAGCGGTTGCCGCATAGCCGGCCTGCGCCGCGGCGTGTTCGGCTTTCGCCGCGCGCAACCTGGGCTGCTGGCTGCGGCTTGACCACACCGGGGCCGAGAACGTCAGCATGACCGAGACCCAGTCGTCGCCGGCGAAATTCGCGCCGGATTCGCGTTGCTGGTAGGTCAGCTGCGCGCCCCAGTCCGGCTTCAACGCGGCCTCGGCATTGTCGATACCACGATCCCGGACCGTGACGGCGGCGCCGGCAACGCGCGTCGCGTGAAACGCCATCACGTCGCCATTCCATTCGATCGTACGGACCGGCGGCGCGGGCGTGGTTGGCACTGCGCCAACCAGGTCGATCAGGCGCGCATCGATCCGGGCTTTTTGCCCCTCGAGCTCGACCAGCGTGCGATCGACCTCCACTCGCTCACCCTCAATTTCCGCGAGCCTGAACAGCGCGGGGCGCCCCGCATCTATTTCAGATTCGGCGACCTGGGTCAGCTCGTCATATTTACTGTGGCGTGCCTGTGCCAGCGTCCGCTGGCGCGCAATGCGTTTCTGTTCGTGCAGCAGGGCGATCAGCTCGCCGCGCAACGCCGCGTAACGCTGCCGCCGCATGTCTTGCGTTGCGCTCGCACGGGCGAGCGCTTCATCCGCACGGGCCTGGCGTCCTGCCCGATTCGGGAACTGCTGGCGGACGCCAAAGGCTTTGTTGGTGGGCAGGAATTCGTTGAAAGACGGATCGAACAGCGGGAAGTTGTTGATCCCCAGCGACAAGACGGGGTCGGGCAACGCCGTCGCCGCCGTGGCAAGTTCGCGCCGAGCCTGCGCCTGGTGATCCATCACCTGCAGAGTCGGGTGGTCGCGAAGAACGGATTCGAGCTGTGCAAAGCTTTGAGCGCCGGCGGGGGCGCTCAGAGCAAGCGCCAGGCTCAGAGAAACGAAGGTCGATTGCGTGCGGGGCATGAAACAGGTCCTGTGAAAAAATAACGAACGAACCAAAGCGCGCGCACCTTTCGGTCGCGCGCGTAAACGGTCGTCGTGACTAAATCAGTAGACGTTGTTTCAGTGAGATTGGGCTTGTTCGTATGGGTGGTGAACTGCTCGGCGGGCCCGTGGTGCGCACGACGAGCGGGGTGTCGAAACCGCTCCACTGGCGCGCCGCGACTGGCGCGGGCTGCAGTTCGTGACCGGACGCGGGCGCAACCGCATTGTCCATCGCTGTGGCCTGCAGCATCGGTGCGTCGCAATCCGTGCAACCGGGGCACTCGCTATGCTCTTGCGGGGATGGCTGCGGCTGCGACGCGTCGTCCGCGGCACCGTGACACGGCGGGGCGTCTGTTTGCGATACCGCAACGCTCGCCTCGGCATGCCCGAGCAGGCAGCAATCGATGACCGGGCCCGCTGCGAAAGTCACAACGACCAGGGTCAGGCACAGGCGAGTTAAAAGGTTCATACCTTCATATGTGTACAGCAGGCAGCGGTAAAAGACAAATACTCCCTATGGGGTATCCAACCGGCTTATTTCCTGCGACCGCCCAAAACGGCGACCAGTTCTTCTACTTTTTCACGCCTGGCGTCCACGTCTGTGCTGGTCAGCGCATGCTCGACGCAGGTTGCAAGATGGTCATCGAGTACCACTTTCTCCAGTCCTGAAAGAGCGGCCTTGATTGCCTGGACCTGACGAACAACGTCGATACAGTAGCGATCTTCGGCAATCATCTTCGATACGCCGCGCACCTGGCCCTCAATTCGGGCGAGACGCTTGACCGCGGATTCTTTTGTGTCTGTCTTCATCCCTGCATACCCTATACCGGGTATTTGAGTATCGCAATCCCGGAATTCGGCGATGGCACCGTCAACGATTTGAATTTGGGCCGCGTGAAGATGTTGTTCTTCGCGCCGCCAGGACCGAGCGGCCTGCCTAACGCGTGCGACTGAACCGTCGCCGCGGTTTGGCCAAACCAGGCTAATAGCAAAGCGCCCGCTATTTTTTGGCGTCGCGTCGAAAAACCAGCAGTGCACCGATGCCCGAGAGCATAAACCAGGCGGCAGCAGGCACCGGAATGACGGTGACTTCAAGCGAGTTAAATTCGACCGGCACGATGGTGATAAAGTCGATGGCGCTGACGAACGGCCCACCAAGACCATTGGCCATCTCAAGCGCGACAAATGTCGACGCAGGCGCTGCAGGCAACACTGAAAACACGACGCGACCAACATGCGAAGGACCGGTCAGCCCGTCGAAATCCGCAAAGCCCCAGCTTTCCAGCAGACCGGGCAGGATGTCCGGATCGCGGCCAAATAACGGATCGCCAATTTCGGCGTTAAAAAGAAACTCGAACTCAAGCGCATTGGGATCGAAAACAACGTTGAACGCACCGCCAAGCGTCGTGTCGATACCAAGCCCAACCGCGTCGGTGCTGAAGTCCATCACGATATCGAAGGTCACGAGGTCGCCGGCGCGCACGTCGGTAATGTTCGAACCGGGCGTCAGCAGGATGCTCGCGGCGTTCGCCACGCACGCCGAGCCCAGCAAACAGAGGCTTGCTATTATTTTCGCGATTGTCACGGTTGCGCCTCCTGATTGGGTACTGAGCGGGTGCCGCAAATCGATTGATTCACGCGCCATGCGGCATGAGTCTCCCATTATACAGTCTTGCCGTTAGTCGACCATCCATGTCCAATAGCTGGCTGTGCGATACCGGCCACGGGCTGGCGCGCCTAATCGCGAATGATGATATGCGGATTTGTCGTATCGCAATTCACCAGGCTGCCCGGACCGCGATATTCGATCGACAATTCAGCAGCAATCGTGGCGACGGTCGTGGGTTTGGGCGGAACCGTGCATTCAACGACTTGCAGGCTTTGTTCATTTGATGATTTCAAGCTGGAACGACCCTGGCAAAATGGACCGCCGAGCACGGGACTGGCCAAACTAATGTTAAATGGGTCGGTTGCAGGTGCGGTGAAATAGATTTTTTCCTCCCAAAAGCCGGCATAGACCCCGTAGGTGGCGGCTCCGGCGCCGGGGTCATAGGTCTTGACCCTGAATAGCGGCAGGTTGACGAGTCGCGCAGTTGATTCGCATGTTTGGCTACCTGGTGTACCGGCAAGGTCAAACGCAATCGGTAGCTCATAGCTATTGGGATTGGAAATCAATTGCGCCTGAATCGACGTCACAGAAGAGCGACCCTCCATTTTTATCGGTGCACTTACAGTGGTGCAGGCGGCAAGCGGAATCACTATTGTCGTAAGCAAGGCCGGCGTGCACCGACGCGTGAATGTTCTCATGCTGCTCCTTCCTGATTGTGCATCTACGGATTCCAGCCGCTTACCATGCGCTTGATTGCCACTGGACACTTGTTAACAGTAGCAGCGTATTTTTGAACCGTCGACGAATAGGCGGCGTGTTGACGCAATGATGCCAATGTTGGATCAGCTCTAAAAAAAACCACCTGAAACCCGTTGGCCAGCGCTTTACCCACATGTGTAATCGCCCGGTCTGGATCTTTCACTGCTACGTAGACCAACGCCGCATCGTAGTGGATGTCCCCATTAGCGTCATCGAGTTGCAGTGCGTCGTTAATCATTCTTAGCGCTTCGTCGGTGCGCCCGGCACTGGCAAGATAGTGCGCCAGTGAAGACATCGTTTTGGCTTCGGTTTTGTTAACGCTCAAGCGGTTCTTCGCCAGTTCAATCGCCGTGCCGTAGGCCTCGGCCGCTTCTGCCGCTCGATTCGCGGCCAACAGTGCATCTGCGTAACCGCCGTGGAACCAGTGAATCTCCGGCGCCAATGCGATGGCACGGCGATACATGTTGATTGCTTCGGTGAAGTTGCCGTCGAAGTAAAACATCGTGCCGACGTTCGAGTAGGTCTCCTGCGGCGGCCCGCTTTGGACCAGGTCGCGCCAGATGACGGCGGCCTTGCCAAATTCACCGCGCAAGTACTGCGCTGCCGCTATGGAATTGAGGGCCGTCGTATCGCCGGGCCTGACACGCAATACCTCCTCGAACTGCTCAATCGCGAGTTCATAACAGCCAAACTCGTAAAGGTGCTTGCCAAAGCGGTAGTGTGCACGCCAGTAGCCCGGCTCGGCATCAAGCGCGCGAAGAAATACTTGTGTGGCGTCGTCGCCCCGATCGAGCAAGCTGAGCGCATCGGCACGCCCGATCATGGCATCGGTCATCGTTGGTCTTATCTTCAGCGCGGAGTCAAAGTGCGCCAGGGCTTCGTCGGCTTCCCCTTTGGCAAGATACAGCCTCCCAAGGGCGGATTCAGTCTCGGCTTCGTTGCCGGCAAAAGTGCTGGCGTTCCTGCAAGCGCGCTCCGCCGCGGAGAAGTCTTCGGGATCACTGCGCACCACGTACAAGGCGAGGTGAACTTCGCATTCACCCGCCAGCGCCGGCGGATAGGCAGGCGCAATCGCCTGCGCCGATCTGAATTCCCTGAGCGCTTTTTGCAGATCGACAATGGTAGTGGCAGCGTGCAGCCGTCCGCGTCCATTGTAGGTCAATTCGATCACCCTGGGGTCGTCGGCACCTCTGCCCCTGAGTACGGTTCTGAACTGTTCCGACAGCACGCCTTTCATTTGTCTGGCCACGGCAGCGGCCAACTCATCCTGAATTTGCAGCACGTTGGTCAGGGGAAGTTCGTATCGTCCGGACCAGATGATGACGGTGTTTGGGCCGTCGATTAGCTGGACACGAACTCGCACCTTGTCACCCATACGTCGGACGCTGCCCTCCACGAGCAGCTTCGCACGCAGTTTTCTCGCAATTTCCCGGGACCCGATGTTTTGATCGGAAAACGAAAATGTCGCCGAGCGCGACATAACCTGCACTCCGTCGAGCAGTGCTAATAAATTGATAATTTCTTCTGTCAGGCCTTGGGCGAAAAAAACGTCCGGTGCGGTTGGGCCAAGTGCTACGAAGGGCAGCACGGCGACGGAGTTTTCAATCGGCTCGTAGTCGGGTGGCGTCGCGGGGTGGTCGGCGCCGATCAATCGCCACAGGATAAGGCCGAAGGCAAGGATGGAGATGCCGATCACGCCGACGTCGAGCCACTGCCAGCGATCGCTTTTGGGATCATCGGGATCTCCATGGTCCACGTGGACCCCGTGATTGCCAACCTGCAGCGTCCAGGCGGCGGCGACGGCGATCGGAAAACCCAGCGCAATGAGCGCGACCGTCCACGTACTCGTTCCAGACGGCAGCACGCGTGCGTCCTCGAGCGTGTTAACGACCTGCAGAATCACCCACGCTCCCGCCAGGTAGGCGCCGGAAACACGAAATACCCGTCGCCGCCAGATTTCATGAAAAATCGGGTGGCTGGGTGGCTCTGCCTTTTTTTCGGATGCCGTGCGGACGCGGCACACGAGACGATAGCCGCGGTACCTGAGCGTCTTGATGAACTGCGGGTGGCGAGCGTCATCGCCAAGCGCGTCGCGCAGTTCGTGCACGATGTTTACCAGCCGATCGCTGCTGACCGGTGCGCCATCGCCGGCGGCGGCACGAAGTTGTGCCCGCGGCACGACCTTGCTGTGGGCCTCACACAGCAGCAGCAGCACGCGCATGGCGGCGTCGGATACCCTGCGTCGCCCGCCGCCAGGCCCTTCAATTTCATTGCGCACCGGTAGGACCAGTTGGTCGTTTAGTAGAAAGCCGTTTTGCAGGTTCATGGGAAATCGACTGGATTGAGTTTCAAGCCACAAGTGGACACGCATCAACCGCTAGCTGGGGCCGGTTATGGCGGCGCTCAGTCACGAATAATGATGTGCGGCTGGATCGAGCAGTTTCTGTCTTCGTGTGCCTCGGCGTATGCGTGATAGCCGAAAGGTCTGCCTGGAAATTTACTCTCTTCGCGGGCTCGACATACGACCCGATCCTGCGAATTTGAGAGTGAATTCTTCGATCGCAGCCTGCAGTCTCTTTGAAGACCAAATGGACGCCGCACGGGCATCTCGAAACTCTGGAAATTGATTCGAAATGGCACCTCACTCGTCCAGGAGAATTTCTCTCCCTTTACCGGGCAATAGACATACTGAACGCCTGACAATGTACAGGTATTGTCCGGCCGGCTCGGCGTAACGCTCTGGACGCAACCGTATTGGTCGAACACGATCGCCAGCTCGGTAGCACCGGGCGGCAAGAACGGCGCCAACACAAGTTTAAATAGCGCCAGGCCGGCGCCAATCACCAGCATCGCCAGTAGGAACACGGAGACTTTGGGGCTCATGGCGGCATTCCTTATATGTTGGCTCGGCGAAAACAGCATCTCGAAGCGCTGCCCGCGAATAGAAAGAATAGACGCCCCACCCAAAGTAGTCCAACCGACGCTGCAAAGGCAAAAGACAGCCGAGGATCGACGCTTTCGTGGTGAGATCGGGTCACGAAGCGGATCCGCGCCGCCCGCGGCGAATGTCGCTAGCGCAGGAACGACCCGTGCTTGCGCTTGGCCCGCTCCATCTGTTTGCACTCTACATCGCCTGGTATCACGATCTTGGGATCCGGCTTGAAATCAAGCGTGCGGCGCCTGCCGCGGTATTTCACGAGACTTAATATGAGCTTCATGGTCTCAAGTCGCGCGCGCTGCTTGTCGTCGGAGCGGATTACCCACCACGGATTGCGGGCGGTATGCGTGCGCTTGAGCAGTCGGTATTTGGCTTGTGTAAATTCATCCCAAAGCTCCTGCGCCTGCAGGTCGACCTCACTCAGCTTCCATTGGCGCAAAGGATCATCGCGGCGGCGATCGAAGCGACGCTGCTGCTCCTTTTTCGAAACGGAAAAATACAGTTTTATTAGGGTCGTCTTGCCATCCGCGATGAAGCTATCCTCGTAATCGTTAACTTTTTCCATGAACCGCCGGTATTGCTTTTTGGTGCAAAAACCCATGACGGGCTCAACCATCGCCCGGTTGTACCAACTGCGGTCAAAAAGAGTGATCTGGCCGGCATGAGGAAACTGCTCGATGTAGCGTTTCATGTGCAGTTCGGTACGCTGCTGCTCAGTCGGTTTGCCGAGGGCCACGACCTGGTAGTGCTTCTCATTCATGTAGCGCGCGACACGCCTGATCGTGCCGCCTTTGCCGGAGGCATCACGTCCGTCAAAAAGGATAATTACCTTGCGCCCTGTCGCCTCGAGATGGGCCTGCAAACGGATCAGCTCCGCCTGATAGGGCTTGAGTTCTTCGGCGTCGACGAACTTGCGCAGGGCGCCAGCTACTATTTTCTCGCGATCTTTCTTGTTCAGGTCTTTGACGAAGCTATCGCGTTGATTCTTGGAATCACGTCGATCAGCATCGAAATCCAAATTCTTGACCAACTCGCGAATGATGGCCGAAGACCGTCCTTTGCTTACGCTAGAACTCATTATCACTGTTCCCCTGCTATTGGACCGAGAAAAATCTCAACGTCGCGCAACGGGGAGAATAAACGTCCCACCCAAAGTAATCCAACCGGCAATGTGAAGGCGAATGCGGGCGTGCAGACTACATAATGAGTACGTCTGGATGGCGGCAAGACCCGATCGTAAAGATGGGTTTTCAGGAGGGACTGCGGCGACTCAGCGATCGCTGTGCGTGGCGTCACCGCGCAGCGCAACCGCCTCCGCCACGTGCGCCGTGGCCACGCGATCCGCGCCGGCCAAATCCGCAATGGTGCGTGCCACACGCAGCAACTTGTGCTGCACCCGCGCCGACAGGGCAAACCGCTCGCTGGCCCGGCGCAGGAGGGTGGCGGCCGCGTCGTCGCAACCACTGACGTCGGCCACTACGGCAGCCGGCAGACGCGCGTTGATCGTGCCCCGGGTTTGCTGGCGCCTTCGCGCGGCGCTAACGCGCTTGCGCACAGCATCGCTCCCTTCCACCTCGACATCGGCATCCAGCACGTGGACGGCCACGCGCGGCACCGTCACGTGCAGATCGATGCGATCGAGCAGCGGCCCCGATATCTTGCGTCGATAAGTCGCAATCTGCGCCAGCGAGCAGTGACAGTCGTGAGTGGGATCGCCAAAGTAACCGCAGGGGCAGGGATTCATGGCGCACACCAGTTGGAAGTCCGCTGGAAACTGCACCTGGCCCGCGACGCGCGTGATCGCCACCGTGCCCGATTGCAGCGGCTGACGCAGCACTTCGAGCGCCGTTCTATTGAACTCGGGCAACTCGTCGAGGAACAGCACACCGCGGTGGGCCAGCGACACCTCGCCCGGCATCGGAATGCGGCCGCCACCGACCAGTGCCGCACTGCTGGCGCTGTGGTGTGGCGCGCGAAACGGGGGCTCACGCCAGCGCTCGACCGGCGGTGGATGACCGCGCAGCGAATGCAGCGCCGCGTTTTCCAGCGCATCGCGCTCGTCCAGGCGCGGCAGGATGCCCGGCAGACGATCGGCGAGCATCGTCTTGCCGGTGCCCGGAGGGCCGGTCATCAACAAGCTGTGTCCGCCCGCCGCGGCGATCTCAAGGGCGCGACGCGGCCCGGTCTGTCCGCGCACCTGGGCCAGGTCAGGCCCGCGCCGCTCAAGCGCCGGCCGCGGCACACGGGCCTGGCGCGGCAGCGATTGCTGACCGAGCAGGTGCGCGACGACGTCGCCGAGCGTGCCGGCGCGCCAGACCACGGCCCGCTCGACCAGCGCGCCCTCGAGCGCCGACCCGGCGGGCAACACGACCTCGTGGCCGGCGCGCGCCGCCGCCAGTGTCATCGGCAAGGCGCCACGGATCTCGTGCAGCACCCCGGTCAGCGCCAGTTCACCGGCAAATTCGACGTGGCCCGGCACGCGCAGCCCGATTTTGCCGCATGCCGCCAGCAGACCAATCGCGATCGCCAGGTCGAAACCGCCGCCCTCCTTGCGCAAAGTCGCCGGCGCGAGGGAAATCGTCACGCGCTTGTCCGATGGAAACTCGAAATTGGAATTGAGGATCGCGGCACGCACGCGCTCCTTGCTTTCCTTGACCGTCGTCTCAGCGAGACCGACGATGGTCATCTTGGGCAGCCCTTCGCCGATATGCACCTCTACCCGGACTTGCGGCGCGTCCAGTTCGAGCGTGCTGCGGGTCAGGACGGTGGCGAGCCGCATTACCCTGCCCCCGGCAGCGCGCGTGGAGCGCTAGCCCTTGCCTTCGAGTTCGTCCAGGCGCCGTATCATCGCCTCGAGTTTTTCTCGCGTGCGCTCCAGCACCTGGCGCTGCACGTCGAACTCGCGCCGCGTGACCAGGTCGAGCTTGCCCAGACCGCTTTGCAGCACGGCCTTGAAGTTGTTCTGCAGGTCGTCGTGCAGGTGGCCCAGGTTGTCCGGCAGGCGGGCTGCGAGGCGCTTGGCCAGATCGTCAATGAGTCCGGGTTCCATGTTTGCTCCAGATGGTTGAGACCGCCACGGCGGTGGTGGGCGGTACATTATCAAAGATAGCGAATCCCCGTGTGCAATTACAGGCGCCGAATCGCCGGGATTTAGCCACAAATGCGGGCACGCCGAGCCGGTCTTCGCGTAGCCAAGCGGCATGGAAATCGGTATTCTTGGCCCCCGCAACGCTCAAGGATCGCAGAATGAAACTGATCACCGCCGTCATCAAACCGTTCAAACTCGATGATGTCCGCGATGCGCTGGCGGAAGTCGGCGTGCAGGGCATCACGGTCTCCGAAGTCAAGGGCTTCGGGCGCCAGAAAGGGCACACCGAACTCTACCGCGGGGCGGAGTACGTGGTCGATTTTCTGCCCAAGATGAAGCTTGAAATTGCGCTGGACGACGATCGGGTAGAATCGGTCATCGACGCCATTACCAATGCCGCCCGTACCGGCAAGATCGGCGATGGCAAGATCTTCGTGACTGACCTGAGTCATGTAGTGCGCATCCGCACCGGCGAGAGCGGCCCCCAGGCGCTGTAAGCGACAAAGGGCAGTGAGACGCCCGTCACGGTTTCGGCGCTCGGCCTGTGCCAACCTTTTGAGCCGTGAGGCATGCGTTCGTCTTTCGCCGCCGTCAAGAGAAACCTGATGTTGATTTACCGTAAGCTGTTCGTTGTCCTTGTCTTGGTACTTAGCGTCGGCGCCAGCGCCAGCGCCGAAGAACGCGAGGTCTATCGCTGGGTCGACACCGACGGCAAAGTGCACTTCGCCGACCGCCCCCTGGCCGACGACGCGCAGCGTCTCGACGTCGACTCGCGCGCCACCGACAACAAACGGATCAACGAGGCCAGGCAGGCCCGTATCGAACGCAAGCTGATGCGCCAGGAGGCCAAGACCGAACAGGCGAAGACGCAAAAAGCGGCGGCCGAAGAAGCCGAGCGCAAAGCCGAAAACTGCCGCCGCGCGCGCGCGGCGCTGGAAAGCCTGGTTAACGCACGACGCCTGTACGAACCCGCTGACGACGGCAGCCGACGCTACCTGGACGAAGCGCAGATCGCCCAACGGCGCGCCAAGGCTCGGGAAGACGTCGCACAGTGGTGCAATTAGCTCAGGGCCCGGCCCGATAAATGATAAAGTTCGGCCATGCCGTCGGACCCCCAAACCACCCGCGACAGCTACCTGCCTGATTTTTGCTCCGGCCGCATGGTGCTGGCCGTCGTTCTGATCGCCGAGTTTGTCGCGATCGTCCTCGCCCTGTCCCAATTCACCAACGCGTCCGATTTCTGGTTGCGACTGGCGCGTGCCTCCCTGTTCCTCCTGTGGGTCGGCCTCGGCAGCGCGGCGCTATTGTGCGCGGCTCGCCGGTGGCTCGCGCGTCGCTCCACTTCCGGCGCCAGTTTGCTCGCCGCATTGCTGCTGGTCGGCACGACGGCGGCGATCTCGATGTTGACGCTCGCGCTTGGTCAATACTTTTTCGGTCAACAGCCGAACGCGCTGCTGCAACCGAGCAGCGCCGGCGCATTCTTGTTTCGTAACGTCAGCATCAGTGTCATCGTATCCGCGCTGCTGCTGCGCTATTTCTATGTCACCCACCAGTGGCGCCGCAATGTCGAGTTGCAGGCTCTGTCACGGATCAGCGCCCTGCAGGCGCGAATACGGCCGCATTTTCTGTTCAACAGCATGAATACCATTGCGTCGCTGACGCGCAGCGACCCGAAGCTTGCGGAACAGGCCGTCGAGGACCTCGCCGACCTGTTTCGCTCTTCCCTGGCCGACAGCGCCAACAAGATTCGCCTGAAAGAAGAACTGGAGATGACTCGTATCTACCAGCGCATCGAAGCGCTGCGTCTGGGAGATCGGCTACGTGTGGAATGGGACGTCGAGAATCTGCCCATGCGCGCACTGGTGCCAGGCCTGTGCATCCAGCCGCTGCTGGAAAATGCCATCTACCACGGCATCGAAAACCTGCCCCAGGGTGGCACGATCCGCATAACGGGCCACGACTACGGCAAGGGCTTCGACATCGATATTCGCAACCCGCTGCCGCCGCCCACCGGACAGCGCCACTCCTCCGGCAATCGCATCGCGCTGCAGAACATCCGCCAGCGCCTTGAACTGGCCTACGACCGGCCCGCCAAAATCAATGCCGGGCCTGAGAACGGTGAGTACCGCGTTACACTGTGGATACCCAAAGTGGAGTCTGAGGAATGAAGATTCTGGTTGTGGATGATGAAAAACCGGCGCGCGACCGGCTGCGGCAACTGGTCGGAGATCTCGACGATTACGAAATCGTCGGCGAGGCGGCCAACGGCCGGGCGGCGATCGAGGCTTGCCAGGATCAGTCGCCGGACGTTGTGCTGATGGACATTCGCATGCCCGGTATGGACGGCATCGAGGCGGCGCGCCACCTGTCGCAGATCGAGGACGCGCCGGCGGTCATTTTCGCCACCGCCTACAACGAATACGCGCTGGCCGCGTTCGACGCGCAGGCGATCGGCTACCTGATGAAGCCAATACGCCGTGAACGGCTGCAGCGAGCCCTTGAACACGCCCGCCGACTCGGCGAAAAGCAGCTCGACGCGCTGCGCGAGGAGGCCGACGAGGATGCCCCGCGCACTCACCTGAGCGCGCGCGTGGGCGACCGGCTGCGACTCATTCGCGTTGACGATATCCTGTACTTTCAGGCCGATCAAAAGTATGTTGCGGTCGGGTTGCCAAACGAGGAAGTTTTGATTGACGACTCGCTGAAGTCCATCGAAACCGAATTTGGCAAAGACGTGTTCTTTCGTATTCACCGCAACGCGCTGGTGGCCCTCGCACACTTGCGCGCCATCGAAAAACAAAAGGACGGAAGCTACCGCGCGCATGTCAGGGATAGCGACAAAACACTGGCCATCAGCCGCCGCCACGTCGCGGGACTGCGCAAGCTGATCCGAGCCGGTTAGTTTCCGGGAACAATTCTATGAGTGACATTCTTCGAATCGCGACCCGTCAAAGTCGCCTGGCGCTGTGGCAGGCGCAGTGGGCTGCGAGGCTTTTAAGCGAGGCCCACAAAGATCTGATCATTGAACTGGTGCCGATGAAGACCGAGGGCGACCGGCGACTCGACGACAGCCTGGCCAAGATCGGCGGCAAAGGCCTGTTCATCAAGGAACTGGAGGTCGCGATGCTCGAGGGGCGCGCCGACCTCGCCGTCCACTCGATGAAGGACGTGCCCGCGCAGATGCCGGACGGCTTTCACATTGCGGCGGTATTACCGCGTGAGGATCCACGCGACGCACTGATCACCCCGCACGAGGGCGGCCTCGATGCGCTGGCCGACGGCGCGATCGTGGGCACCTCAAGCCTGCGAAGGCAGTCGCAACTGCGCCACCGGCGCGCCGATCTGGTCATTAAGCCGCTGCGCGGCAACGTCGATACCCGCCTGGCCAAGCTCGACGCCGGAGACTACGACGCCATCGTCCTCGCCGCCGCGGGACTCAAGCGGCTGGGCTTCGGTGACCGCATCGCGCAGTTGCTGGAGCCCCAGGTGTCGCTGCCGGCCGCGGCCCAGGGCGCCGTCGGCATCGAGTGCCTGAGCGACGACAGCCGCGTCACCAACTATCTCAGCGTGCTCAATGACGAGGCCTGCGCCATCGCGCTGGCCGCGGAGCGCTCGTTCTGCCTGGCGCTGGGCGCCACCTGCACGTCGCCGGTCGCCGCCCTGGCCACCATCGACGAGGGCACAGTCACGCTAACCGCACGGGTGGCCGCCGCGGACGGCTCAACGATGCTCGAAGAACGCCTCCATGGTGACGACGCCGCCGCACTCGGCGAACAAATTGCCCATGCCCTGATCAAGCGCGGTGCGCAGGCGCTGATCGAGCTCACCTGAGCGCCATGGACAACGCGCTGCGCATCGTCGTCACACGCCCGGCCGGCCAGAACCGCGCCCTGCGCGATGGCCTGGTCGCGGCGGGATGTGCGGTCGCCGCCATCCCGGTGATCGAGATCCTGCCGGCCGCGCAACCGGACGAGGTTGCGCGCGGCCTGGGACCGGTCGGCGATATTGACCTACTGATTTTCGTCAGTACCAACGCCGTGCGTTTTGGCATGGACTATCTGCCTGCCGACAATCCCGCCGCCGCCGTGCGCGGCATCATCGCGGCCGTCGGCCCGAGCACGGCACGCGCGTTGACCGACGCCGGCTTGCACTGTGACGTCGTGCCCGCGTCCGGCTTTTCCAGTGAAGCCCTGCTGGATGAACCGGCGCTGCAGGACATGGCGGGCAAACGCGTGGTGATCGTGCGCGGGGAAGGCGGACGGGCGTTGATGGGCGACACGCTCAGCGCGCGCGGCGCGACGGTTCACTACGCCGAGGTCTATCGACGCGGCGTTCCAGCGGCATCGGTCGACGCACTGCGCGCGCAGCTCGACACGGGCGCGGTGGATATCATTACGGCCACCAGCGTTGAGACACTTGTTAACATTGAACAAATGGCCGGGCCCGAGCGCGCAGACGCTTTGCACGACGCCAGGATTGTCACCGCGAGCGAACGGGTGGCAAAAATGGCGCGTGAGCTCGGTTACACTCACGATGTGCTGATGGCCGGTGCTCCGGACGACGACGCATTGATTGAGGCTGTTGTAAACTGGCGCCAGACTCGCCGCCCACCCGCCACGAAGTCGGAGACCCAAATGGCTACGGACTCGAAGCAACCTGACGACAACGCGAGCCCCGGCGGCGACCAGTCGACGCGCGGCGAAGAAGGCGCAGCCGTCGCCGATACGGCGCCCGATACGCCACCGGAAGACGTCACGTCGTCCGCGCCGCAGGCCCAGGCGCCGCTATCGGCGGCCGAGGTGGCGGTCAACGTCAAGCCCGCAGAGCCCAAAAAAGGCGGCCGCCTGCTTGCGGCGCTGGCTTTGCTTATTGCGCTCGGCGCCGCCGGGCTGTCGGGCTGGACCTGGTGGGGCAGTCGCAGCGCCGAGGTGGAAGTCGAAGATCCCGCCATCGCCCTGAACGCCGTGGCCGATCGCCTGCGTGGCGAGCTCGAATCCGTGCGCGATGACGTGCAGCGAACCGCGACTTCACTGCGCAGCGATGTGGACCGAAAACTCGACAAGATCGATATGAGCGAGGTCGACGATGTGGCCGATGCGCAAACGGCACTGGCGCGACGTGTCAGCGGCCAGGAACGCTCGATTACGACGGTCACCGATCGCCTTGGCAACATCGAAAGCAGCATGAGCGCGTTGCAGGGTGTCTCCGACTCGGTGCGCAACACCTGGGTGCGCGCCGAGGCCGAGTACTTCCTGCAAACCGCCAACAGTCGGCTGCAACTGGCCGGTGACCTGGCGAGCGCGTTGTCGGCCTTGCGCGCGGCCGACGAACGCATCGGCGCCCTCGGCGATCCGGGGCTGATTCCGGTGCGCGCCAAGATCACCGAAGAGATTCTCGCCGTCGAAGCGGTGCCAATGCCGGACGTCGAGGGCATGGCGCTGAGCTTGCTCGGCATGGCCGAACGTGTGCCACAACTGCCGTTGAAGCTGGCCCAGGTGCCGGGCGACTACGAGGGCACGGAACGCGGCGGCGGCGTGGACGACAAGACCGGCTGGGATCGAGCGCGGGCATCGATCTCCAGCGCGTTCTCCAGCATTGTCCGCGTGACCCCGACCGACGGCTACGGCGTGTCGGTCGCGCCGCCCGAAGAAGCCTTCTTTTTGTTTCGCAATCTCGAGCTGAACCTCAACATTGCGCGACTCGCGCTGATGCGGCAGGACGCGGAGAACTTTCGCGGTTCGGTAACCGCCTCACGCGACTGGCTGGCGCAATATTTCAACACGGACGATCCGGGCGTGAAACGCATGATCGAACGCCTCGATGAGCTGGCGGCCACGCAGATCGACCCGCCGATTCCGGACATTTCCGCTTCGCTGCGCATGTTGCGTGCGCTGGTGGCGGCAAGCAGCGCGTCCCCATGAGGAAGAGCCTGGTCCTGCTGCTGGTCGCCGTACTCGGCGTGCTCGGTGCCCACTTCATCATCGAGGATCGCGGGCGCGTATCGATCTACTTTCGCGACACGCTGTACGAATCGTCCCTGCCCGGCTTCGTGCTGATTCTTCTGGGCCTGTATCTGGTCGTGCGAATCGTAACGCGGCTGGTGAGGGCGCCGGGCCAGTTCGGCGAAGCGGTGGGCCGCCAGCGGGTGAACCGCGCCCAGCGCAAGATGACCCAGGGCCTCATCGAGATGGCGGAGGGTAACTGGGCCAAGTCCGAGCGCTTGCTGTCGCAGGGTGCGCGCACCAGCGAAACGCCCTTGCTCAACTATCTTAACGCCGCGCGGGCGGCCCAGCTGCAGGGCGCACACGAGCGTCGCGACAACTGGCTGATGCTTGCCTACGAACACGACACCGAGGCCGCGAATGCGGTGTTGCTGACCCAGGCACAGCTGCAGATCGACCACGACCAGTTTGAAGAAGCACTGGCCACGCTGCGCAAGGTCAACGAAAACAAGCCCGGCCATCGCCAGGCGCTGGCGCTGCTGTCATCGATTTACAGCCGCCTGGGCGACTGGACGGCGCTGCGCGAGCTGCTGCCCGACCTGAAAAAGAAAAAGGCGATGAACCCATCCGCGCTCGACGCGATTACGCGCCGCGCCTACATCGAGTCCATCCGCGAGGCGGGCCACGCGGGTGACCAGGAAACGCTCAACACCTTATGGACGGCAACGCCGGCGCCGCTGAAGAAGCAGTCTGACGTGCTGCACGCTTACATTACCGCGCTAACCGATTCGCGCCAGGCGGCGGCAGCGGAGAAGACACTGCGCAAGGCGCTGGCGGTCGAATGGAGCTCCGAGCTGGTGCTCGACTACGGCCTGCTGGAAGGGCCCAACGCATCCAAACAACTGGCGGTCGCCGAAGGCTGGCTCAAGACCCACGCCAACGACGCCGAGCTGCTGCTCACCGCCGCACGCCTGGCCATGCGCGACGAGCTGTGGGGCAAAGCGCGCAGCTATCTGGAATCGAGTCTGGCGATCAATCCACGCGTGGAGGGGTACCACCTTTACGGCCGCCTGCTCGAAAAAATGGGTGAAACCGAAGGCGCCGCGATCGCGTTTCGCAACGGCCTGACGCTGGCAACCGGTGAAAGCGCGCCGCCCGGACTACCCAAAGCACGTGTCGTCGCCGACAGCGACGCGTCCGGGCCCGACCACTAACCTGTCAGCGCATCCTCGCGGCCACAGGCCACCGGGATCTGCACGCATTCCCGCCGGCGACTAATCACACGTTGCAGTCAGCCCGCTGGGGCCAGGGCTGGCGAAAAATCCGGCGCGGAAAATGCCAAGATCGAGTGTATTAACAATACCGTCTCCGTCCAGGTCCGCATCGGCGTCGCCCGTGAAGAACACCGCCCGCAGAATGCCAAGGTCGACGGCATTCACGATGCAATTGTTGTCAAAGTCGGCATCGCAGGCGTTGCCATAGCCATCAACATTGCTGTCGCGCTGATCAGGGTTGGCGACCGCCAGGCAGTTGTCATTGGCGTCGGGAACACCGTCCAGATCCGCATCACTCGATGACTGCGGCTCAACCGTCAACACGAACGACTGCGAGTCGAAAAGCAGTGTCGAGTCGTTGTCGATTACGAAGATCTCGACCGTCCACGATCCGTCGTCGCCGGTCAAAGGCGCACAATCAATAGTGCCGGTGCGATCCTGATTGTCCGTGAGTATGCAAAAAGCCGGCAGGCCGACTTCCACGAATTCGAGTATGTCTTCGGGATCAGGGTCGGTTGCCGACAGCCCGAAGCTGATTACCTGATTCTCCTCCAGCGTCACGTCTGCAATCGCTGCCAGCAGCGGCGCCTGGTTGGGCGGCGCAAACGACGGC
>Ga0316201_10001083_pt1 | contig 17564 bp, 18 predicted proteins | sample CS6wburrow_MG_FD_204516 | JGI IMG/M metagenome (GOLD analysis project Ga0316201, IMG submission 204516) | Coastal sediment microbial communities from Delaware Bay, Delaware, United States - CS-6 worm burrow | ecosystem: Environmental > Aquatic > Marine > Coastal > Sediment | place: USA... | reverse complement strand
CCACGGATCCGTCTAGGCCCCCGTCATCGCCATCGCTAGCGGAATCCGCCCGCAGAAAGAACCCCGTTCCGGTCAGCGAAGTGTGAGTCCCGGATCCCCCGGTCCCGACGACTATCGTCAGCGAATCTGGGAAGTCGTCGGCGTCGAACCAGATACGATTGATGGCCCCGGCGCCACCGCCTCCGCCGCCTCCGCCGGCGTAGAACGGAGCGCTAACGCCATCGCCTCCGCCGTCCCCTCCGTTACCTCCCTCGCCTATGAACAGGACGTCAAGCCACAGGGCATGATCGGGCTTCGTCCACGTGCCGTTGACCTCGAAGCGTTGGACGTCGGGCACGAGCACAGCCGTACGATTAGCTAGCTGCTCAAGCGGCACTGATATGTCGGATGCGGATACAGTCATTGGGGAAAGCTCCCGTCGTCCGGTAGTGTGATTGTAGCAGGAAACACGGTGCTGTCGCCCTCATAATCGCCCCGCGGAACAGAGATAGTCTCGGGGAACAGCGTATCGTCCCCCATGATGGTTGTGATCGAATCGGGTGCGTGGACGGTCCCTAGCGGCGTAGCTATGCGGCTGGCCCAGTCGGAGTCCCCGGCGTACTCTCGGAGCGCGCTGCGAAGCGCGACATACCTATGGTCGGCGCTGCGCGCGGATAGGTAGTACGTGTACGAACCCGAGTCATAAACGACGCCCCACTTAGCCCAGTCCGTGGACGGCACCGGCGGGGTGGAGTCGAACCCGACCACGAGCCACTCCCCTTGCACCCCCGCTGGGAGCCATCGATGCTGTCCGCGGGTAAGCCGACGGATGGCTTCCCAATCTTGGGCGCTAGCTCCGCCTATCCCGATACAGTGCCCGAGTGTGCCCAGCGCTCCGCCCCACAGACCCCCGTCGCCGTAGTCCGGAAGAGCGGAGAACACGCCGTCACCATCGATGACGACCCATTGCCTAGCCCACTCCGTGGAGGACCCCGTGTCCCAAGCCCAAGGATAAGCCTTCGTCGACGTTTCTGCCCCATCCAGCGCACGAGCGCGGCGGTTGCCTCTGCGGTCGATACCCCACAGTGACAACCCGCCGAAGTATTCGCTGATCTGTTCAAGCAACCCGAACACCGATCCGCGGATGCGATGCCCCCTAGGATAACGCCACGCCCGTAGCCGCGCTGCGTAATGCGCGTCCGTCTCATCGCGGCCACGAGGGATCAAACGATCGCCTCCGAGTAGAGCCAGCCCGGACGCGCCCGCCCGGGAAGGGAAGCGGGCTTCGACGCCGCTGCGCAAGCGCTGTCGTGACACGTCAATCAGAGCGGCCATCACATACGCAAGCGCGCCCCCGGCCTCATCGTTGCGCGCCCAATGCACGAGGGTTCGATCGATGATACTGCGCAGCGAAATGCCCATGGTCAAACCTCAGTCACGGTCACGGAAGATACCGTCGCAACGTACCCTTCGGCTAGCTGGCCCCCTGTGCCGGACGCGTTGGTTACCTCGACTTCGGTCGCCCCAGCGTCCACGAGATACTCGTGTGCGAGCGACACCAGTGCCGATGACGACACGTACCCGCCGATCGATACGGTCGAGTAATACGTCACGATCAGCGCTTCGATATCGGTCTCGGCGGTGGCCGGAATATCCTCGCCGGAAATGTTCAAAGCGACCGATTGCGGGTCCACGGTAGCGCTGACCACCGTGGGCGTCATCCCGGCCGGCGTGGACCAAATCTCCACCGCGGCTTGCGCCAGCGCCACGTCCCCGCTCGACACCGCGCCGGACGACGTTGCTACATACACGGTCACCGTGCCGTCGCTCGCATCCTCCGTCGTGTGCGCTCTCGTGATGAGCGGGGCCCCGGTCAGATCCGCGTCGAGAACCGTGGCGTTATAGGCATCTGGAGGGCCATTAGGTGACGCACGGCCAATGGTCGCGAAGCACTCTTCTTCGAGGGAATCGTCGCTTTGCTCATCAACTCCCACGCCTGCCGTGCTACCAGATATGGTCACGCCCAGCATGGTCGACACGATCTCGTCTACACCGTCCACGCCGACAGTGCCCGCGCTACCCGCTTCGTCTGCGATGCACGCGATCGTAACGGACGTGCCCGGGCCGGACGCCAGCGACATAGCTTCCGTTGACCGGTACGTGACACCGCTGCCGGACGCCTTGAGTATGACCTCCCCCGCGTCGCGGACGTAGACCCCACCGCCGCCGTTGGACAGGGTGACGTCTACCGTCGCATACGTCGCGGCGGTGCGGGTAACGCCGTACACTTCTTGGGCTACGAGGGTTTTCCAAGAGCCGGTGGCCGAACTCAAGAACCCGGACTGAATGTATACGCTCGCCGCGTCATCGCGCGAAGCAAGCGATGACGCGAGCCACTTCAGAATCACACGCGATGGGTTGTCCACTTGCCACGCAGTGACTGGCAGACCAAGCGAAGCGCAAAGTTCGAGCCCCGCAGCGAGGATCGAGTCCGCGGTGGCCGCCGTGAACAAAGTGCGGATATCGATAGTCACGACGGGATCCCTCCGATGATGCTGACAGTGACGTCCGACGCCGCGAGCGTCAGCGCGAAATTACCCGATGAGTCCGCGGGCGTAACGGTTATCTGGATGCGGAAGGACGTGGTACCGTCCAGATCTACGCTGAACGTCACGGACACGACCGCGGCCGATATGCGCTCATCCTTGAGCAGTTCGCTCTCGACCATGGCGGGCAACGCCGCGCCTGACACCACGGTCCCGACAGCGCCAATGTACCCGGATAGGTCGAGTCCGTATGCGCTCTCCTCCTCGCCGCCGAACAAGGTCCCGCGTGGTGTGGTGAGCCGACGATAAATCGATTCCGCGAGGGCGGTGCGTCCGCTCACAATGCGAGCGGTCGATAGCCCGTCCAGGCACGAAGTGTCTTGTCCGTATCCGGCCGCCATTAGGACACCGTGCCTATTCCTGGGGCCGTAGTGGCCCCGGTCTGTGCCGCCGCTGTCCCCGCGGTAGCTACCGCAACCCCAGCGGGGATCGTAACCACCGCACTGGCCGTGATATGGGACACCACTGTCTCGGCTATTACCTCCGCAAGCTTATCCGTCGCGTCGTTGTCCGCGGCCCCAGCGTCAGCGATAAGCGCCGCCTTCAGCGATGCCTTGAGTACTGTTGCGGATAACGCCATTAGACCCCCGCCTTTATGCGCGCGCTGGCGCTGGTTATGGTTCCGGGCCAAGGGCCGGCGATGACCGTATCAGTGATCCGCGCCACACCAAGCGTCGGCGTGTCGCCGAGCTCCAGCGTGAGTGGCATCCAACCTGGGGCGCCGTCATCGTCACCCGTGAACACGCGGGGCCGGGACGGGTCGCCGTCCAAGAACATGACAGTCACGAGCGACCCGGGAAGGAACGTGGCTCGCACACCGGGAGGGAGCCGAGCGGGGACGCGCTCTAGATCCGGCATACCCGCGGATGAGCGGACGGGCTGCAGGTTTAGCGCGTCCCCGCTCTGCGTCACAACGCGATACTCATAGGCCGCGCGATACGCGCGCCTAGGATCTATCGCATCAAAAACACGGCGCATGGCGTCCAGATCACGAGACGACCGCGGACCGGAGTATACGCGCACGGTCAGCCGATCCGGCGTCAACGAGTACTCGACGTCCGTAGCCGGCGGGCGGCCGTCTACCTCCACGCCTGGTACCAGACCCGCGATGTCCTCGGCGAGGAGCGTAACGACGCCTTCTATGGGCTTGGGGTCGAGACGGGTGGCAGTGCCGTCGTATGTGTACGACGACCTAGCTCCGATCTGAGTCACGCCCCCGAAGTCCACATACCACGCCCGGAGCGCAAGATCGTGAAGTACGCGCGACGCTGGCCCTCCGGACACGGCGTAATGCTCGCCCACCCGGGTGGAGGGCATAGAAGAGCCCAGCGTCTCCCCTACGACCGCCGCCACGTCGGTGAGGATGGTCGCGACCGCTACGCCGCCCCCGTCATGATACGAGCGCGGGGACACGTCGGAGGACCACCCTCCGGACCCGGACACGATGCGGTATGCCGCGCGGCCGTTGGCTTCCCGCCCGGCCACCACCGATCCGGTCATGGGCACACCCGCAAGCGTGAGAACGACGGAGCCGCCCTCATCGATGGCGATGGGTGACTGCGCTTCGACGTCCGCCCACCAGCGGCCCCACGCCGGGACTTGCACGCGGCATGACGTGACCGCCGATGACGAGGACCCATGAGTTAGCGTGGCAAGGCTCATGCTTCGGATGCCTCCGCAAGCAAGTCCTCAAGTGCGTTGCGGCGCTCTTCGTTGGGGTCGTAGGAGTCCGCGTCATCCCCGCCGCCAGACGACCCCGACCCTGGGGATGCTTTAGCCCCAGATGAGGGCTTCGTCTTGGCCGGGCGGTATTCAATGAATTTCACCAACACGGTCACCCCGCCGTTCGAGTCCCGGACGATTCCGCCGACGTTGCGCCCGCAAACTTCTGTGAATCGATTGGCGGCCAGATCGGGATGATACACTGGAAGTGCCACCGGCTCCGGACCGTTGACCGTGCTCTCAATCACGCGCTGAAACGCCGGCCATGCAATCTGGTCCTCAACGGAAGCGAGATAGAACGACGCTTGGAATTCTCCAACAGGGGAGCCGTTTAGGGTCGAGCTCGCCCCCGTCTGTCCTTTGGCCTCCGCCACTTCCCAGGATGCTTCTCGGTCGTGCCCGGACAGCGTTACCACACCGGGAGACACCGCTTTGCCAAGGACGATTGACCGATACAGATCCGGGTAGAGGTACGGCGCCGTCATGACGCCCCCTGCAGCGCAAGCCCTTCGAGGTAGAGCAGGAACGATCTAGCGTCGGCCACGTTGGGTAACTCAATCCGCTCAATGACAATCGTGGTGGATGAACGAGACGAACTGCTCACCGACGATGACGACGAGTTGGTCACACTGGTCGACCCTCCGGTGGCTACCGTGGGATCCGTCATGGCCGCGATAGCGGTGTGCGCCGCGTCGCGACCGGAGTCCACGCCGCCAGCGAAACCCTTGGCTGTGTTGTCGCCGATATCTTCGAATACCTTGGAAGGCGACGCAATGCCAAGCAACGACTTGGCCGCGCTTATGCCTCCGCTGACCACGCCCGTTATGGCGGCAATGACTTGCCCGGCGGCGCTCGTGATGCCGGACGCGAGGCCGGCCACAATCTGGACGCCCGCGTCCACGAAGCCCGAAACGGCCTCGTACACGGCCGCTAGCGCACGTCCGATCGCGGCGTTCAGTTCGGACATCGCGACGCTAACACCTAGGACCGCGGACACCACAGCGACGGCCGCCACGCCCAGAATGCCAAACCACGCGACGATGGCACCAATAACAGGGGCGATGTACTCCCCCGCTTTCGCCGCGCCATCCAGCACGTCCTCAAGCGACCATTCGGACGCGTCCAGTCCAAGCAATTCCGACACGCGATCAATCGCGGGCTTGGCGGACATATACATGCGAACTGCCGCGGTCGCGAACCCGATCGCGAACGCCTCGACGACGAACGCAGCTTCACGCGCGTTATCGATCACAGGATCCATGATGCCCTTGATCGCAGCGCGCATGACACGGCCCGTGACGCTCGTCTTGTCGAACAACGCGACAAGCGAAGCGAGGCCTTCTAGCGCTCCGTCAATATCTTCGAAGGCGAACAGACCAGCGAGGTTAGCTTTCATGCGCTGGCCTTGCGCTTCCAGCCCTAGCATTTTACGCGCAACGATACCGCCGTATGTGGACTCTACCTCGGCACCTAAGTCCGCTACCGCCTTCTTCCCCGCTTTGATGTCCCGCACGAACTTGTCCGCGCCGCCCGCGCCTAACGCGGCTTCCGCGGTGGCCGCGGCGCGAAGAGCGCCGGGCATATCTCCCGCCTTGACTCCGGCATCGGCCAGCGACTTGGCGAGCTCGTTCAGCCGCGTGGACGCTATCCCGGTAGAGTTAGCGATCTCGTCGAACGGTAGACCCGCCAACGCTGGGGTAGCGATCGCCGCGGCTTCGCGTGTGAGGCGCAATGACCTAGCGGCGTTCGACGCGGCAAAGCTGAAACCGATGATGGCCGCCACGGCAACGCCAACGGCCGCGGCCATCTTTAGAAATGCACTCGCGATGACCGTCCCTACACGCGCCAGTCCGAATCCGGCCACCACGGCGGTCGCAGTCGTGGAGCCGAACTTCTCGCGAAGGTCCACGAAGGCTTGCGCGGGGAACAACAACCGTTCTCCGAATTCTGCGATAGGGCCCCCGACATCGCCCAAAGCTCCGCGGAACGTGGACAGGTTCGTCGCCGCGTCGCCTAGGTTGTCATTCACTCGCTTTTGCAGTTTCGACGTCGCGGCGAGTTTAGCGTCCAGCGCGGCCTGTGAGGTGGCCGCCTCTTTGGCCTTTCGGGATAGATCGTCAAGAGTGCCGGCGTACTCTCGCGCCGCTGCCTCCGCGCGTGCTGCCTCCGCTTTCGCGGCGCCCAACCCCTCCGCGGCCTTCGTAGCTTTCTTGAGATTAGCGGCGGCTTTGTCCGCTTGCTTTTCGAGACGTGCCAGCTTAGCGGGGGCGGCCCCCGCAGCTACGGCGGCGTCTAGGTCGCCCTGGGCTTTCGCCATCGCGGCCTTTGACGTTCCAAGGTTGGACTCTATTTTCTCCACCTGTTTGGCCGCTTTTTCCGCGGCGACCTCAAGCTGCTTGTACTGAGACTTGCCCGCGCCGAGCTCGGCGTTTGCCGCCGTCGTAGCCGCCTTAGCTACGTTTAAGTCCGCCGTAAGCCTAGATATCGCATCGTCGAAGTGCGCCGCGTTCACGCCAGATCCGGACAACGATGAGGACAGCGAATCCAACTCCGCTGTCGACGCGGCCGCTCCGCTTACCTGCGCGGCTACTTCGATGACGTACGATGAGTCAGCCACTAATCTCTGTGGCCTCCTAGACGTTGGAGGATAAACGCAAGCTGCGCGAACGCAGCGCGGGCATTATCGGGAAGCAACGTCGGCTCGCCGAGCGCGCTGAGCAATCCGTCGCCAAACAGCCCAGCGTCGGTGCGCATAGCTGCGCACGCATCGGCGATCATTTTCCCTGCTCTCGCTCGGTGCCCGCTGCGAGACGCACGGCTTCCACTCCCGCCCTTGTGAGGATGCCTGTCACGGCGTCAAAGAGCCTAGTCCAGTCCTCGCTGTCCGGCGACGGGTAGAGCAGAGCGGACAATCCAGCCTCCTCCGCGGCGGCAGCGTTATCCGCGTTCTCCCCGCGCACACGATCGCGAAAGCGTTTTAGCTCGGGGCGCGTAAGGGCCCGGACAACAACCAGGGTCACCAGCCCGGGGGAATACCGGCTAACCTCTACGGCGGCAACGTTGCCGTCTCCCCGTTCGACCTCTATGTCGTTCAGCGCCGCGAGGTCAATCGCTCGCTGACTATCCCGCGCCTCAGCCAGCGCCTCTTTTCGCTTCGCTCGTTCTCTTTTGATCTTTGCGATTTCGTCTGACATAGTTGCTCACCCTATGCGGTTAGATGTTACAGCAAGGCGCATTGCACGCCGTCTACGAGTTTCACCCGCTCCGTGACATACAGCTTGTAGTCCACGGTTGTGGCGTCCGTTCCCTCGGCGGGCGCTTCGATCTCGGAGAGAAGTCGTACACCCTTTAGGCGGCGCTCTATGATAGACACCGCCGCCGGGGGCGTGAACAGGTAATCGATCTGGAATTGCACGAGCGATAGCTGCGCAACGCCGCCATCGCGAACGTAGCCAGACGCGAGGGCGGCTTCCTTCAATGCCCGCTCGAACTGTACCGCTCCGGATAGGTACAGCGTCATCGATGCTTCGAATGAGATCGATCCGACCGTGGATTGACGCGGACGCCCCCCGGCCATTTGTGTCCCCACTTCGACCGTCGCCCCACTATTCAACGACTTGACGTCGCGCGCTGTTACAAGCGCAACGCCGATGGGTTGGATCTTGAGGGTGAAATCCGCCCATGATGGGGCGAACCCGTCAAACAATGGGTATTCGTTATTCGCTCCCGCCATGGTGCTACCTCACCCTCGTCTCAGTCAATACGCTGTGGATTGTTCCGTTGATCACTACGTCAAGTGTGCCGGTGACCAACGGCTCCGGCACTGAGAAGTCGTCGTCCGCGGCCATCGTCCAAGTAATGTCCGACACACGCGGGCCTTCGTTTCGCTTGTTCGAGAGCATATCCTTCTCTAGAGACGCGTTCACGAAACTTTCAACCTCAGCCCTTGCGGCAAGCGACGCGAGTCCGTCAGATGTACGCTCAAGGACAGCGCCGATCTTAGCTTGGGTGGCCGCGTTGCAGACCATGCGGGCGCGGTTCACTACCATGGTGTTGTGCGTCTGGACCAGCAACGAGTCATCCAAAGCACGCGTTAGCGAGCCCGCCATATACACGCCCGCTCGGTTGTCGTGCGTGCGGAAGGTCGTGAATCGCGCGGCGATCAGAGCGCCCCCATCGGCGCGCTCATCCCACTCAACGAGGGACCCGTCCGCGTCTACCAACGAGTGCCCAGTAGGACCGTCGCTCACGCGCCAGCACGGTACATGAAGGTCGTGCTGGTACTCGCGTGCGGAAGCCGCCCAAGCGGCCGGCTCGCGCAAGTGCCATGACGTGTACGACGAGAATTTGCGGCCTTTGCCCGCGCTGAGATCGATGCGCGGATCGTCGTCCACCGCGGCAAATTCCGATATAATGTCCGACGCCCACGCGGGCTTAGTCTCGCCCGCAGTAATCGACACGGCGGTGGCTCCGATGACCTCATCCGCAAGGTCTCCGGACTCGAACGTGACCGTGTCCGCGGTAACCGCAGTAATCACGTACGACCCGTCGTTGGACACCGTCCCGGATACCACGGCCGTCCCGCCAACGCGGAAGCCGTCTGTCAGCCACGACCCCGGACTCCCACCCGCGCGAACGATCGTGTCCGCTGCGTCGCTGAAAGTAAGCGACGCCTCCGCTGTGATGGTCACCCCAGCGACGGGGCCTTCATCCACAAGGTCGTCGGTGTCGAGAGTAATTACAGTGGGGCTAGTGACCGTCGCGGCGGCGGAGAGGGTGCCGTCGTTCGACGTGCTCCCGGAGATCGTGAGAAGGTCGCCCGTAGCGAACCCATCAGTGGCGAACGACCCGGAGGCGCGAGTGATCGTGTCACCCGTCGCTCCGACTTCCGCGAACGTTACGTTCGCTGCGCTCATACTCCGGACCGTGCTAGACAGTTCGGCGGCGGGTAGCCTGTCTCGCACGCTCGCCCGCATCGTGGTGACCCGGTTAGATCCTGTCTCGTACGCGGCCAAGAGAACTTGCAGCGCCGAGGCCTCCGCGGCCGACTGTATGTCCCCGCACAGCAGCATCGATCGATCTAGGTACTGCGCAGCGGCCAGTTCGGTAAACGCCAGTGACCACCCGGTGGAGTCACCGCGCGGGCCGGACCCATGCCACGTGTGCAACACGTCGCCTTCAACGACGGTGCCGACGGTGGCGCCGATGGTCGCGTTGAAGTACGGGATCACGTAACTGGTACCAGTCCCGAGGCGGATAGTCTTTTGCGACTTGCCGCCGTCCAGCGACAGTCCGAGAAGAATTTGGTCCGTGCCCACCGTACCGCTGTTGAGCGCTACGAGCTTTCCGTCGTGCTCGTGGAGCACTCCTCCGCTCCCGGCGGTGACAGTCGTTACGCTCGTACCAGTGTTGCCGGACGTGTCCTCCCGTCCGATCGTTCCGGCTGTTGCGATCGGGATGCCGACGAACACCGCCGATAGCCCGGTGGACCTAATGTGTCTGTCCACATACTCGACACCGGGGCAGTAACCGTGCCGGGCGTATACGTCCGACGCGTTACCGTACACCACAGGTTTGCCGTCCGCGTTGTTGGGCACTGGCGAGATCACAATGATCTGATCCTCACCCGACACACCAATCGACCCCGCAGCGGCGAGTGTATTACGCGCACTAGGTACGGATGCCATCGTTAGATCTCCTGATACGTATCGCCGTCAAGCGATACATTAGTCCGTGTGGTAGAAGCCCCAAACACTTCCGCAGTGGGTACACCAGATCCGTCGTAGTCCCGGCGGTCAACAGACCGCGGCACGCGCACTTGCATGACATAGCCCGCTACGGTTGGGGCTTCCTGCCCAAGCTCTTCGGGCGTCATCATGCGTCCGGATAACAATGTCACGTTGCCAGCGCGTTGCGCCAATGCCCAGTCACGAAGGGCCACAATGACGGCGTCACGGAGCTTACCGACCTCTGCTTGATGCTCCCAGCGCATGGCGCCGGCCCGATAATCGCTGGCGAAAATCTGAACTACGTAGCCAACGTTGCACGTCAGCACACGGGATGCGGACCCTCCGGGCGCGGGGCCAAAAGAGTCTCCCGAGGAATCATCGAAATCGATGACAACGTGATGGCGCTTGCGTTGCCCGGACGGCCGGTCGACGCCGCACTGCACGGACACCGGGTACCCCCACGAAGAGAGCAATCCCAGCAAGCCGTTGCGGATGGCAAAGATCACGTAAGCTCCTCCCACGCGTCCCCGGCTTCCTGCCGCGCAACATCATTGATCATCTTCCGCCAAGCCGTGGGCATGGCTCCGCCGCCATTGGGTAGGATGCCGTACTTGCCGATGAGATATCTAGCCCACGGAGTAGTTAGAACGGCCCTTATTTGGTTCAGCGTTGCTACGAAACGTAGCTGATTCTTCGTCGCACGTGTGGACACCAGCGTGAGGGGCGCTCCGTCAGCACCTAGCGGCCTAGCAGCGCCGAACACGTCCACTCCGGAGTCATACGCCCGTTGAGCCGCTACCGATACCTTCAGGGCCGCGCGTAACGCGATCCGAGAGCTTATCTTACTCGCTAGCCCCCCGGTGGCCATCTTAGCCAGGCGACGGTTGACGTCGCGAAAACCGCCGCCCCTGGTCCTACGTACGCCGCTCACGCTATCCCCCCGTACCGCGTCCAGGGCGACACCGCCGCGGACGACGCGGAGGAAGATGAAGGGGAGCTAACCGAGCGCTGAGCCGTCGGAGGCGCGTTGTCCCCTCGTATCGGGATATTGCGCGACCAACGATCCAAGCGCCTACGAGCGGCGTCGTACACGGCCGTGAGGGATGGGCTTTCGCCACCGGTAAGGGACAGCATGTCCGACGCTGCAAGCTCTGCACACGTGATGCGAATAACGTCCGGAACTGGATCGGATAGAGGCACGACATGCGCGGGTAGCATATCGTCAATAAGTCGAGACGCCTTGCTGATCGCGTCATCGATCGGCAGCGGCGCCAATACGACGAAAGTCGTCCCGGCATCAGTGAGGTCAATCGCCGCACCACCAGCGGATGAAGCCAACTGGAAGCGCCAAGTGTCCGTGCCGATGGCGTAATAGTTGACGCCCTCGACAAGCGGCGAGGGCAAGGACCCTCCGCCAGCCGTCCTGAGTTGCACGACCGTGTCATCCTCGAAGCCGTGCGAGTCGAGCTCAAGCGTATTGCTCGTCACACTGACCGAATCGACAAGACGGCCGGGTGACGCTAACGCCCCGCGCGGCAGTCCGTATCGGTACAAGTCAGAGGGTGAGCAATACGCCATGGTGATCTATTACGAGGATAGGTTGATGCGCACGATCGCGTGAGGGAGAGCGGCGGCACACGCAGCGTCGAGGACTTCCTTCACGCCCACAAGCCCGCTGTCCTTGTACTTCGCGTCCGTCTTGTCGTAGATGATCTCTTCGGGTGCTGTGCCGCGTTGAACAATCCACGGAGGTGGCGTCATGCCCCCGGCCTTCTCGGCGAAAGCGTAGACCGTATCGGCATCGCCAGTTTCCCCGGAGGGGAGTTCGCCCGTCAGTTCATCCGCCACGATTACTCGGGTGCCAACATGACGGTTAGGCATCGCAGCGCCGCCAACGTTCTCCGACGCGGCCACATTCTGGATTGCTTCGAGAACTTTGTCGCGCGAGAACGCGTCCAACGCGGCCTCCTCTTGCGCGGCAGGAACAAGGAAGCCCGCGAAGCGCAAACCCAACGGCCGGCCGTTAGGGCCACAAATGGACCGGAAGTGACGCCGACACTGCTTCACCAGGGTGGCGTTCAGTTCGCCGGGGACAGTATCCCCCTCCACGGTATCCCCATCAGACCAATCGTTATCGAACGTTCCGACGCCGGAGTCCAGCACGTTGTACGGATGCGCCGAAGCGAAGAGCCTAATCGCGCTAGCCGTTGAACCGCCTGGGCGATCGATGCGATAGAAGTCCAGAAGCGGATTGTTGGCGAGCATATCCGCGACGAGAACGTTGGTGTGGCGCAAAGCCTCCATGGCCATGTTAGCTGGTTCGTTACCCCAGCCGATGAACTCGCCCCCGCCGGATTCGATCACTTTGGCGAGCGCTTCAACGCCGTCATACCATGATTCCGGGACCATCGATAAGCTCCGCTCGTAGAGAGCGCGGAGCTTATCGTCGCCCTCTCTCCGCTTGTATCCAGCGGCGGAGATCGGCATCGGGAACGTTGTCCGGATAGAGTCACTTATGTGAATGACTCCAATCATCCCGGCCCATTGTTCGATGTCGCCTAGGGCGAACGCCTTGTCGAATTCGGTAGAGAATTCGGTCAGCGCGAGCTGAGCGTCGCGCGGCATATCGTGATAGATCGAAGCCATCGCGATTACTCCTATTAGCTCGTCAAGGCGCGAGAGAACTTCACAATCGCGCCGTGAATGTTGAGATCATCGCTATCCAGCAAGGCGCTAGGCACCACAGAGAAGGACAGCAAGAGAGGTGATGCGGGTACGTCCGCAGCATCGATGGTGACGGACTTCTCTACGACGGCGGTAGTCGCTTCGCTGATGGCGGCTGTGTCGCCTCCGCAGTCGGTGTCGGCCGTGTAAACATCAGAAGCCGAAACGAAGTAAGCGCCCACCGTGCAAACTACGTCCGTGTCCGTCGCACCCTCGCGAGACACGAGGAGGTCGATGATGACATCCTCGCTACCGTCGAGGTAGCTAGGCATCGGGATAGTGGTCCAAATCGGGTCAGTAGAGCCGACGTTGAACCTATACATAATCCCCTCTGAAGTCACGAGCCCGTCGGAAACGCCGTCCGAGAACGCGACCAAGGGGGCGCCCGCAGCCTTCGTGAACGCGGTGATAGGAACAAGCTCTTCGCCAACGATTACGTCGGCTTGGAGATTGTCGAGTTGGGCAGCTTCCGTCGCAGCAATTACGATCTGACCGACTACCGTTGGGCCCATCAAAACCCAACAGAGCCCGTCGCGAAGTTCGGAGCAATAGCCGGCGATGCCACGAGAGCCGCTATCCGAATCCGTTGACACGGTTTGGTTGTCGACAACGTAGACAACTTGACCTGGGTTGGGTGCAGTGCCTGTGTATTCGAGTCCCGCGATACCGAACTTGATCTCGGCATCGATGGCGCCCGCGCCTCCACCCTCTGGAGCGGTCGTGCGATTGTCGTAATCGGCGTGCGCGATTCCCGCCGCGTGCTGGCCAGCGGTGACTACGTCAGCGCGACCATCAGCGTCCACGGTGACGATCGTGCCGCCGATGATGAGCACGTTAGCCGCTACGGCTAGCGTACCCTTCGACGGAACCAGTGGACCGAAACTAGTCGGCCTGAATGCAGCTGTGGCCGTCATTGCGACCCACCTTTCTTGGCAAGCCGCATCGCGACGAATCTCGCCCTCGCGGCGTCATCTGTGATTGCCTCCGCCGCGGATTGCTCCGATGCGGACAGCGCCGCAACATCGAGCACGGCGCGTCTGGGGGCGGATACCTCGAAGGCCCGTGGAGCCGCACGGAACGCCTCTACCCGCTGACGAAGAGCGGCGATAGGCTTGTCCGCTAGATCCTTGTGGAGTACCTTAGCATCCGGATCTGCCCACGCGGTGGCGGGCAGTTCGGCGCCAAGTTTGACGAGCTCTCCGACAAGCGCCACGCGCTCCGCATGCTCGTCAGCGGCCCGCGCAAGCTGCAGGGCGTCGACCTGCGATTGAAGCTTGCGAACTTCCGCGAGGATAGCGCCGGGTGTCTGCACGCCCAGAGCAGAGCTGAGCGCAACGGACAGTGCGGACGCGGCCGCGGCCTCCTCGTCTTTCTTCTCTTCGCTTTCTGGATCCATGTCAGATGACATAGGGTCCGCGGCTTCGGATGCGGCATCCTCGGTGTCCGTATCGGGCGCTAGCTCCTCGGCCCCTCCGGCCGCCTCAGTGACGAGGTTCTTCAGAACGTCCAGCGCCGCCGTAGCGTCGCCAGCGATGAGCGCCTCTAGCGCCGCTTTGATGATCGCAGGATCCATTGACAGATCTCCTGAATTGCGGCCCGCAACAAGCGTCGGCGCGCTATGCATGGCTGGTTGAGACACCAGCGCCAGGTTGAAAATTTCTGTGATCTCGCGTGTCTCCTTATCGAAGAACACGACGGGGGATATGCTGTCCTGAGATTTCCGAGTGCACAACCTGTCCACGCCCTCGGGCGTCCAGTCCGTGTTGACCGCCCATAGCTCCGGGCCCGGCCGCAATTCGAAGTCGCATCTACCCATAGCATCGGCGGCGTCGTTACGTCGCGCTCGTGCTTCCGGATTTACCGAGTCATGCTCCAAATCGATAACCACGCGGTTACCGCGCTCGCCATAAATGGACATAACACGAGCGGCTGCGGCATCGTTGAAAACAATCAACCCTTTGTCCGTCGGGTTGACGCCGGCCCTGAAAATGCGAAATTCGCGCGGCGGCGGCTTCCCGTCGATAACGGGAACCTCCACAGATAGCGCGATACACGTAGGCCTAGGCAGCATCGATTCCGAGTATCCCATACGGGTTAGCTGCGTGCAACACTCTTCGTTTTGCGAGGGACCAATAATCGCGATACACTGCGAGTCACAATGCGAGTCACCCTGCCACGCGACACCATGACCATCCTCTCAGACCGAGTAAAAGCGCACGGTGCGCGCGAGACAGCGCGTGTCGCCGGCGTGTCAACGGGGTGCATAGAGCGCGCCCTAGCCGGTAAAAAAGTTACATCACGCGTGGCATACGCGCTCCGCAGGGTGCCGCCCAAGATCCGGAAGGCGGAGGACTTCGTTCGCGCGCCCGCGGTCCGGCCCCCTCGCCCACGGGACACGTCGCTGTCGTGGTCGGTGGAGCTTATTCGTGCGGCGCTGGAGGACCAATTCCGCGGGGACTTCCGCGTCCCTAAGCGGCTAGCGGAGGCCATGCGACGGGATGATGCGATCTTCGCCGCGCGAGCCAACCGCCTCGCCCCTATATCCGCGGTGGAGTCGCTCATCAAGGCGCACGACAGCGACCGCGGTAGAGCCGTTGCCGCGAAAGCCCGCGTGTCCGTGCAGGTGGCCCGCACCGTCCTTGCCGGGATAGCAGCCACCCTAGTCGACCACGGGATAGCGATCGGGTATGTGGAGCACACGCCCACGCCGGACGGCACGAGAATCGACATGCGGCTCACGGAGTGGCCGCTTGAGCACGTTAGGCACAACGCATCCACGGAGTCTCTCGAGACGGCCACGGACGCTGGCGTGACCGTACCCATCACCCACGGCGACGGAAGGTGGATCGTGTTCCGATCGTACGCGTTTATGCCATGGCGGGAGAACGCATGCCTTCTCCCCGCGGGGTTCATTTGGGCCGCACACGCAGGAGCGATGGCGTACTGGCAAGCATCTTCGAAGGCGCATGGGTCGAGCAAGATTCACGGCACGATGCCGGAGGGCAACGCTCTCAACGACGACGACGGCGCGCCTACTGACGCGGTCGCGGAATTCGAAGAGTCCCTCCGACGAATGGCGGAAGGAGAATCGATCGTGGCTGTAACCCCGTTCGGGTCACAGGTGCAATTCCTCGCGGACACTTCGAACGCGTGGCAGATCTTTGCGGAGAACATAGGGTCGCGGGAGAAGGCGGCGGCGCGAGTGTACAATGGCACCGACGCAATGCTCGGGAGCGTGGGCGGAGCGCCGGGCGTAGACATAAGCGCGCTGTTCAACGTCGCGACCACGAAGCTTCAAGGCGACTTCACCGCAATCCAGGATGGCTTGCGCACTGGGCTGTACGAGCCATGGGCGGCCATGAATTACGGGTCAACGTGGTACGCGCCGCGATGGGAATTCCTCATGCCCGATCCGGATATTCAGAAGCGGCGAGAGGAGAATGCAGCAAACCGAACCATGCTCCACGACGCGATCAAGGCGATGCGAGAGCAGCGTCTCGAAGTCACGCAAGAGGTGATAGCCACCCTCTCCGCGGAATTCGGAGTGTCACCCGCACCCGCACTGGCGGCAATCGACCAACAGACATCTACGATCACGCTAGCGCCAACGGACGCGGCCAAATCGGTCCGCGTATGGGAAGCACGAGCCGCGCAAGGATTGCCTCCGTTCGGAGACGCAAGAGACGACATGCTTCTCCCAGAGTTGGACGCATGGATCGCGGAAAGGATCGCCAAAGCATCACAGCGCGAGGCGCAATGATATCCCCGCTGCACGCGATGGCGCTATGCGCCCCCGATGCCATCAGCACTATCCCAATCGACCTACTCGCCCTTCTCGCGTACTCCCCGGAGCTATGGTTACGTCCGGACCAACGGGTGCCCCCAGGGGATTGGAGATCCGCGGGATTCGTCGCTGGTCGCGGCTTCGGAAAATCGTTCGGGATAGCCGCCGAGATCAACCGTCGGGTGGAGTCCGGTGAATGCACAGCGCCCGCCCTCATCGCCCCCACGACGGACCGCGTGGCGGAGATTCAGTCCTCGGTGCTGTGCGAAATGTCCTCCGTGTCATGCCCATGCGAGCCTCTCGGGAAGGGTGTCCGCTGGGCCAACGGAGTGAAAGCATCCGCGGCGACGGCGGAGATAGAGCGCCCATCATCGGGATCGAATTTCGATCTAGTGTGGATGACGGAGATCGTCCGCTGGAACCCCGCGTCGCGCATGGCGGCGTATGAGGACATCACCACTGCATGCCGCGTCGGACCGCGTCCGCAGATCCTATGGGATACCACATCGCGTGGGAAAAATGACGTCATCCAAGCGCTGGTGAAGCAGCACGAAGCGCACCCCGACGTGCACCTAATCACGCGCGGGACCATGTTCGATAACCCAATGCTTACGCGGAACTACGTGCTATCCGAAATCGAAAAATACGGCAAAGGGACGCGGGCTTACGACGAGGAGATCCTCGGGCTGGTGTTCGCGGAAGCCGCTGGTTCTCTGTGGGAGCAAGACTGGATCGATCTGTATCGGGTGCATGACAGACCACTGTCACCGCTGCTGACAGTATTGGGTCTCGACCCGGCCCTGAGCGGCGACAAGAGCGCCGACGAAGTCGGCGTGTGTCGCGCAACGCTCATCGCCGGAGGCCACGTCTACGTCGAGGACCTTGGCGGCAAAATGGCACCGGAGGACTATGCCACACTCGTCGTTCGCGAGTGCAGGCGAGACGCGTCCGGAGTAGTGGTCGAACGCAATCACGTCGGGCAACACGCACGAGATCTCATCCGGGTGCATGCCAAGCTCG
>Ga0316201_10001082_pt1 | contig 17582 bp, 15 predicted proteins | sample CS6wburrow_MG_FD_204516 | JGI IMG/M metagenome (GOLD analysis project Ga0316201, IMG submission 204516) | Coastal sediment microbial communities from Delaware Bay, Delaware, United States - CS-6 worm burrow | ecosystem: Environmental > Aquatic > Marine > Coastal > Sediment | place: USA... | reverse complement strand
CTACATGTGCGCCTGCCGTTGCGGCATACGGGTCACCCTGCGCGATGGCGAGGTACGCCATATCGAGGGCAACCCCGACCACCCGCTAAACAAGGGTGTGATCTGTGCCAAGGGTGCCTCGGGCATCATGAAACAGTACTCGCCCGCGCGCATCACCACCCCCCTGTTACGGCGTCCCGGCGGAAACCGCGGCGAGTCCGATTTTGAAGAAATCTCCTGGGATCAGGCGTTCAAGATCATGGAAGAGCGTCTGAGCAAGCTGCGCGCAGAGGACCCGAAGAAATTTGCCCTGTTCACCGGGCGTGATCAGATGCAGGCCCTGACCGGGATGTTCGCCAAGCAGTTCGGCACGCCGAACTACGCGGCGCATGGTGGTTTCTGCTCGGTCAACATGGCGGCCGGCCTGATCTATACTATCGGCGGCTCGTTCTGGGAATTCGGCGGTCCGGACCTCGACCGCGCCAAGCTGTTCGTGATGATTGGCACCGCCGAGGACCATCACTCGAATCCGCTCAAGGTGGCGATCTCCAAATTCAAGCGCCGCGGTGGGCGTTTCATCTCCATCAACCCGGTGCGCACCGGTTACTCGGCCATCGCCGATGAGTGGGTGCCGATCAAGCCGGGTACCGACGGGGCTCTGCTGCTCGCGATCACCCACGAGCTGATCAAGCAGGGTCTGTACGACCGCGACTTCCTGGTCGATTACACGAACTCGGCCGAGCTGGTGAACCTGGATAAGGCGTCGGCCGATTTTGGCATGTTCATCCGAACCAACAAACCGGTGGAAGAGGGTTGCTTCGACGCCCAGAACAAGCTTTGGTGGGACCGCAAGAGCAATGGTCCAGTCGACGTGCGCTGTGAGGGCTGCGATCCCTACCTGCTCGGTAGTTACGAAGTCGACGGCAAGCCGGTCAAGACCGCGTTTCAGATGTTGAAGGAGCGGGTCGAAGACTACACCCCCGAGTGGGCCGCCGGTATTACCGGTATCCCGGTCGAGACCATCAAACGGCTGGCGCACGAGATGGGTGTCACCGCGCGTGATCAGAAGATTGAGCTGCCGATCCAGTGGACCGACGTATGGGGCCGCGAACACGATTCGGTGATCGGCAACCCGGTGGCCTTTCATTCCATGCGCGGCCTGGCCGCGCACTCGAACGGCTTCCAGACCATCCGCTCGCTGGGCGTTCTGATGACCCTGCTGGGCACCATCGACCGTCCGGGTGGTTTCCGTCACAAGGCGCCGTTCCCTCGCCCGATTCCACCCTGCCCGAAACCACCCAAGGGCCCCGAGGCGGTGCAGCCGGATACCCCCCTGGATGGCATGCCTTTGGGCTGGCCGGCCGACCCCAACGACCTGTTTGTCGACGATGAGGGCAGACCGGTACGGATCGACAAGGCCTTCTCCTGGGAGTACCCGCTGTCGGTACACGGTCTGATGCACAACGTGATCACCAATGCGTGGCGGGGTGATCCCTACAAGATCGATACGCTGCTGCTGTTCATGGCCAATATGGCCTGGAACTCGTCGATGAACACGGCGCGCGTGCGTGAAATGCTCGTCGACAAAGATCAGAACGGCGATTATAAGATTCCGTTCATCATCGTCTGCGATGCGTTCCAGTCGGAGACGGTGGCCTTCGCCGACCTGGTGTTGCCGGACACCACCTACCTTGAGCGTCACGATGCCCTGTCGATGCTCGACCGGCCGATCTCCGAGTACGACGGCCCCTGTGACTCGGTGCGTATCCCGGTGGTGGCGCCGAAAGGGCAGTGCAAGCCGTTCCAGGAGGTGTTGATCGAGATCGGTTCACGTCTGGGGCTGCCGGCGTTCGTAAACAGCGATGGCTCACGCAAGTTTCGTGACTACCCGGACTTCGTCGTCAACTACGAGACCTCACCGGGTTCGGGGATGGGATTCCTGTCGGGCTGGCGCGGCAAGGGTGGCGAGAAGTTTCTCAAGGGCGAGCCAAACCCGCGTCAATGGGAGATGTACGCCAAGAACAACTGTGTGTTCCACTACGAGCTACCGAAGTCCTACCAGTACATGCGCAACTGGAACAAGGGCTATCTGGAGTGGGCCCGCGCTCACGGCATGACGCGCTATGCGGAGCCGATCAATGTGCATGTCTACTCCGAGGTTTTGCAGAAATTCCGTCTCGCCGCCCAGGGTAAACGTGCCGGCCGGCGGCCGCCTGCGCATCTCGCCAAGCGTGTCGAGACCTATTTCGATCCGCTGCCGTTCTACCACGAGACCCTGGAGTCGGAGCTGGTCGACACTCAGGAATACCCGCTCAACGCGCTGACCCAGCGCCCGATGGCGATGTATCACTCCTGGGACAGTCAGAACGCCTGGCTGCGCCAGATCCATACCCACAACTATCTGTTCATGAGCCGGCGACTGGGCGCATCGCAGGGCTTCGAGGACGGCGACTGGGTGTGGGTAGAGTCACCGCACGGCAAGGTACGCTGCATGGCACGTTTCTCCGAGTCGGTGGAGCCCGGCACCGTCTGGACCTGGAATGCAATCGGCAAGGCCGCTGGAGCCTGGGCGCTGCATCCCAAAGCCAACGAGTCGCAGAAAGGCTTCCTGCTCAACCACATCATTGCCGAAGAGCTGCCGCCCTGTGAGGCAGGCGCACACCTTTCCAATTCTGATCCGGTCACCGGTCAGGCCGCATGGTTCGATGTGCGGGTAAAGCTCTACAAGGCCGACGACAGCGAGCCGCAGGCGACCTTTCCACAGTTCCGTCCACAGCGCCGTGTGCCTGGTCAGGACGGCAAACGGGGAAAATGGCAGGCCTACTTTGCCGGGGTTTTCCGCCGCAAGGCCGGGATCAAATAAAGGTACAAGCATATGACCCAACTGGCTTTGGTAATCGACCTCAATGTGTGCGTGGGCTGTCACGCCTGCGTGACCTCGTGCAAGGAATGGAACACCTCGGGTTGGGCCGGCGCCATGGTCGACCACCGTCCTTATGACGCGGACCCGACCGGTACCTTCTTCAACCGTGTGCAGATGTTCGAGGTGGGCGAATACCCGAATACTGAGACCGTACACTTTCCCAAGAGCTGCCTGCATTGTGAAGAGCCGCCCTGTGTGCCGGTGTGTCCGACCGGTGCCTCCTACAAGCGCGAAGACAACGGCGTGGTGCTGGTCGACTACGACAAGTGCATCGGCTGCAAATACTGCTCCTGGGCATGTCCCTACGGCGTGCGCGAGATCGACGAGCGGCAGAAGGTGATGAAGAAATGCACCCTGTGCATCGACCGCATCATCGATCAAAGCCTGCCGGAGAGGGAACGCAAGCCGGCCTGCGTGCTGGCCTGTCCGACCAGTGCGCGCCTGTTTGGCGATGTGCATGACCCTGCCTCGGAGGCATCGATCGCGATTCACGAGAACGGCGGTTATCAGCTGATGCCGGAGTGGGGTACTCAGCCGGCCAATCATTACCTGCCGCGTCGCAAGACGCGCATCCAGATTTTTGACGACGAGTTGGAACGTGCGGACAACCCGCTGAAGAAAGAGGCACCGTTGCCTGCGGCAGAGGGCGAGACCCTCGACGACGTGGCCTACTAAGAGTTTGGAGTAACAGATGCATCCGGCATTTTCGGTAATCTTTCTGACCACCCTGATCGGCGCGGGGCAGGGTCTGTTCATGGCTCTGGTGACTGGCCAGGTGTATTCCCTGGCCAACCTGCTGGAGCCACAGGACAGTGTCACCTTTTATGCGACCGGCAGCCTGCTCGCATTGGTGCTATTGGCGCTTGGCCTGCTGGCGTCCTTCTTTCACCTCGGTCATCCGGAGCGCGCCTGGCGAGCGGCGAGCAAGTGGCGCACCTCCTGGCTGTCACGCGAGGTCATCGCGCTGCCCCTGTTTATGGGGTCGGTTGCTTTATTTGGGATTGCGCACTATTTCGGTTTCACCCAGCCTTGGATGGTAATCAAGGGGCAACTGCCGATCGACGCGACACTGGTCCTCGGTACCCTCGGTGTCCTGTTTGCCCTGGTATTGTTCATATGCACCGCGATGATCTATGCCAGTCTGCCCTTCCTGCAGGAGTGGCACAGCCCGCTAACGGTGACCAATTTCATCTTTTTCGGTCTGGCCTCCGGCTTTACCCTGGCGGCGGCGTTTTCGGCCTGGAGCGGTGTGCAGTTAGTTGCCTTCTACGGCACCTGGGCGGTCATATTCACACTAGTGGTCGCGATCACGCGTGGTTTCTCCATGTATCGCAACGCGCGCATCAAGCACAAGTCGACCCTGCGCAGCGCGATCGGAGTGCGTCACACCAATATCCGCCAGAAGTCGATGGGTTTCATGGGTGGCTCGTTCAACACCCGTGAGTTTTTCCACGGTGCGAGCAGAGGCACGCTGGTAGTCGTAAAGCTGTTTTTCGTGTTGATGGTTTTCCTCGTTCCCGTGGTCCTGCTGGCCGCATCCAATGCGCTTGAGTCAGCGTATCTGCCGATCCTTGCCTTCGCCGCACAATATGTCGGCCTGATGGCGGAACGCTGGTATTTCTTTGCCGAGGCGAAGCATCCGCAAAACCTGTACTACCAGTCGATCGCCTGACACCAGGCATATGGCAGATAAAGCGGCCGTTGGGCCGCTTTTTTCTTTCTACCGACGGTACAGCACTGTATGCCGGTTGCGCGGGGTTACAATCGGCGTGTTTTCATCGCCTTCTCCGGAGGTCCAAAGCACCATGCGTCTGATCGAGATTGTTGCCGAAGAAGGTCATACCGATACTCTGCGCGGGATTGCCGATCAACACGAGATCACCGACTACTGGTGGGGCGCGCCGGCGGACGACGGCCGGCGATCCTTTCGCATGCTGGTGAATGATGAAGTCCGTCAGCCGGTGATGGATGCACTGCAGAATATCCTCGGGACGGCGGAAGACACCCGCATTGTGGTGCTGCCCGTCGATACGGTTCTGCCCCGGGAGCCGCAGGATGCCGCGAAGGTGTCCGCGGCCACCCGCGAAGAGCTCTACACGCAGATCGAGAAAGGCGCGCGTATCGACAGCAACTATCTGCTGCTGACCTTTCTGTCCACGGTGGTTGCGGCGATCGGCCTGATTGAAGACAACGTCGCCGTGGTGGTTGGTGCCATGGTGATCGCACCCCTTCTGGGCCCGATCATCGCGCTGGCGTTCGGTTCCTCGCTGGGTGATGGAAAACTGGTCTGGACGGCATTGAAGGCAAGTCTTTCCGGACTTGTCCTGGCCTTTGGACTGTCGGTGGGAATCGGTCTGCTGTGGCCGGTGGATATAGGGCAGGGCCGGATGCTGGTCGCCAGTGGTGAAATTCTCGCGCGCACCGATGTCGGCCTGGACGGCGCGGCTTTGGCCCTGGCCTCGGGTGCTGCGGCGGTGCTGTCGTTGACCACCGGATTATCGTCCACCCTGGTCGGGGTGATGGTGGCGGTGGCCCTGCTGCCGCCGACCGCGACCATGGGCATGTTGATCGGTGCCGGGCACCCGCAACTCGCCGGTGGTGCGCTGCTTCTGCTGGCGGTCAACGTGGTCTGTGTGATTGTGTCAGCAAAAATCGTCTTTTTGGCCAAAGGCGTGCATCCACGCACCTGGCATGCACGCAACAAGGCACGCCAGTCGACCCTGCTCCACGGCGTTACCTGGGGCGTTCTGCTGCTGGTCTTGCTGATGATCGTCTACGCACGTCAACGGGTGTTTGTGTGATCGATCTGCGACATAATCGCGCGACCCGAACCGATCCCCTGGCTTTCGCTCATGAAGTCACCTGAACTGCTCGCCCCTGCCGGCACTTTGCGCAACATGCGCTACGCCTTCGCCTATGGCGCGGATGCCGTATACGCGGGTATGCCGCGCTACAGCCTGCGTGTGCGCAACAATAACTTCCTCCAGGACAATCTGCGCACCGGTATCGACGAGGCGCATCGCCAGGACAGGCAGTTCTTCGTTGCCACCAATGTCATGCCGCATGGCGCCAAGCTGAAGACCTTTGTCGACGATATCGCGCCGGTGGTGGCGATGGGTCCGGATGCCCTGATCATGGCGGACCCCGGCCTGATCATGCTGGTGCGTGAACGCTGGCCGCAGATGCCGGTCCATCTGTCGGTACAGGCCAATACAGTGAATGCCGCCGGGGTGAAGTTCTGGCAGTCGATCGGGCTGACCCGGGTGATCCTGTCGCGTGAACTGTCGCTGGATGAGGTCGCCGAGATCCGTCAGGCCTGTCCCGATATGGAGCTCGAGGTATTCGTGCACGGGGCCCTGTGTATCGCCTATTCGGGGCGCTGCCTTCTGTCGGGTTATTTCAATCACCGCGACGCCAACCAGGGTACCTGTACCAACTCCTGCCGCTGGGACTACAAGATTGCGCGCGAGGATCTGGATGCGGTGGCAGAGATCCCAGTGTCGGAGATCAAGCGCCACCCCAAGGCGGACGAGGTGTATTACCTGGAGGAGCGTGAGCGCCCGGGTGAGTTCATGCCGATCTTCGAAGACGAACACGGCACCTACATCATGAACTCGCGTGACCTGCGTGCGGTCGAGCATGTGCACCGCCTGACTGAGATCGGGGTGGACTGCCTCAAGATCGAAGGGCGGACCAAGTCACACTACTACACGGCCCGAACCACCCAGGTCTATCGCCAGGCGATAGACGACGCCGCTGCCGGCCGGCCGTTTAATCCGGATCTACTTGCGGATCTCGAGAACCTGGCCAACCGCGGCTATACCGATGGCTTTTTTCAGCGTCACGAAAGCCAGGAACTGCAGAGCTACCGCCAGGGTGCCTCCAACAGCAGCCGCTCACAGTTCGTGGCCGAGGTGAAGGGTTTCGATTCGGACACCGGCCTGTCGAGGCTGCTGGTGAAGAACAAGTTCCGCGTCGGTGATGAGATGGAACTGGTCTCGCCGAGCGGCAACCACCGCTTTCGCCTCGAGCGTATGTTCGATAAAGATGGCGTTTCACTCGATGAGGCACTCGGTGGCGGCTGGGAGGTTCAGGTACAGCTACCCCCGGACACAGATGGCATGGCGCTGTTGACACGTTTTCTGTCCTGACGTCCGTCATCTTCCGACCTGGAGGCGCCGTTGCGGCTTCACTTTCAATATGAGTTTTCCTTGACCTGTCTTCGAGACAGGTCGGTCGAAAAAAACTAATATGGCGACCGCTATTTTTCGGGTTCTTTTAGGAGGGGAGGGACATGGACGGCAGATTTGTCGCGCGGGCGATTTCAGTTGGTTCACTGTTGGCCGTGTTGACGGTGGCGCAAGCTACCAACGGATATTCACCGACCGGCTTCGGTACGGCAAACAAGGGCCTGGGCGGTGCCGGTGTTGCTCTGCCGCAGGATGCCCTGGCCGGTGCGACCAACCCCGCTGGAAATGTGTATCTGGGCAACCGCCTTGACCTGGGTATTGCCCTGTTCGCCCCGAATCGCGGCTTCACGGCGGACAATAATGCGGCACCGGTTCCACCGCCGCCCAGTGTGCCAGCCGGCACCTATGACAGCGGCAACGACTACTTCCTGATTCCGAACTTTGGCTGGAACCGGCAGATCGACGAGGTCAGCAGCATCGGGGTGCTGGTCGGTGCGAACGGCGGCATGAACACCGAGTACAGTGACGCGATCTGGCGCAACTTCAACAACCCCATGGGCACCGCAAGCTCGCCGACCGGCGTGGATTTTGCGCAGCTGTTTCTCGGTGTCCCGTATGCCCGCAAGCTGAATGAGAAACACGCCCTCGGCGTTATGCCGATCATCGCTGGGCAGCGCTTCAAGGCACAGGGGCTGGAGCCGTTTCAGGCCATGTCGATCAAACCGACCAAGGTGACCAACAACGGCTACGACTATTCCTGGGGCTACGGTATACGGGTCGGCTGGATGGGACAGATGACCGACCGGCTGGCGCTTGCGGCTTCGGCGCAGTCTCGGCTGTACATGACCGAGTTCGACGATTATGCCGGCCTGTTTGCCGAACAGGGTGATTTCGATGTTCCGCCGACCGTGACTGCAGGGCTCAGTTTCAAGGCCACCCCGGAGGTAACCCTGGTCGCCGATTGGCAGCGTATCTTCTATGGTGACGTGAAGGCGCTGAGCAATCCCAACGACAGTGCGATCTCACCGGGCAACCTGCTGGGCTCGGACGGCGGTCTCGGCTTTGGTTGGAATGACATTGATATCTTCAAACTGGGGGCGCAGTGGGAGTACAGTCCCAAGCTGACCCTGCGCGCGGGTTTCAGTCATGCCGATCAGCTGTTCAAAAACGGGGAGGCGCTGTTCAACGTGCTGGCCCCGGCAACGGTGCGGACCCACGTCAGCCTCGGCATGACCTATCGGCTGGACAGCTCCAGCGCTGTTTCGGTCGCCTATACCCATGCCTTCTATGAAAAGATCAAGGGACAGAACCCCAACTTCACCGGGCCACAGACCGGCAGCGTGCAGATGGATCAGGATGAACTCGAGGTCAGCTGGACCTGGTTGTTCGATTAGCCTGCAGATTACGGGAACCTAGTCACCCCGGTCGGGGAAAGTTGACTGGCATGGTGGCTTTCGTCACTCAGTGGGGGCGTTGCTTGTCTTGCTGGCCGCTCATCCGGTCAAAGGCCTCGCGCACCTCGGGCGACTGGTCGGGTGCGCGCAGCGCCTCCCGCAACGGTCCCGCCAGCATCGCCAGGCTCAGCAGGTCACTGATGCAGTGTTCAAACGCTGCCTGGCCATGATCATTCCCGGCCAGGCGCTGCAGATAGGCCTGCAGCAGACCCGTATCACCCAGTGATTCCCAGGCCCGACCGGAGATCGCGGCGAGGATCTCGATGTTGCTCGCGACCGGGTGCGCCAGGACTTTTGCGAGCGTCGTCTTGACCGACCCGCTGTGACTGCTGGCAGAAAGGCCGCGAATGAGTGCGGCCAGCACTGCGGTGTCGGTATGATTCTCGGACAGAGTCCGGAGCAGGCGCTGGTTCAGGGCCGCCAGCAGGGGGCCGTCGAGCACCCGACTCTCCAGACAGTGACAAAGCGCGACCAGGGGTTCCGGCGGCAGATGGCCGATCGCGGTGGTCAGCGGTTCATCGTCGTGGCGGCAGGCGACGTCGGCGATGCCCTGATAGCCGACAAAGCTCCACTGGTCCCAGCCCGGGGTGCCGCAGAAATAGTCGAGCGCATGTCGATAAAAACGTGAAGGGGGCAGTTCGAGCCGCGCGCTCAGCAGCGCGTGAAAAAGGGCCATGCGATCTTCGCGTGGCGTGAACGCGTAGGGATTGTCCTGGAGAAAAGCCTGCGGGTCGCTTCCCTGTGTCTGTGCCTGGGCTGATTCGAGCAGGCGATTGAGCAGGTAGTCACGCTCGGCCTGTACCAGTAGACCCTGCTCGTCGAGGTCGAGACGCAGAAACCAGATGACCGGTTCACGTGGCGCATTGGCCGGCAGTTGCACCAGCGCGAGCCATGCCTTGCGCTGCATCGGCAGCGGATAGGGTGCAGCCGCATTCTCGAACGCAAGAAACCGCGCGCGGGTCAGTGCACCGACGCGTCGCCCGATGTCGTAGGCATGTACCTCTGCGCCGGCCTGTTCGAGGAACTCAAAGAGTGTAATGGCGTTGCTTGGCATTGCAGTCGATTGTGATGGCATGGGGGAAGGGGTTGGGCGGACGACAACGAAGTCAGCGGTCAAAACACGGTGCCGACTGACAAAGGCCCTGGGTTGATGTCCGGTCAGTGATTATTCAATCCAGTCGACGAGGTGGTTTTCCAGCTGGTCGGCATCATCTTCGCAGATCGTGCGGTTACAGACACGTAGCCCGGCACGCACGACGGTCTCGGGGTCGCCCGTGACAAGCGGGTGCCACGCCGGGAGATCGCTGCCCTCGGCCAGCAGTCGATAGGCACAGGTTCTGGGCAGCCAATAGGGGTCTTCCAGTACCGCGGGTGTGATGGTCACGCAGTCTGGCACCCGCACCGAGCGGTTTGAGTAATCCGTGCACTGTCCGGATTCGGTATCCAGCAGACGACAATGCACGTTGGTGAAATACACCACGTGGGTGTCCTCGTCCTCCAGCCGGTACAGACAGCACTTGGCGCAGCCGTCGCAAAGGGATTCCCATTCGTCTTTGCTCATTTCGGCGAGCGATTTTTGATTCCAAAAGGGAGATATTTGGCTTGACATTAGAGAATATTAAACTTTTACAGGAAATAAATTCGTCTAAATTAGAAACTGATTATGCACAGGCGGCGAGTGTATCGCTTTCGCTAGTCGATTTGCCCATCATTTACCAAGTTCCACCTTAAATTCGCATTGCAAGCATTTGAAATATATAAATAAATAGAGTTTTGGATACTTTTTGGTCAATCTGATGACCTGTACGTTACCATGGGGCTTGTGGAGCAATCTCTCCATGTTTCCCACAGAGTTTTCCACAGGCAATGTGGAAAAAATTTCATACCGAAATCAGTTAAGACCACCGAGATTCCGGGTCAGCAGAATGTCGATCTCGGCGATGATCATCGTGATCCGGTGGGTGCCCGGATTTTCCTGACCATAGACCTCCTCCGCCATCGGCTGGATGGCGCAGTTGCCCGGTAGGGGCAGCTGCCGCGTCAACAGCTCGTGCAACCTGGGCAGAAGTATCCATTGCAACCACTGATCGAAATTCAGGGTGTCGACCGCGAATGGCTGTGTGCTGCGCAGTGCCTTTTCCGCGGGTGGCTCGGCGTCCCACCGGCCCTGCGTACGCAGCTCGGTCTCGAGCGCTTCCAGCAACTGTTTCAATCGATCCCGCACGGCGCACCCTGCTGCCCTGTCGACGGGTTATCCTTGCATGCTGGTATGGTGAAATCTAGCGGTGGGGGAGTGGCGGACATCGGGGGTGGGCATCTGGCGCAATGCGTCGCGGCAACATGCTTCAAGCCACTCCTCATGACGGGCGCGGCGGCGCTGTGGGTGAGCATCCCGGGGTTTCAGTATGGCTGTTGATACGGCTGGCAGTTGTTCAGAATCGGGGATTTCGGCGGCCGATGCGGGTGTCATTGAGCGTTTTGCGGACGCGGTCTGGATGGAACGTGGGCTGTCTGCAAACACCCTGGCTTCGTACCAATCGGACCTGCGTCATTGCGCGCGTTGGCTGCAAGCGGGCTTGGGGGCTGGGCTGTTGCAGGCGCGGCGGGATCAGCTGCTCGGCTATCTGGCCGCCGGCGTCGATGAGGGCATACGACCGCGCACCAGCGCGCGGCGCCTGTCGACCCTGCGCCAGTTCTTTCAATGGGCCCTGCGGGAAAACATTCTCGGCGCGGACCCAACCGCGCAGATCGAGGCCCCACGCCTCGGGCGGCCGCTGCCCAAGTCGCTCAGCGAGGCCGAGGTCGATGCGCTCCTGGACGCCCCCGACATCGGGACCGCGGAAGGGCTGCGCGATCGCGCGATGCTCGAGGTGTTGTACGCGACCGGCTTGCGGGTTACTGAATTGGTAGGCCTGCAACCCGATCAGATCAGTCTGTCGCAGGGCCTGGTCAGGGTGGTTGGCAAGGGTGGCAAAGAGCGTCTGGTGCCGCTCGGAGACGAGGCGGTCAACTGGGTTGGCCGATTCCTGTCCGGTGCCCGTCCGGAACTACTTGGTGGTCAACCCTGCGAGGCCTTGTTTCCCACCCGTCGCCGCACGGGTATGACCCGCCAGGCATTCTGGTATCGGATCAAAAAGCATGCGCTTGGCGCGGGTATTAGTCAGGCTTTGTCTCCACACACCGTTCGCCACGCCTTCGCCACGCACCTGGTGAATCACGGTGCGGACCTGCGTGTCGTGCAGTTGCTGCTCGGGCACAGCTCACTATCGACTACCCAGATCTACACGCATGTGGCACGCGAGCGCCTGCAAGCGCTGCATGCGCAGCACCACCCGCGTGGATGAAAGCCGTTGTGAAACCGATCGGGGCTTTGTTGGCGCAGTTTTTCTCTCTGCGGGCTCAGATCGGACAATCGACCGACATGGCTGCAGGGGGGCAGGGAGCTTTAAAGTTCAGGGAACGGAGGACGTCCTGCGGGCACTGGATGGGATCCAGACCGAATTCCTGATCGTCACGCGCAATTTAGGCGGCGCCTTGTGGTAGCCTTGCGGCGGAATATTTGGGAGCTTTTCCATGCCTTCATTTGACGTGGTGTCTGAAGTCGACCTTCAGGAGGTTCGTAACGCGACCGATCAGGCAAATCGGGAGGTCGGTACGCGGTTTGACTTCAAGGGCAGCGATGCCAGTTTAAGCCTCGACGATGCAGTGGTGAATCTGCAGGCTGAAAACGAGTTTCAGCTTGAGCAGATGATGGACATCCTGCAGAAAAAACTGGTGAAGCGTTCGGTCGATATCGGCAGCATGGATAAAGCCAAGCCGGTGACCGCGAATAATCGCGCCCGTCAGGCGGTCACCATCCGGCAGGGGATCGACATGGATACCGCTCGCAAGATCGTGAAGGACATCAAGGCTGCGAAGCTGAAGGTCCAGGCCCAAATTCAGGGTGAACAGGTACGGGTTAGCGGCAAGAAGCGCGATGATCTGCAGACCGCGATTGCCCTGCTCAAGAAGGCGGATTTTGGTTTGCCGCTGCAATACATCAATTTTCGGGACTAGAACTTAACATCATGAAAATACTCGCTCTCGCCCTTTTTGCTCTGTTGCTGGCAGGTACTGCCCAGGCGCAGCAGGTCGACCAGGAAACGTCAACGAAGATCAACAATGCACTGAGGATCCTTTTGCCCGGTATTCAACCGGATGAAATCCGATCCACCCCGGTGGACAACCTCTATGAGGTGACCTTTGGCGGACGGCTGGTTTACCTCACAGGTGACGGACGCTATCTGATACAGGGCAAGATGATCGATCTCGAAACGCGCACCGAGATTACCGAGGAACGATTGTCTGAGCTGAAGATGGCCGCCCTGGCCAAGGTCGGCGAGGATCAGATGATCATCTATGGCCCGGAAGATGCGAAGGATACCGTTACCGTATTCACCGATATCGACTGCGGATTCTGCCGCAAGCTGCATTCGGAGATGGCCAGGTACAACGAAGAAGGTATCCGCATCCGTTACCTGTTCTATCCACGTGCCGGTATCGGCAGTGACTCATACAACAAGGCCGTGTCGGTCTGGTGCGCGGATGATCGCAAGGCTGCGATGGACAAAGCCAAGGCGGGCGGAGAGGTTGACAGCAAGACCTGCGAAAATCCAGTCGATGAACACTACGAACTGGGCCAGACGATGCGCATTTCGGGCACCCCTGCATTGCTGCTCGATGGCGGTGAGATGGTGCCAGGTTATGTGCCGGCGCATAAGCTCCGCAAGGCGCTGGACGAGCGTCGCGCGCAGACCGGCAGCTGAGCGCAGGCGTACGATCGCGGTCTTGTTGGTCCCTCACTACTGATCGCTGAGCCGGTCTATGGCGATACAAACAATGGATGTGGCGGTGCGCACCCACGTCGGCCTGGTGCGCTCGCGAAATCAGGACTGGCTACATGCGGACGGTGACCTCGGTGTCCTGGTGCTGGCCGATGGCATGGGTGGTCATCGTGGCGGCGAGGTGGCAAGCCATATAGCCGTACAAGCCGTGATCGATGCCCTGCTACCGGCGCAGCGGGAAGACAAGGCAGACGATATGGAAAGTCTGATGCGCGTCGGCGAGGCGGCCGAATTTGCGAACCGGGCGCTGCTCGAAAAGTCCACACGGCATCCTGAACTCAAGGGCATGGGTACCACGGTGGTCCTGGCGATCTTTCGCGAGGGGCGGATATTCTACGCGCATGTTGGCGACTCGCGCCTATACCGCGTGCGCTACGGCCGTATGCGCCGTCTGACCCGGGACCATTCGCTGATCCAGCAGGTGATCGACGATGGGGTCTTCCTCAATCGGCACGAGGCGCGCGAGGGTGGGGTGCGCGACAATATCCTCACCCGCAGCCTCGGGATGGAACTGCAGACAGAGGTGGATGTGGGGGATGCGGTGCTGGAGGCCGGAGATACCTATCTGTTCTGCAGCGACGGCCTGCACAACCTGATACCCGACAACATCATTGCGCAGATTCTGCGGGATCCCCAGGGCAATCTTGAAGAACAGGCGCAGGCCCTGACCGACGCCGCACTGGAGGCCGGTGGCAAGGACAATATCAGTATCATCCTGGCCCGGCCGCGGACGGATTGATCCGATTGATGCGGAGACCGTCCGCTGTGGGTAAACGGGTGGCGGTGAACAGTATGTCGAAAATCAGATTCTCCAAAGACGAAAAGGAATGCATTGTCGGCAAGATCCAACGGTACTTTCGAGACGAGCTGGATCAGGATATTGGCGGTTTTGATGCCGAGTTTTTGTGTGACTTCTTTTCGGAAGAGATCGGTGCCTTCTACTACAACCGTGGCCTGGCGGATGCGCAAGCGGTGTTGGAGATGAGGCTGGACACGATCAATGAGGCGATTTCGGAACTCGAAAAGCCGGTGGTCATCGATTCCTGAGGGCGTTGCTTCAGGCCGCTGGATCATGTCTGGTGGGCTGGCCCAGAGGGAGCGCCGCTCTGTGAATAACCGAACTTCCCGCATGGCCCACTAGCGTTCGAGGAGTTTGAGTTTGTCCGGCTTTCCATCCCACTCGGCAGCATCCTCCGGGGGGGCTTTCTGCTCGGTGATCACCGGCCAGGCTACGCAGAGTTCCGCATTTAGTGCGGTGAAATGCTGCTGATCTTTCGGCAGATCGTCTTCCGCGAAAATCGCCTCGGCTGGGCACTCGGGCTCACACAGCGCACAATCGATGCACTCATCGGGATCGATCGCGAGAAAGTTCGGCCCCTCGTGAAAGCAGTCGACCGGGCAGACTTCGACGCAGTCGGTGTATTTGCATTTGATGCAGTTTTCGGTGACGACATAGGTCATCGTCTGGCCTCCTCAGCAACGATCGGTCTACTTCAGTCAGCATCCCGCAAGGCAAAGAGTTCGTAAAGGGCATCCAGGGCCTGACGCGGGGTCATCTGATCCGGGTCGAGACCGTTCAGACACTCGCGCAACGGATCTGCGGCGTCCGCTGGCTCCGTTTCCGGGGCCTGCTGAAACAGTGACAGTTGGTTGGACTCCGCCTGTGCGTGTCTCTGAGCGGCCTGTTCGAGTTCGCGCAGACGTTTGCGCGCCAGATCGATGACCTTGCGTGGTACGCCGGCCAGCGCCGCCACCTGCAGACCGTAGCTCTGGTTCGCCGGCCCGTCCCGCACCGAGTGCAGGAGCACGATGCCATCGCCATGCTCGACCGCGTCCAGGTGCACATTGACGATACCGGGGTGTTCATCCGGCAGGGTGGTGAGTTCGAAGTAGTGGGTGGCAAACAGGGTGAAGGCACGGATCCGCGTGGCCAGTTCGACCGCACTGGCCCAAGCCAGCGACAGACCGTCGAAGGTGCTGGTGCCGCGCCCGATCTCGTCCATCAGGACCAGTGAGTTGGCACTGGCGTTGTGCAGGATATTGGCGGTCTCCTGCATCTCGACCATGAAGGTCGAACGGCCGCCCGCCAGATCGTCGGAGGCACCGATACGCGAGAAGATGCGATCGAACGGCCCCAGTTCCGCACTGGTAGCCGGCACATAGCAGCCGGCATAGGCCATGAGCACGATCAGAGCGGATTGGCGCATAAACGTGGATTTGCCGCCCATGTTGGGGCCGGTGATGATCAGTATGTTGCGCTGTTCATTCATTAGCAGGTCGTTGGCGACGAAGGGTGTCTCGCTGACCTGTTCAACCACCGGGTGACGCCCGCCGTTGACCGTCAGTCCGGGCTCCTCGCGAAAGCTCGGGCGGCAAAGGTCGAGACGTTGGGCGCGTTCGGCAAAGCAGCTCAGTACGTCGAGGCGAGCGATGCCGTCGGCGCTGCGTTGCAGGGCCGGCAAGGGTGGCATCAACGATTCAATCAGTTGCTCGTACAGCATTTTCTCGCGTTGCAGGGCACGCTCGCGCGCCGACAGCACCTTGTCTTCGAAGGCCTTGAGTTCGGGGGTGATGAAACGCTCCGCGCCCTTGAGGGTCTGGCGGCGGATGTAGTCGGCTGGTGCCTGCTCGGATTTGCTGCGGCTGATTTCGATGTAGTAGCCATGCACCCGGTTGTAGCTGACCTTGAGCGTATCGATACCAGTGCGCTCACGTTCTCGTCGTTCCAGATCGACCAGAAACTGGTCGGCGTTTTGAGACAGGTCGCGCAGCTCGTCCAGTTCGCCGTCGAAGCCGGGCGCCAGCACACCGCCGTCTCGCAGTACCACCGGCGGACTCTCTACAACCGCACGGGACAGTAGGTCGAGTGTCTGCGGGTGCTCGGCGATGTCGGCCGCGAGTGCCTGCAGGCCCGGGTCCTCGATATCGCGCAGACTGGCCTGCACCGCGGGCAGGCTGGAGAGGCTGTCGCGCAACACAGCCAGATCGCGTGGCCGCGCGGTCTTCAGTGCCACCCTGGCGAGTATGCGTTCGATGTCGCCGATGCTGCGCAACAGGTCCTGGGTCGCCTCGACAAGGTGGCAATCGAGCAGACAGGCGATCGCCGCGTGGCGTTCGCGTACCGCATCCTGATTGCGCAGGGGGCGGCTGATCCAGCGCCGCAGCTGGCGACTGCCCATCGGGGTGGCAGTGCTGTCGAGCAGTCCCGCGACGCTGTGCTGTCGTTTGCCCGAGGCAGCCTCGATCAGCTCCAGATTTCGGCGCGTGGCAGCATCGATGATGATGCCCTCAGCGTGATTGTCGACCTGCAGGCGCGTTATATGCGGCAGGGAGCTGCGCTGGGTATCGTTCAGGTACTGCAGCAGCGCGCCTGCGGCCCCGATCGCCAAGGGCAGTCCGGCGCAGCCGAAGCCACTGAGGTCGTGGGTGCCGAGCTGCCGGTTGAGCAGCCGCACTGCACTGTCGTGATCGAAGTGCCAGGGTGGGCGGCGTGTGGTGCCGCTGTCGCGACCTCGTGGCACCGCCTCGTCTTCCGGCAGCAGCAGCTCGGCGGGTCGCAGGCGCTCCAGTTCGCCGGCCAGGGCATCTTCATCCTCGAGTTCCTGGACGTGAAAGCGGCCTCCGGTAAGGTCCAGCCAGGCCAACCCGAAGCGCCCATCGGCCTGCAGCAGCGCAGCCAGCAGGTTGTCGCTGCGTTCGTCCATCAGCGCCTCGTCGCTGACCGTGCCCGGTGTGACGATGCGCACCACCTGGCGTTCGACCGGGCCCTTGCTGGTCGCGGGGTCGCCGATCTGTTCGCAGATCGCGACCGACTCGCCGAGCCTGACCAGTTTGGCCAGATAGCTTTCGGCGGCATGGAACGGCACCCCGGCCATCGGGATCGGCTCGCCGGCCGACTTGCCACGCTGGGTCAGCGTGATGTCGAGCAACTGCGCGGCGCGGCGCGCGTCGTCGAAGAACAGCTCGTAGAAATCGCCCATGCGATAGAACACCAGCCGGTCCGGCTGCTCGGCCTTGATGCGCAGGTACTGCTGCATCATCGGGGTGTGCTGGCTGCTTGCTTCCTTGGTACTCGCTGGTTGCTGGGCGGTTGGTGGCATGGCTCTGCGATCAGAATTTTTCCGTCCGGAATGCGAAGCGGCGAGTCTAACAA
>Ga0316201_10001081_pt1 | contig 17582 bp, 11 predicted proteins | sample CS6wburrow_MG_FD_204516 | JGI IMG/M metagenome (GOLD analysis project Ga0316201, IMG submission 204516) | Coastal sediment microbial communities from Delaware Bay, Delaware, United States - CS-6 worm burrow | ecosystem: Environmental > Aquatic > Marine > Coastal > Sediment | place: USA... | reverse complement strand
GATCATGGGCGTGTCACAGGGATTCACTAACCGGGATCGATGTTATTACGGAATAAATTGAAAAAGGCTGACAGGTGGGAATAACGGACTCTTTTGGTTCCATCCACAAACTGCAAATATCTGCTAAATATCTTTATTCCACTAATATAATTACTTATTACGATACTCCTTTGAAAGCACAAGTGTGAGGGTTGCCCTTTTGAAGGTTTTTTCAAATCACTCTTAAAAGTTTGGCACGACAATAAAGGAATTAGATTTGTAACCGTTCACAGGGTTGCAAAGTCCGATGCGCTTCAAACCACCTAATTGTAAGCGTTAACAGGGTGCCGCAGATGCAAGGCGTCGGGTGCGCAGACGTACTTTTGTACTTCAAGTGCCCGACAACAAAGCAGATGCGGTGCCCTGTAAAAGCTTACTTAGATTTTAAGACTCTGATCAGTATTCACTCGGAGTGTGTATTGCGTTTTGCGAAATTCACAAAATGGCAGGATTTTACCTAAGGTGTACTATCCTGGTTTGACAGCCCGCAGGCAATTACTTTATGGGTTTGCATATGGTCGGTTTTGATTTGACCGCTAAAAAGACTCGTGCCCGGTTCTTTCAATGATCTCCTCTTGGTGATACGCATCCAGGTCAACGAAATAGTCACTGTATCCAGCGACACGCACCAGTAAGTCCCGGTAGTCATCGGGAGAGACTTGGGCTTTTTTGAGTGTTTCGGTGTCAACGATGTTGAACTGGATGTGATGTCCGTTCAATCTAAAATATGTTCTGATGAGGTGTGCGAGCTTGCTGATATCCCCTTCTGTTGCAAGTACATCCGGCAGGAATCGCTGGTTCAGCAGCGTGCCTCCCGATTTTATCTGGTCCATTTTACCCAGAGATTTAATAACTGCCGTGGGCCCTTTGCGATCTGCACCGTGGGATGGTGACGTGCCGTCGGAAATGGGTTTTCCCGCCCGCCTTCCATTGGGTGTCGCCCCCAGCATTTTGCCAAAGTAGATGTGGCAGGTGGTCGAGAGCATGTTCAGGTGATACACACCTCCCTTGGTATTGGGCTTTCCGTCGATGGCGTCGAACAGAGACGCGTAGACCCGCTGCATGAGGTGGTCAGCCCGGTCGTCGTCATTGCCGAAAAACGGTGTTTTGTTCTGCAGTCGGAGGCGGAGAGCTTCGTGATCATTGAAATCGCAGCGCATTACATTCAGTAACTGCTCCATGGTTATGGTGCGCTGATCGAAGACATGGGTGTTTATGGCAGAAAGACTATCTGTGATTGTACCGATGCCGCAACACTGGATGTAGTTGGTGTTGTAGCGCGGGCCTCCATTGTAGTAATCTTTCCCTTTGGCGATGCAGTCTTGGATGACCACTGACAAGAGGGGCGCCGGCATATGGGATGCAAACATCCGCTCAATGTAATTGTTGACGCGAATTTTAAGGTCGATGATATAGTTCAACTGCGTGACGAATGCATCATACAGCTCATCGAAGCATTCGAAGTCTTTGGGGTCGCCAGTTGCCAAGCCAACATTATTACCGGTCAACGGATCGATTCCGTCATGCAATGCCAGTTCAAGGATCTTAGGTACGTTCAGGTACCCGGTGAGGATATATGCTTCCTTGCCGAACGCGCCTGTTTCGATGCAACCGCTGCAACCGCCTTCACGGGCATCTTCGACCGTCTTACCCGCCCGGAGTTGTTCCATGATCACTTCATCGGTATTGAACACCGAGGGATAGCCATATCCTTTGCGGATCACCCGGCATGCAGCCTTTAGAAAACGTTCCGGTGTCTTGTCACTGATCTGAGCGTTGCTCTGCGGTTGAAGGAGGTGCAGTTCATCGACGACTTCCAAGATAATGTAGGATACCTCACTGACCCCGTCCGTTCCATCCCTTTTCACCCCACCAAGGTTGATATTCGTAAAGTCGTTATAGGTCCCGCTTTCTTTAGCAGTGACACCGACCTTTGGCGGGGCCGGGTGGTTGTTGAACTTGATCCAGAAGCAGCTGACCAATTCTTTCGCTTTCTCCCGGACAAGTGTCCCGTCGGTAAGTCCCTTTTTATAAAACGGTGTCAGGTGCTGATCCAAGTGGCCGGGGCTCATGGCATCCCAGCCGTTGAGCTCAGTGATGGTGCCCAGGTGGACAAACCAGTACATTTGCAGCGCTTCCCAAAAATCCCTTGGGGGATGGGCCGGCACCCTGCGGCAGACCCGGCCAATGTTCAATAACTCCTCTTTTCGAACCGCATCTTCTTCGCTTTGGGCCAGTTTTTCTGCCAATTCTGCATGTCTTTCGGCAAAAATAATGGCCGCATCGCAGGCGATATTCATGGCTTTTAACTGATCTGCTTTTTCAGAGGCCTCCGGGTCGTTTAGATAATCAAGCGGCGAAATTTTCTGGTCAATTTCCTGCTTAAAATCGCGCATTCCTTTTTTATAAATGGTGTCATCGAGGGTGGTGTGTCCGGGAGCTCGCTGTTCCATAAATTCCGTAAAGAGACCGGATTTGTAAGCGGCCGCCCATTCCACAGGGACCTGGCCAAATACGCGGTCCCGCATACTTCTGCCCTTCCAGAAAGGGAGAACCTGTGTTTCATAAGTGTTGATGTCTGCTGCAGATGTTTTAAAGGGGGTCATTTCGCGATTGTTCAGAATTTTGAGATCCTCACCAGTATGGCAGGTGAGTTCCGGAAAGGTCGAAACCGATTTTGGCACAGGGCCGCGCTCGCCCACGATTAATTCGTCTTTACCGATGTAAAGCGTCTTTTTTTCACAGAGATATTTGAATAACAGCGCCCGCATTACCGGTGTCGCGTGTTTTCCGAGGTGGGCCTTATAGAATTCGGTCTCCAGAAGGGCCCGTTCGATCGATATGCTGGGGACAGCTTCGAAGCTGAGCTGCCGAAGCCTTTTGATTCTCGCATTCATTTTGCTTAACCCCCTATGGTCACCTCGAGGCCAAAGTTCTCGAGGTGTTTTTTGGCACATACCAGCATTTCCCTGGTGGGTCGCGCTATACTATCCGTGTTGTGGAGCATCTTGAAGCGGTTATATTTACTTTTTTGGAAATCGTGATAGGGTAGAATATCCACTTTTGTCACCCTCGGTAAGCGATTCAGAAACGATCCGGTTCGATCCAGGTTCTCCGCGTCATCATTGACACCCGGGATCAGGGGTATCCGTATGATAATATCTACCCCCTGGCGTGCCAGGTGACATAGGTTGTCAATGATCAGGTGGTTGGATACTCCGGTGTACCTTTTGTGTTTATCTGAATCCATCATTTTTAGGTCGAAAAGGAAAAGGTCGGTATGTCCCGCGATCGCCATAAGGGTTTCATAAGTTGCATGACCGGTTGTGTCGACGGCCCTGTGTATCTGTTCATTCCCACACAATTTAAGCAATTGGATCAGAAATTCAGCCTGTATCAGCGGTTCCCCCCCTGAAAATGTTACACCACCTCCGGATGTATCGTAAAAAGGGGTGTCCTTTTTAATCTCACTTAAAAGCGCCAGTGTCGTCACCTCTCTGCCGACCTTTTCACGTGCTTCGGCCGTGCAGATTTCGGTGCAGGTGAAGCAGTTATTGCATGATGAGCCGGAAGGGAAAATGCCCTCTGATCCAAGACTAAGTGCTTGTTCAGGGCAGTTGTCCACGCAAGCTCCGCAGCGGATGCATCTCTCTTTCTTGTAGGCCACAAAGGGTGCCGATTTGATTCCTTCCGGGTTGTGGCACCATTGGCAGGTTAGGGGACACCCTTTCATAAAAATAGTGGTTCGGATCCCTGGGCCGTCATGTATGGCATATCTCTTAATGTCGAATATGATGCCGGTCGTCATGATGATTGGGTCAACGTTTTTTAAAGTTCAAAAGCTTAAACCCTAATTGAGCGGAAGTCGAGGATGCCCCAGAATCAAGGCGTCAAGGGTGAAGCCGTAGTAAGCTACTGCGAACCCTTGACAACACAGAAGATGGGGTGTCATCGGCTTTCCCGCAAGGGTAATCAAAATCGAGATAAAATAGCAGAATTCATATCTCACCGCTGGTGGAGATAGTTAAATGAGCCCACGGGGAGTTTTCACTAACCAAGTGCGGAGGGAATGATCAGCGACTTCAACGCGCAAACTCATGCATAAGGCAACCTAAGGAAAGAACAGATTATCATAATAATATAATAATGTTATATTCACTCTGCCATTTGTGGTCTCAATCTGAGGTACCTTGTTGCCGCTGTTCTTTCCCAAGGCTGCCTAATGCATTCAGATCCCGCCATGGCGGGACCCGCTTTCGCTGCTGATGATTCCCTCCGCTCTGGTGAAGCGTTTGCGGAAAAAACTCCCCGACTGCTGAGTTTAATGAAGTCGAAAATTCAAAATACTCAGTGATATAGATCTATTGTGATCGTTCTCGGTTTTGTTTACGCTCATTAAGGGTTAAATGTTTTTCGGGCCAGTATTATTCGACTTGTGATTATAAACGGTGAATACTAGGATCCAAGAATATGAATACCTACTATCAAAAAAACGATTTGATTAACCTGAACCATAGCATAAGTGATTCATACCGCCAAACAACACATATTTGTGCAATTGACAAACCTCAAGTTTATGGAATATTTTCAATTCATTTCTCATTTATACCGCTTTTCAATAATAAATTTCGAAATACGGATTGGGTAATATATAGATTGGAGAAAAATTAAATGCATACAGCAAAAATTGTCAACACAATCAGTTGCCATGCAGAAGGTGAAGTCGGGGATGTCATCGTGGGGGGCGTCGCACCACCTCCTGGGGAAACATTATGGGAACAGTCCCGTTGGATAGCTAGAGATAAGACTCTTCGCGATTTTATGCTCAACGAACCCCGGGGCGGCGTTTTTAGACATGTAAATTTGCTTGTTCCCCCTAAAAACCCTTCGGCCCAAATGGGTTGGATAATAATGGAGCCAGAGGACACTCCACCGATGTCGGGTTCCAACAGCATTTGTGTCACTACCGTTCTTCTTGAATCAGGTATCCTCCCTATGCATGAGCCTGAGACAAGATTGACTTTAGAAGCACCCGGAGGGCTGATTCAGGCTGTGGCAACCTGCCGCGACGGTAAGGTGGAACGTGTGACCATTCATAATGTTGCTTCCTTTGTAGATAAATTGGATGCAAAATTAGAAGTTGCGGGCCTTGGTACATTGACAGTGAATACTGCTTATGGGGGGGACAGTTTTGTCATCGTGGAAGCAGAAGATCTGGGTTTTAAAATATCCCCTGATGAAGCCCGGGACATCGCAAAGGCCGGAATAAAAATCACAAACGCAGCAAACGACCAATTAGGATTTTGTCATCCTGAGAATCCTGAATGGAAACACATATCTTTTTGTCAGATAACCGCCCCCTTGATTAAAGAAAAGGGCGTTTACGTCGGGCGTAATGCGGTCGCGATTCAGCCGGGGAAACTTGACCGATCGCCAACAGGCACAGGATGCTCTGCCCGTTTGGCTCTGTTGAAAACAAGAGGGATGATAAAAGCAGGAGACCAATACATTGGTGAATCTGTCATTGGTTCTCGTTTTCATTGTCGTTTGGAGTCTCTCACTCATGTTGGTAATTTAGAAGCCATCATCCCGAGTATATCCGGACGCGCGTGGATTACCGGAACGCATCAACACATGCTGGATCCGAGGGATCCATGGCCGGGTGGTTACAAGATTTCTGACACATGGCCAGTTTTAATCTGATGAAAGAAAAGGGGTCAAATCTTCATTATTGATCATATCTGCCGCTCACCTACCTACAGATGAGGGATCTTTTCCCACCACTCTCAATGCGGCAATTGGATAGCGGCAAAATATCTCAATCAATAATAAAGGCTTATCTATTTCACACGTCATTTTACCTGGAAAATTCTGGAATTTTCGGGAAAGGGGAATTTATCTTGACATCAAGATAAAAGGGCCTATCTTCGGAGCATGGAAACAGCGGCTCACATACGCTTAATTCTCTGGAAAGCGGCCAAGGCGATCGAAAAGGCCGATCGAGCCAGTATCGCCGATACCGGTTTAAAACTCAGCGATTTTACCATTTTGGAAGTGCTGCTGCACCGGGGTCCACTTCCGATCAACACCATTGGTGAAAAGGTGCTGTTGACCAGCGGCTCGATGACCGCTGCCATAAACCGATTAGAAAAAAAAGGTTTCGTTACCCGAATTCAAGATCCCGCGGATGGGCGATGTTTTCATGTCCATCTGACGACGGTTGGGCGCAATGTCATCAAACAGGCCTATGCGAAGCATGAGAGAAATCTTGAAAAAATTGCCGCCGTCTTGAGCGGCAAAGAGCGTGGAGATCTTGTCAGGCTGTTGAAGAAAATCGGCTATCAAGCTGAGGCGGCCCTACCTACCTAAATCCACGATTTTTGGACGAACACCAGTTTTTTTGACCATAAATCGTGAAATCAAAATAAATAGTTGAGGAACATCATGCATAACAAACAAAACATATCTGGAATTCATCATATCACCGCCGTAGCCTCCTCGGCAGCCGACAACCTTACTTTTTACGAAAAAACACTGGGATTGCGGCTGGTTAAACAAACCGTCAATTTTGATGACCCGTATACCTACCATCTGTATTACGGCGATGGCCACGGCTCTCCGGGTACGATTTTGACCTTTTTCCCCTGGGAAAACCTGCCTCAGGGAAGACCGGGTGCCGGGATGGTGACGGCAGTTGCCTTTTCGATTTCCCGAAATTCGATTGAATTCTGGACGCAAAGAATCCGCTCCGCAGGCATCAAGGTCAATACAGAGGAACGGTTCGGGGATCCGGTTGTTCAATTCTCCGATCCGCACGGCTTGCCCATCGAGCTGATCGGCATTTCGCAGCGGCCGTCAACCGTGTTTTGGAAAGACGGACCGATAGTAGAAGCGCATGCCATTACCGGGTTCCATTCGGCCACGGCCACATTGAATCGGTTGGATGAAAAAAAAGGGTTTTTGCTGGATGTGTTGGGCATGACACTTCAGGGTCGGGAGGATAACCGCTACCGATTCGAGATGGAAAGCCATGCGGCGCCGGGGCATTTCTACGATGTCGTTTTCGATCCCCAAGCCCCGAACGGCAAACCCGGCGGGGGAACCGTTCACCACATTGCCTTTCGTACGGAGGACGATAAATCCCAGGCCGGTTGGCAGTCAAACTTAAGGCATTCGGGCCTCGGTGTCACCGATGTCCGCGACCGGAATTATTTTCGCTCGATTTACTTTCACTCTCCGGGCGGGGTTCTCTTTGAAATCGCAACCGATCCGCCGGGATTTGGCGTGGATGAAAACGTTGAGGAACTGGGTGCATCGCTCAAGCTGCCGAACCAGTACGAGCATATGCGCGAAAAAATTGAACGGCAGCTGCCGCCACTGCGTGCAAGGCCTTTTCAGCACGTTTTCAAGGCACCGCAATTGCCGGCCGATAATGGAGAGACGATGGTGACGTTGCATGGAACCGGCGGGAATGAACATGATCTCATCGGCATTGCACGTGAAACCAGCCCCTCGTCGGCAGTTCTCAGTCCCCGGGGGCAGGTTATAGAGAACGGGATGTCGCGCTTTTTCAAGCGACTGGCAGAAAACGTCTTTGACGAAAAGGATGTCGTTCGGCGTGCAAACGAATTGGCGGATTTTATCGTCACGGCTGCCGGTGACTACGGGCGCGATCCAGCGCAGTTGACCGCCATGGGGTACTCCAACGGCGCCAACATTGCCGCAGCCATCATTCTGCTGCGACCGGAGGTTTTTGCCCGGGCCGTGCTGCTGCGGCCGATGTTGCCGCTGCAGGACCCGGCAGCCATCGATTTAGAGGGCAAAGAGATCCTCATTCTCAGGGGAGATCACGATATGGTTATTCCCTCGGAGAGCACCAAACGCCTTGTAGATATCTTCAAAAATGCAGGAGCCAATGTCTCTGTGCGAAATTTAGCTGCTGGTCACGAAATCACTGCCCGGGATTTGCAGGACATATCAGGGTGGTTTTCAGAAATACAGGCTCACAGCCAGGGCGATCCTCAGGCCATGTCAGCGGAGAACCTCATTTAAAATTTGACTGCGGTAATGATTCGGTTAAAAAAGTCTGGTTTTCAGGGCCAGGCTTTTTTATTTCGTATTTCTATCCGGCAACTAAAAAATAGAGGCCGGATAGCCTGCCAATGCGTGGATTCGCATTCGGGGTCCATAAGCGCAATGGGAAACTGATGCGTTGCACTGCCACCGCGTGCGAATGAAAGATTTTCAGTACGCAGGCAACAATCGGTTCCCATCGATGCACGCCAGGGTCTTATGTAATCGAGCGATCACTGTTGAGAAGGGGCCAGTTCGCCGGTTTGGAAGGCGCCCTGTCATCACGAAGTGTTGACCGGCGGCGCCCTGACAGGCTATATGTGTACTCATGCCGTCTCGTGATAAATCCACTTCTAATAATGACCCCAAATCGGACCACAAAGATGATAGACGACCTTGAATTGGAAAGAGTCATCCAAGCGTTAACCCATAACAAGGTTCGGGCTGCGGCATGCAACCTTCTGTGCGTTTTCATGATCGCCTTAATGGCGATTTTTTCTTTTTCAAAACCGTGGGTGTATGCGGCGGAAGAGGCGGATCCGATCGGCCCCGTCGACTCGGTAGAGTACCTCGCCGAATCCATGGAAAATGCTTTAGCCAGCGAACGGGCGCGTCTCTCCGATCTCAAGGAACGCTTCCGCCGGCTGGAAAAAAGACAGGACGAGGTCAAGATAAACATTTCCATTTACGAAACGCAAAATACAGCCCACGAAAATCTGTTTCTCATCTCACAGATCGATAGCGAGGATATTGAAAAGGCTCTGCTGAGCAACCGGCTGGCAGTAAAAGCCTTGAACAATAGCGTAAAAACCTTTCTGGGAAAGTGGGAAAAGGGCTCGGTGCTGTTGCAGCAGGTGGAAGACCGAATTTCATTGGGTGAAAAGCAACTTGTCGAGATCCGGCAGACAAAATTGACGGATACCGATAGTCAAAAACTGGTCGATCTCAACAAAGAATTTCTATCGGTCTTGGCGGAAGAAAAGGAGATCGTCGTTCGTTACGCGAATATTTATCAGAGTGTATTGAACCAGATGAAAACCGCCCTCATCGGGCAAAAAGAGATGGGCCAGCGGCTTGAAATTCTGTTGAGTGATTGGGCCAAAGAGTATCTGTTCACACGCACGGATCTCTTTCGCGACCTCTTCAGCGAGGATTCACGCTCTGAAATGCGAGGGCTTGTCGGACGGCTCGCGGCTCCTTTCACATCTTCCGGCATGCGCGTCCAGTGGGAACGCATTAAATTAAGTGGCAGCGTTCAGTGGACAGTATTCTTGGTGCTGCTGGCACTCACAATAGCAGTACAAAGCAAAGCGCGGCGTGGTCTGGAACATATCGAACAGCGGATTGACGATCCACAATGGCGCCATTGCCATCTGGCGCTTCAACTTCTCAGGCGTTCTATGATGCTGGTAAGCCTGGCCCTGTTTTTCACCCTTTGTTACGTTTTCAACTGGACCCTTTTTAACATCGGTCTGGCGTGGTTTCTTTCTCATTTATTGCAGCTATTGGTTTTCAGGCGCTGGGGGTTGGATTATTTTAAGTTTGGCTTGGACGGTCCGCCAACCCCTTTACAGACCTTTGTGGTGACACGCCTGCAGAGGTTCATCCGAATAACTTGGCCGGCGATCATTTTCATTCTGGCGATAACATGGTTTGCCGGGAGGGGAAGTCCTCTGACCACCTTGGCAACACTGATTTTAAGCGTCTGGATCTTGTTTTGGACGATCTTCTTCTGGCGGGCCGTTCCGTCTGCCGTGACCGCGGGGGTTCGAGATGGTCAGGCCGCGCCGGCACCGAAAATCCTGAACTTACTGCGGGGCTGGAGCTTTCTGGTGAGCATGGGGGCGCTGCTACTTGGAATGACCGGCTACGTCAATCTCGTGAAATTTTGGATGATTTCCTGGATCTACGCGGTCATAGCGGTTCTCTGGGCTTGGATCAGTTTCCAGGCGATTCGAGAGTATCGACTTTACTCACAATCACAGGTTGATAGAGTGGATATAACCCACCCGACCCGCAGTATGCACCATCTGCGTTGGGCTTTGGTCCAGATCATATGGGTGGTCTGGTTTTTTGGATTCGCAGCCATTTTTGTGCGGATATGGGACCGGACAGGTTATGTCACGACGCAGCTGGTGCACTTAATTGATAAGACCTTGAGTATCGGCAGCCTGGCCATCAATCTCAAAAGCATCTTGCTGGCCGTGCTTATCATTTTCCTGACCCATTTTGTCAATCGTATCGGCAGGAGCCTGTTGGCTGAAAAAGCACTTGAAACACGGGAGCTTGAACGTGGGTTAAAGGATTCGATCCTGACGATTGCCAGCTATTTGATCTGGGGCTTGGGGTTGGTCATGGCTTTGGGCACCCTTGGCGTCAATGCCACCTCTCTGGCGGTTGTGTTCGGCGCCATCAGTATCGGTATCGGGTTTGGTTTGCAGAACATTTTCAATAATTTCATCAGCGGCCTGATCCTTCTTTTCGAGCGACCGATCCAGGTGGGAGATTATGTCGAGGTCAACGGTCTTTGGGCCGAGGTCAAAAAAATCAACGTCCGTTCGACGGTGGTGCAGACCTTTGACAACGCCTCGGTGATCATTCCCAACTCTGAATTTATCAGCCAGCAGGTGACCAACTGGAGCTTCAAAGACCTGCGGATGCGCCGCAACGTCGATGTGGGTGTGGCCTACGGGTCCGATATCGAACTGGTGCGGAAAACCCTGCTTGAAATTGCCGCTGAAACGCCCGATATCCTAAAATATCCCCGGCCGGATGTTCTTTTCGTGGATCACGGGGATAGCGCCCTGATCTTTCGGCTACGCGTTTGGACCAATGTCGACAACTACTGGTCCGTAACGAGTGCGATTCGCTTTGAATTGGATAAGCGCTTCCGGGCATTGGACATCGAAATTGCCTTTCCCCAACGGGATGTGCACATTCGCAGCATCACCAAAGCTCAAGAATCCAGCCCTCCTCTGAGCCATACCTCGGAATAGAAGAGGTACCTATCTCGCCCAGATAATTATTGTTTCTGTGGTACATCCGAGTGAAGCGTAACCCCGACTATCGAGGCAACGGGGGATGAATTCGAATCCTATTGCAAGGCGGCCGCAACTTTTTCGGCGACCACGCGCAGGTTTGCCGACCAGTTTTCTGCCAGAGGATCGGCAAAGGCGATCTCGGCCCCGATTTCCTTGGCAATTAATGTTGCGCTTTTGCTCGAGAATTGGGGTTGAGCGAAAACGACTTTGACGTTGTTCTCCCTGGCATGTTCGATCAGCTCTTTCAACTGGGAAAGCTTCGGGTTTTTACCGGCAATCTCGATTGGGATCTGAACCAATCCGTAGCTGCGGGCGAAATAACCCCATGACGGATGAAAAACCATAAAGCCAAGCCCGCGCTTACCCGCAAATATAGCCCTCAGATCGACATCGAGGGTCTCAAGTTCCGCGATAAAGGCTTTGTAGTTCGCCTCATAATCGGACCGGTGAGTCGGATCGACTTCTTGTAGGGCATTTAAAATGGTGCGGGCCTGGACCATCACCAACGGCGGAGAAAGCCAGATGTGGGGGTCAAGACGGCCGCTTCCCTGGCGTTCTTCGTCGTTTCCAAGCAGGGGCTGTTGCCTTTCCTCGTTCTGCCCGTTGTCTTGGTGATGGGCATCATTGCGACCGCTGTTACTCATAGGAATCTTCTGAATTCCCTGATCGGTGTGTACAACCTTGATTTGCGGGTTGGTTGAGATAATTTTGTCCAGTCTTGCCTCTTCAAAATCAGTTCCGATGGCAAAATACAGTTTAGCACTGGCCATGGCGATCATTTGTTGCGGTTTGGGCTCAAAGGTATGGGGATCGGCTCCAGGCGGCACCATAACATGGACATTCACCAGATCTATACCAATTTTTTGTACAAAATACCTTTGAGGAGCGATGGTCACGAATACCTGCAGCCTGTCATCTGCCGATGGATTAAGGGGAGAGATCAACAGGATGATGCCTGCGAGCATCATCCTGAGAACCGGACGCAACATTTTATATCTCCGTTGTTGGTGGAAGCGGTTTCACCGCAAAATGCGGGGCCGTTGCCTCTGTTTAATAAAATTCTAATCCGGATTTTTCATCAAATTTTACAGCAGGATATAAAATTGTCATAGCAACAATTCGTCGAAAGCCATATATGCAACTATGTTGCATATATGGGTAATTGCAATACCTTTATTCTGTTTTTTTGCCCAATTTCTTGTAATTCGGAGATAATCCATCTAAAGTATTGCAATAAATGACAGGACGAAATTAACTCGAAGTGCCGCCGGTCCAAATTTCAACCTGGAGATTTCACCAAATGGAGAGAACAATTGGACAGAATAATAGTCGTCGATGATGATCGTCGGATGCGCCGAAAGCTCGAGCGTCTGCTCATCAATTCCAGCTATCGTGTCATTAAAGCCGAATCAGGTGAAATCCTGCTCAATACGATCAATCGCACGCCTCTCGACCTGATCATCATGGAAGCGCACCTGCCAGATCTGTCCGGTCTGGAAACACTAGAAAAACTGCGGGAGGACAATTGCAGGCTGCCGGTGATTATTTTGGCAAATACCGCTGCCACTGAAGACGTCATTAAGGCCTCCAAGCTGGGCGCATTTGATTATGTCCTGAAGCCTTTTATCGATCAGGAATTGTTGAAGATGATCGGTTTGGCCCTGGAGACAGGGCGCTTCATGCGGTCACCTGTCAGCCTTGACCAGGACCCGGTTGAGGAAAGCGGCGACAATTTGGTTGGCCGATCGAAACCCATGCAGGAGATTTACAAGGCTATCGGTCGTGTCGCACCGACCGATGCCACCATATTGATCCGTGGCGAGTCGGGTACGGGCAAGGAACTCGTTGCGCGGGCGATCTATCAGCACTCAAAAAGAGTGAACGGCCCTTTTGTCATCGTCAATTGTGTGGCGATTCCGGAGAGTTTGTTGGAAAGTGAGTTGTTCGGCTATGAAAAGGGTGCCTTTACCGGTGCCGACAGACAGAGGATCGGAAAAATAGAATACGCCGACAGGGGAACGGTATTTCTGGATGAAATCGGGGATATCCCCTTAAACATTCAGGCCAAATTGCTGCGTTTGTTGCAGGGAAGAAGCATCGAGCGTATCGGCGGGAAGCGACCCATCCAAACAGACGTCAGGATTCTCGCTGCCACCAATGCAGATCTTGAAGCCAAAATAAAGGCGGGCCGCTTCCGTGAAGATCTCTATTACCGTATCAATGTTGTGTCCCTGAATCTACCCACGCTCAAGCAGCGCCTCGAAGATATTCCGCTGTTGGCGGAATACTTCATGGCCCGTTTTTCAAAGAATCTGGCCGTCAGAAACCCCGGCATTTTGCCGGAGGCCAAAGACATCCTAAAAAAATACGATTGGCCCGGTAATGTGAGGGAACTGGCCAATACCATTGAAAAATGTCTTATTTTCAGTAAGGGCCGGCCTGTCGGTGAGGAAGAAGTAGCATATTTGACCTCCGGAAAAGAAAAGGCCTTGCTCGATAAGCCGGATAACCTGGACGCGTTCATCACTCGCTGGATTCGCAACAATTTAAGTCGCGGCAAGAGCAACCTTTTGGTCGATTTGACCGACCACGTGGCCAGACTGATCATTTCCGAAACCCTCACCGCCTGCAATGGCAATCAAAGCCAGGCCGCCAAGCGGCTGGGAGTTTCCCGGCCGACCTTACTGTATAAGTTGGCCAAATATGGTCTTGATAAAGCGGCACGCAGGGAATCTGATAAATAATTTTATCACACTGTAAAGTTTTTTGACATTCAGCAACCCATTCTAACCATGCCTCCCAGGGGTGCCATTCCTAATATTTTTCTGCATATCACGTTGAAATAAATAACAATAAAATTTTTTTGCCCGTCGCCGACCAACGGGATCAATAATGGCATAAAGGTTGCTCTCTTGCAGGCCCAAAAGCGGATTGATCATACATGCCGACAGCCGGCAGGACGGGTCAACCCAAAATAATGGCGAGATGTTGTCATGAAAGTCGACACATTACACGATAGTCAGGAACAGCCAAAAACCAGAAACCTGGTGCTGACAGTGATGCTGGTCGCTGGGGTACCATTGCTATTTATCGGATTTGTCATTATTCAGCAGTTTGGTGACGCTTACCGCACCAAGATCACCGATCATTTGACGGCCTTGGTGAGAAAGCACAGCCGGACGATCGACAATTTTTTATCCGACCGTCTGGGAGATATCCGTGTCTTGGCCAGATCCCACCCTGTTGAAGTCTTGGCCGATCAAGTCTTTTTGACAAAAAAACTGGCGATTCTGCGTGAGGAGTATGGTGGCGTTTTTGTCGATCTGGGCTTGATCGACCCCAATGGGGTCCAGCAGGCGTATTCGGGTCCCTTTAACCTGGCTAAAGCCGACTATGCCGGCGCCGTGTGGTTTTCCGAAACACAACAAAGCCAATACTACATCAGTGATGTCTTCACCGGCCTACGGGGCTCACCCCATTTTATCGTGGTCGTAAAAATACCATGGAAGGATCAGGGCTGGATCTTGCGAGCCACCGTGGATTTCAATGCCTTCAATGACCTGGTGTCCAACATTAGAATCGGAACAACCGGCATCGCTTTTATAATCAACCGGGCCGGTGAACTCCAAACCAAACCCCAGATCGAGGTTGACAGCCTCAGCGGGCCTCATAGGAATTTTCTCAACACTCATCTGGAATTCGACACCGTTCTCATCGAAGAGAATCCGGATGCTTTCGGTCGAGACCTCATCTTTGCCGTTACGCCCCTTAACAACGGAAGATGGATACTGATTTTCCAGCAGGAAGTATCGGACGCCTTCGCAACATGGAATACCACCAAAATGATCGCGGTCCTCCTTTTTATCTTCTGGGCCGCGATTGTCGCACTCTTTACCTATTTCATGTCAAGGCGCATGACACTCCGGATCGAGGAAGTCATCATTCAGAAGGACAAAATGAGTGATCAGGTGGTCGAGGCGGGCCGCCTGGCTTCGATAGGTGAACTGGCCGCCGGTATCGCCCACGAGATCAACAATCCCGTGGCTATAATGGTGGAGGAGGCGGGTTGGATCCAGGATCTGTTAGCGGAGGATGAACCAGCCACACCCGACAACCTGACTGAAATTGAAAGGGCCACCGCCCAGATAAAGACCCAGGGAGGACGCTGCAAGGAGATCACGCATAAGCTGTTATCCTTTGCGCGCAAAACCGACCCGACCATAAAGCAAATCGATCTCAATGAAATGGTCCAGGATATGATCACCCTGGTCGATCAGAAAACCCGCTACGCCAACGTCCAGATGGAAACGCAATTGGACCCCGATTTGCCGCCAATTTGGGCATCGGCTACCGAACTGCAGCAGGTCCTGCTTAACTTGCTCAACAACAGCGTCGACGCGATGGATTCGTCGGGGGGGAATATCCATATAAGCACACAGTTAAGCGATGGCCATATTATGCTCAAGATCGCCGACAGTGGTATGGGGATTGCCGAAGCCAACCTTGCCCGAATTTTCGATCCTTTCTACACGACTAAACCGGTGGGGCAGGGAACAGGTCTCGGTCTGTCGATATGCTACGGGATCATTAAAAAACTGGGGGGAAACATCCAGGCGCAAAGCACCAAAGGCAAGGGTACGACATTTACCATCTCCCTGCCGATGGCCAAAGACAAGCTTGGCGGTGTTGACTCCGACGACCATTCGGCGTCAGAGTCGCAATAATGCCGTTATTCAAACGTTGAAGGAGGAATAGCCATGGCATACAGAAGCTCAACTTTAGTTCCACCATCCGTTCTGCTGGTGGATGACGAAGCGTCCTTTGTTGAAACGCTATCCAAACGGATTGCCAAAAGAGATTTAAAAGTATCCACAGCTTTCAGTGGGCCGGAAGCGCTTGAAAAGCTCAAGTCGGGCGGCGGGGCCTCAAACTTTGATGTGGTCATTCTCGATGTGAAAATGCCGGGGATGGATGGTCTGGAGACTCTGGCGGCGATCAAACTGAAGCATCCCAACGTGGAGGTCATTATGTTGACCGGCCATGCCACGGTGGAAAGCGCCATCGAAGGCATGAAAGCCGGGGCTTTCGATTATTTGATGAAACCCTGCGATATAGACCTGCTGTTGGCCAAAATCGATCGGGCTGTCGTAAAAAAACGCGAGCATGAGGAGAAGATCCTCCAGGCCAAAGCCCAGATGATCGTCCTGAAAAGGGGTTTTTGAAAGAGGAATCATGACGAACGGCAAAGCGAACATCCGCCTGCTTCTGGTGGACGACGAGGTCAGGTATCTGGAGGTGCTTTCAAAGCGTCTCGGGAAGAGGAATCTCGATGTAACCACCGCCAGCACGGGACAGCAGGCGATCCAGCTTTTGCGGCGCAACGATTTCGACGTGGCCGTGGTCGATCTTAAAATGGGGGACATGGACGGAATCGATGTTCTTAAAATTTTCAAGAAAATGGACCCCAACCTGTCGGTTATCATACTGACGGGTCACGGATCGGAACAGGCGGCCCGTGAAGGGATCGAAAAAGGGGCTTTCGATTACCTCACCAAGCCCTGTGACCTGGAAAGCCTCCTGGACATTATTCAAGCCGCATGCACCCGGTGCCTGCCAACGGAACCACCAGACAAACGTTAGGGAGAGGGTATGCTTTTAAAGAATAAACTGGTACAGCTATGTATCGCACTGGGGCTTGGGTTGCTCGTCATGCTCCTTCCGCGGCCGGAAGGAACCAAGTTCGAGATCATCGGTGATCCGGAAAGTAAGATATTAACCCAGTTAGAGGGTGATTTTACGATCGACGACAATGGTGGTCAGAAATCCAAAGGGTATGTCATCAGGGCTCTCAAGCCCGGGCAACCTCAGGCAACGGCCAAATATCTCGAAGAAGAGGCCGCCCGTTTAGGTTTGACCGATATCCGGGTGGTCTACGTCGACGGAATGTCACCCAAGGCCAAACGGTTTCTGGCCACCCTGGTTTTTCTTCTCTTTCTGTTCGTCTTCGAGCCGATTCCTTTGGAAATAACCGCTATCTGCATCGGCGTGCTGTTGATCCTGACCGGCGTGACTGACGTCAAGGGGGCCTGGGCGCCATACATGCACCCGGTGGTGGTTTTCATCATGTGCTGCCTCGTCTACGCCATCGCGCTGGAAAAGGCGGGCCTGACCCAGCGTCTCGGTCAGGCTATTGCGCGCAAAGCGGGCGACAGTGTCATCCGGTTTACCTTTCTTCTGTCCGTGGGACTCGGTTACGCATCGGGCCTGTTTCACGATGCGGCGGCCGCGGCCATCGGCATTGCCACCATGCTGCCCCTGATGCGGGCGGCAGGGATCAAGCCTTACACCAACACGGCTAAATTCATGATGTTGTCGGTTGCTTTCGCCTGCTCGGCCGGCGGTATGATTACCCTGGTCGGCGGCGGCCGC
>Ga0316201_10001080_pt1 | contig 17626 bp, 16 predicted proteins | sample CS6wburrow_MG_FD_204516 | JGI IMG/M metagenome (GOLD analysis project Ga0316201, IMG submission 204516) | Coastal sediment microbial communities from Delaware Bay, Delaware, United States - CS-6 worm burrow | ecosystem: Environmental > Aquatic > Marine > Coastal > Sediment | place: USA... | reverse complement strand
GTAGGTGTTGTGGTCTCTGAGTACCGCACCCGACGACTGAAGCCCAAGGTCATGATGTTACTGGACTCGCGCAAATACCAATTACGTGAACCGAAACTGCTGGACCTCAGTGAGGTAGAGAGCAGCAACGATAAGGGTCCACTGGCAATCGCCAGGAGCCTGGAGCCCGGGGCCTATGATATCGACCTCTCGAAGCTGGAGGTCTAGCCGCTTCCCGACTCGCGTGCACTGACGGCCAGCTGAAACCATTCACTGCGCCGCCAGTTCAATCATTTTTCTGGCCAACTCGATCGACTTTTCATAGCTCTTAACCCCTACATACTCGTCCGTGCCGTGAATAGAGGTGACCTGGGCCATCGTCATTTCAACGCCGTGAAAACGGTAGAGGTCATCAGCCAGATCGATGTAGTGACGGGTATCTGTGACCGCCATTAGCATGGAAGGCACGACTATAGCCTCGGGGTAAACGCTTTCTATAGCTGCCTGAATAACCGCATACCCACCGCCGGGATACTCGGCAACCGGGGGCATGTTGTCCCACTGCTCATAGCTGATGTCCACCTCTGGATCGTCCACTACCCGGGTAATGTGGTCCACCACCCTATCAGGCGTGTCACCCGGCAACAGGCGAAAATTAACACGTGCCAGGGCGCGCTGCGGAACCACATTCTCCTTCACCCCCGCATTGAACATGGTCAGCGCAGTCGTCGTGCGCACCAGGGGAGCAGTGCTGCGTTCCCCAGCCATATTGCGGGCTACCAGGCCGCCCGTCAGCCACAGGTTGTCAAATATAAACTGCTCGGGCTGTTCCATGTGAGGCGCGAGCGACTCAAGCATGGCCTCTACGGGCATTACCAGGCGCGGCGAAAAAGGATTGGCCTCGATCCGTGCAAGCGCGTTAGCGAGGCGGCCTATCGTGCTCACCGCCGGCGGATTGGAGGAATGACCACCCTCCCCTGTCGCCTCCAGGGTAATGGTCAGATAGCCTTTTTCCGCGATGTTTACCAACGCCATTGTCCGCCCACTAAGCAGCGGGTTGTCCGTCAGCAGCATACCGCCCTCATCCACCATCCAGGTGAAGTGCAGACCGAGTTCACGCATACGCTGCGCCAGGGCAGTCGCCCCCTGCCGGCCACTGATCTCCTCGTCGTGGCCGAAAGCAAACACCAGTGTCCTGCCCGGCACAAAGCCCGCGGCAAGCAACTCCTCCAGCGCTTCAAGCAAGCCCATCACCCCTACCTTGTCGTCAAGCGTTCCGCGACCATAGATTCGGCCGTCCGCAACCACGCCATCAAAAGCCGGGTGCTGCCAGTCCTGTTCAGTACCAGGTTCCACCGGCACAACATCCATATGTGCGGTGAACAAAACCGGTGGCAAGGACCTATCGCTGCCAGGCCAGCGCATCAGCAGGCTGTATTCGTTAACTGTTTCAACTTCCAGTTCGGCGAAAGCCCTGGGAAAGGACTTTCTCAGGAACTGGTGGAACGCAGCGAATTCACGATACTGAATCTCGCTGTGTTGCTGGTAGCTTACGGTCTTGAAACGCACCGCCTCTCCCAGGCGCAGGGCAGGGGACGCCGTCGCCCCCGCGGCCCACAGCAGAAACACAATGACAGTTACGCGCAGCATGGGACTACTCCATTAAGGGGTTATCGATGGGGCCTATAATTGACGAGGAAACAAACTCAATTCGACAGCGGCACAACACTGCCCCATGTCCCGCCAGTGGTCAATCCGCAAAGCGAGTTGCAGATAGCCCGCAGTAGGCAGGTTGACCAATTCGAAGTCGGCAACGAGGAAATTGGCAAGGTCAGTGAAAGCCGGATTGTGGCCGATGATAAACAGTGACTGCTCCACGTCATCGCGGTCCCACAACCAGGCAACAAGGTCTTCGGCAGAAAAGGTATACAGCTGCTCATCAATTGCGTGGTGAAAATCACCCAGAGCAGGCCAGCCTTCACACAAGCCCTCCAGGGTAAGCCGGGCGCGGCGCGCTGGACTGACCGTGACCGGCACCGGCGCAATTCTCTGCGACAGCGCCTGGCCCATGCGGGGTGCATCGCGCCGTCCGCGTTTGTTGAGCCCCCGCTCACGGTCGGACAGCCCCGTCTCATTCCAGGATGACTTTGCATGACGCATCATGTGCAGGAATTTCATAGATGGTCCTCCCAAGGAGCCCGCCTGAACGGCAGTATGATTGGAACGCCGCGGTAACGTTATCCGCTTGCGGCCGTACCTGCTCAAAAACTGACCAGCCCGGTCAAATTTCCACGGGTGCCTTGCGTTTGGTTTTCAACCTCGCTAGAGTCAAAGCGTATCACGCGGTAACTGTACAAGGTCGATTTACTTACCCACGCGGTTAGTAGTACGGGCAAGTGACCTCCATGAACGCCCTCAGGGAAGTATGGAGTTCCAATGCTAGGACGGAAAACAGTAGCGCCATCTCACCGACAGATCGTCTCGCACGAACTGCCCACAGTCTCTTTGTTTCAAAAATCAGCCCACGCCTCGCCCCGCATCCGCACGCGGAGAAACGCCCATTGAGTGAGGCGGATACATCCCTGTGGCCCTTCGTGGTCTATTTCATCGCGGTGCTGTTATTGGTGGCTACGATGCTGGGACTCTCTTACGTGTTGGGCCAGCGCCGGGCCAACAAGGCAACCAATATGCCCTTCGAGTCCGGGGTTCTGTCGGTGGGCTCGCCACAGATTCACATGGCCGTCGAGTTTTACCTGGTCGCCATCTTCTTCGTGATCTTCGATCTTGAAACTGTTTTTATCTTTGCCTGGGCGGTGGCTTTCTTTGAGCTGGGCTGGGAGGGTTTTGTCGCGGTCATCGTGTTTATTTTGATTCTGGGTGTCGCCCTGGTTTACGAGCTGAGCACGGGCGCACTGGACTGGGGCCTGAAGACCCGAACCGGCAAACCGCAGGCCGTGCATCACCCGGAGGTACAGGACTAATGGAATGGAGTCTCACCAAACCCGGGGATGTGATTGCAAGTTCAGCGCCGGGCGGCTCCGCCGAAAGCCTGGAAGAGCAGGTAAGGCGCAACGTTTTCTTCGCGCGCCTGGAAGACCTTATCGCCTGGGGCCGTGCTCACTCCCTATGGCCGTTTAACTTTGGGCTCTCCTGCTGCTACGTGGAGATGGCGACCTCATTCACCAGCCGCCACGATATCGCGCGATTTGGTTCTGAAGTCATCCGCGCCACGCCACGACAGGCAGATCTTATGGTGATTTCCGGCACCGTGTTCCGCAAGATGGCGCCAGTAGTGCAACACCTCTACGACCAGCTACTGGAACCTCGCTGGATAATATCAATGGGGTCCTGCGCCAACTCGGGTGGCATGTACGATATCTACAGTGTGGTGCAAGGCGTTGATAAGTTCATTCCGGTGGACGTTTATGTGCCTGGCTGTCCGCCCCGGCCAGAGGCGCTGATGCAGGGCCTGATGATGCTACAGGACGCCATAGAACAGGAGCGCAGGCCACTGAGCTGGGTGGCGGGCGACCAGCGTATTGTGAAGCCGGAGTTTCCGCCGCAGCGAGACCAGTTGCAGGCCCAGCGCAACGCGGCGGGAGAACTGCGAAGCCCCGACGAAATCTAGATGAGATCTGCCAACGGCCAATAAATAACAACGAGGCCCGACCAGCCCGGAGACAGGTATGCAGCAGGCGCAGTCGATAGACGCTAAAGGTACGGTGAATGACCTGTTCACCCGCTTTGGCGCGTCGGCCTTCCTGCAACAGTCCACCCGGGACAACACCCCAACTCTCTGGGTGAGCGCCGAGCAGTTGCTTGACGTGCTGGCGCACCTCAAACCACGCTTTCCCATGCTGCTGGACCTGTTCGGCATCGATGAGCGGCTGCGAGACCACAAACCCGATGGCGCCGCCGACTTCACCGTGGTTTATCACCTGTTAAATATTGACGATCGTGAAGAGATCCGGATCAAGGTGGCGATGAGCCTTGCTGAGCCCTGTGTTCCTTCGGCTGTCCAGATCTGGCCCAACGCCAACTGGTACGAGCGAGAGGCGTGGGACATGTACGGGATCACTTTCAGTGGCCACCCCAACTTGCGTCGCATACTGCTTCCGCCGACATGGGAAGGGCATGCATTGCGCAAGGATCACCCCGCACGGGCCACCGAGATGGAGCCCTTCAGCCTGGACCAGGAAACCCAGGATGCGGAGCAGGAAGCACTGCTGTTCAAGCCCGAGGAATGGGGCATGGCGCTCGCCACAGAAGACACCGAGTTTATGTTTCTCAACCTGGGACCCAATCACCCCTCTGTACACGGCGTATTTCGCATCGCCCTGCAACTGGATGGCGAGGTTATCGTCGACGCCGTCCCCGACATTGGCTACCACCACCGCGGCGCCGAAAAAATGGGGGAGCGCCAGACCTGGCATTCGTTCATACCCTACACCGACCGCGTCGACTACCTAGGCGGCGTGATGAATAACCTGGCCTACGTGATGTCGGTTGAAACGCTCGCCGATATCAGGGTACCGGACCGGGCCCGTGTAATTCGAATTATGCTGGCGGAGCTGTTTCGGATCTCCAGCCACCTGGTGTTCTACGGCACCTTCGCCCAGGACGTGGGCCAGATGTCGCCGGTCTTTTACATGTTTGCCGATCGCGAGCGCTTGTTCGGCATTATCGAGGCCATCACCGGCGGGCGCATGCACCCCGCCTGGTTCCGCGTGGGCGGTGTGGCGCAGGACTTGCCCCGGGGCTGGGAACAACTCGTGCGCGATTTCATTGACAGCATGCCGGCACGCCTGGATCACTACCAGGTGATGGCGATGGACAACAGTATCCTGAAGCAACGCACGGTCGATATCGGCAGCTACAGCACACAGGAAGCCCTGGAATGGGGAATCACCGGTCCCTCCTTGCGGGCAACCGGCATGGACTTTGACCTGCGCCGCGACCGCCCCTATGGCGGCTACGACCAGTTCGAGTTCGAGGTACCCGTGGGCCATAAGGGCGACAGCTACGACCGGGCCGTGGTGCGAGTGGAGGAGATTCGCCAAAGTCTTCGCATTATCCGCCAATGTCTGGACAATATGCCGGAGGGTCCCTACAAAAGCGACCACCGACTCACTACACCACCTCCTAAAGAACGCACCTTGCAGGATATCGAGACCCTGATTCATCACTTTCTCAATGTCAGCTGGGGCCCGGTAGTGCCGGCCGGGGAAGCCTCATTTCCCATCGAGGCAACCAAGGGTATCAACAGTTACCACCTGGTGAGCGATGGTGGCACGGGCGCCTACCGCACCCGTATCCGCACCCCCTCATTCCCCGCGCTACAGCAAATTCCGCTGATCAGCCGGGGTCTGATGATTCCGGACCTGATAGCTATTATCGCCAGCATTGATTTTGTTATGGCGGATGTGGACCGGTGAGCGCATGAGTGAGTTGATCCCTGTAATTGACGAGGGCGAAATCGCCCTGAGCGCCGCGGAAATTGCCGAGATAGATGCGGAGATCGCTCACGTGCCGTATCGCGCCGCGGTTGCAATCGATGCCCTCAAAATCGTACAGGCTCACCGCGGCTGGGTATCGGACGAGAGCCTGCGCGCCATTGCGCGTCACCTGCACATGTCTGCCGCCGAGCTGGACGGCATCGCCACCTTCTACAATCTTATCTTCCGGCAGCCGGTGGGCGACAAGGTCATACTGCTGTGCAATAGCATCAGCTGCTGGATCAAGGGATGTGACTCCCTGCAGCTGGCAATTTCGAAGCAGCTGGGTGTCGGCCTGGGAGGAACCACCGCAGATAATCGCTTTACCCTGCTGCCCGTGACCTGCCTGGGTGCCTGTGACAAGGCTCCGGTGCTTATGGTGGGTGAAGATTTGCACGAGGATGTCGATACGCAAACCCTACGGGCCCTGTTCCAGGGCGAGGGGGGTGGCGTATGAGCCTTGACCTGCCACTGACCCGCAACGTGCGCCCCGACCGCTCCCCCACCGATCTCATCGCCTACGAGGCAAACGGGGGTTACCAGGGTATGAAAGCGGCGATTGGTAAACTGTCTCCGCCTGACTGCCTGCAAATCATCAAGGATTCCAATCTGCGCGGACGTGGTGGTGCCGGCTTTCCCACTGGCATGAAGTGGAGCTTCGTGCCCATGGATGAGGCCGCTGCAGCCGGCCACAAATACCTGATATGCAATGCAGACGAGATGGAGCCCGGTACGTTCAAGGATCGCCTGCTGCTGGAGTGTGATCCGCATCAATTGATAGAGGGCATGATTTGTGCCGCGTTTACGATCCAGGCAGATGTCGCCTACATCTTCATCCGGGCCGAGTATCACCTGGCGGCTAAACTGCTGCGCGAGGCCATCGCAGCCTGTTACGACAAGGGCTACCTGGGTAAGGATATCCTGGGCTCCGGGTACCACCTGGATATGCAGGTGCATAGCAGCGCCGGGCGCTATATCTGTGGCGAGGAGACAGCGCTGATAAGTTCACTGGAAGGCAAGCGCGCCAATCCCCGGGCCAAGCCACCCTTCCCCCAGGTCAGTGGCCTGTGGGGCCGCCCCACCATCGTCAACAACGTCGAAACCCTGTGCAATATTCATCACATCATTGAACGCGGAGCCGACTGGTTCCAGGCACTTGGCCTGACCGAGGATGCAGGGACCAAACTCTACGGCGTCAGTGGCCGCGTTAAAAACCCGGGCTGCTGGGAGCTGCCAATCGGCACCACAGTCAGGGAGATCATCGAACATCACGCCGGCGGTATGGCGGATGGTTACCAGATGCGCGGATTCCTGCCGGGTGGCGGCTCCACTGATTTCCTGACAAACGACCACCTGGACCTGGCCATGGACTATGGCACGATCGGTAAAGCGGGCAGCCGCATGGGCACCGGCACAATGATCATTCTCGATGACAAGACCTGCCCAGTGGGTTTCGTCAAAAACCTGATGGAGTTTTTCGCCCGCGAGTCCTGTGGTTTTTGTACGCCGTGTCGCGACGGCCTGCCCTGGTCCGCCCAGGTGCTTGACGACATCGAGAACGGGCGAGGCACACCGGAAGATATGGATACCCTGGCTCGCCAGGTCGAGTTTATCGGCGCCATCGGCAACACCCATTGCGCCCTCGCTCCAGGCGCAATGGAGCCGCTGCAGAGCGCCATGCGTTACTTCCGCGAAGACTTCCAACGGCATATCGACGGCAGCGCCTGCCCCTTCTGTGACGGGGGTGCGCCCTGATGCCGATGATTACGATTGATGGCGTGGCCTACGAGGCCGAGGCCGGCAGCAACCTGCTGGAGACCTGCCTGTCGCTGGGGCTGGACCTGCCCTACTTCTGCTGGCACCCGGCCATGGGCTCCATAGGCGCCTGCCGCCAGTGCGCCGTGGTGCAATACCAGAACGCCGAAGACGAGCGCGGGCGTATCGTGATGAGCTGTATGACGCCGGTCACGGAAGGGGCAATCTTCTCACTTGCGGGCGATAAAGCCAGCCGGTTTCGCGAGTCGATCGTCGAATCGCTGATGCTCAACCACCCCCACGACTGCCCGGTATGCGCCGAGGGCGGGGAATGTCACCTGCAGGACATGACGGTTATGGTCGGCCACCGTGACCGTCACTACCGCGGCCGCAAGAATACCCATCGCAACCAGTATCTGGGCCCCCTGATCAACCACGAAATGAACCGCTGTATTGCCTGCTATCGTTGTACACGCTACTACGGGGACTATGCAGGCGGCACCGACCTGGCCGCCATGGCTGCACACGACCATGTGTACTTCGGCCGCCACCAGGACGGCGTTTTGCAGAGCGAGTTCGCAGGCAACCTGGTGGAGGTGTGTCCCACCGGCGTGTTCACCGACAAGACGCTTGTCAACGACTACACCCGCAAGTGGGACCTGCAATCGGCCCCCTCGGTCTGCATTGGATGCGCCGCAGGTTGCAACACCATGCCCGGAGAGCGCTACGGGAGACTGAAGCGGGTGCACAACCGTTTCAACGCAGAGGTCAACGGCTATTTCCTGTGTGACCGGGGTCGTTTTGGCGCCGGCTTCGTCAACAGTGATCAGGCACTGGAATACCCGGGTTTGCGTCAGGCGGATGGTCGCTATAAGGCGCTGGATCACCACGCTGCACTGCAACACATGGTCGAACACTGTTCAACCGAAAAGATCGCAGGTATCGGCTCACCGCGCGCGTCGGTAGAGGCGAACTACCTGCTGCGGCAATTGGTGGGGGCGGAGAATTTTGCACCAGGCTTCAGTGAAGACGAGCAGACCCTGGTCAACCTGGCGTTTGAGCTGCAGCAGAGCAGCGCGGCTGTAGTACCGGATATAAGAACAATAGAGTCGGCGGACGCGGTGCTGATCCTGGGGGAGGACGTGACCAATACGGCGCCGCGGATTGCCCTGGCCCTGCGCCAGAGCGTGCGCAACAAGGCCTACGAACTGGCAGCGCAATTGCGCCTGGAAACGTGGCAGGATGCCGCCATTCGCAACCTGGCACAGGAGCAGCGCAGTCCGCTGTATATCGCCACCGTGGCGAACACTCCCCTGGACGATGTGGCGACGCAGCGCTACAGCCTGGCGCCCGATGCCATTGCCGGACTTGGGCAGGCCGTGGCGGCGGGGATAGCCGACCCGGCAAACCCCTTGGCACAGACAGCGCCAGAGGATGCCGCAGGCATTGCTGCTGCGCTGGCCGGCGCCAACCGGCCACTCATTATCGCGGGCACCGGTTGTGGCAGCGCGTCCGTCATGCAGGCAGCTGCGGACATCGCGACCGCACTGGCCGGTGCAGGAAAACAGGCCATGTTATGCCTGTGTGTTCCCGAAGCGAACAGCCTGGGACAGGCTATGCTGGCTGGCCCCGACGCGCCGGACCTGGCAGCGCTGGAGCGGCGCGCGGCGGCGGGCGAGCTGAATACCCTGGTGGTGCTGGAGAACGATCTGTTCCGCCGCGGCAGCGCCGAGCGAATCAATATGCTACTGGCGGCCTGCGCCGAAGTGATCGTGTTGGACGGCCTGGACAACGCCACTACCTCCAGCGCCAACCTGGCCCTACCCTCGGCGAATTTCGCCGAAAGCGAGGGCACCCTGGTCAGCCTGGAGGGGCGCGCCCAGCGTTACTTTCCGATTTTCCAGCCGCGAGAGGAACGCCGGCCATCATGGGTATGGTTGCTCGCCTGCATGAAGGAACTGGAGCGGCCAGAGGTGCACTCGCTGCATCACTTCGACGATATCAGCCGCGACTGCGCAGCCACGATACCGGCCCTGGCCGGCATCACGGCGGCCGCGCCAGATTCGCATTACCTGAACCTGGGAGTCAAAGTCCCGCGGCAGCCCGCCCGCTACAGCGGGCGCACCGCGATGCGTGCAAATATATCCGTGCACGAACCCAAACAGCGCGAAGACGAAGACTCAGCATTGGCCTTTACCATGGAAGGCCTGAATCGGGCCCAGCCCGGTGCGCTGCTGCCGTGGGTATGGTCCCCTGGCTGGAACTCAAACCAGTCCGTGCACAAATTCCAGACCCATACCGGGGGCCCGCTCAAGGGAGGCACCGCAGGAGTAAGGTTGTTGCAGCCTGGCCAGGCAGGACGCGCCACAGGCTCCCGGGACACTACATCGAGCGTCTTCATGCCGGACACCGGCGAGGCACAAGAGGGGCACTGGCTACTGGTGCCGCGCCAACGTATTTTCGGTAGCGACGAATTGAGTGCGTTGAGCCCGGGCCTGGCCGAACTGGTGGAAGCGGCATTCGTAGAGTTGAACCCGACCGACGCGGCAAGCCTTGGTGTAACCGACGGCGACGGTGTGGACGTCGGCGAGAACCTGGCAACCCTGGAGGTGCGAATCAATGACTCCATGGCAAGCGGCTGTGCCGGTTATAGCACCGGCCTGGATGGCACGGCCGATCTCGTCCCACTGACCCATGTAAGCTTGCGCAAGGCCGCGTCCTGGCGACGGCGGCCGCAAGTGATCAGCAGCGACCGAAGTACCGGGGTGGGAGGCAGCCATGTCTGAGCTCGACACCATCGGCTTCGGCCTGATCATCATCGGCGCCGCCGTGGGTGGCGCAGCCTTTCTTACCTGGTTCGAGCGACGCCTGCTGGGTGTGTGGCAGGATCGTTACGGCCCCAACCGGCTGGGGCCCTTCGGCGCGCTTCAGGTGGCGGCAGATATGATCAAACTGCTGACCAAACATGACTGGGTGCCACCGTTCGCCGATCGCGCGGTGTTCATATTCGCGCCTACCGCTATCGTCGTGGCGATGTTACTGGGCTTTGCCGTGGTGCCATTTGGCCCGGAACTGTATGTCCTCGATATTAATATCGGCCTGCTTTTCTTCCTTGGCATGACCTCACTGGCAGTCTATAGCGTGCTGCTGGGCGGACTGGCCTCCAACAACAAGTACGCTCTGCTGGGAGGCCTGCGCAGCGCGGCACAAATGGTCAGTTACGAAGTCTTCATGGGTCTGTCGCTGATGGGCGTCGTCATGCTGACAGGCAGCTTCAGTCTGCGGGCGATCGTCGAGGCCCAACGCGACTTGTGGTTTTGCATCCCGCAATTTCTGGGGCTGTTCACTTTCATGATTGCCGGCATTGCCGAAAGCCATCGCCTGCCCTTCGACTTGCCCGAGGCAGAACACGAACTGACCGCGGGATTCCACACCGAATACGGCGGCATGAAATTTGCGATGTTCATGTTGGGTGAATACCTGGGGCTGCTGTTGATCAGCTGCATGATAGTCACCCTGTTCTTTGGCGGCTGGCTGGGTCCGTGGCTGCCACCTCTGGCCTGGTTCTGTCTGAAAGTTTTTGTACTGATCTGCTTTTTTATTCTGTTGCGCGCGGCCATTCCGCGGCCACGCTATGACCAGTTAATGGCATTGGGCTGGAAAGTGATGCTGCCCCTGACCTTGCTCAACCTGGTGGTAACAGGCGCCATTGCCCTGATGATGGAGGGCGCGTGACATGCTGAAATCGCTGACCAGCCAGCTTCGCACGATCTGGACCATACTCCAGCACAGCTTTACCCGGGCTGAAACTGTGCAGTACCCCGAGCAAAAGCCTTATCTCGCCCCGCGCTATCGCGGCCGTATCGTCCTCACCAATGACCCGGATGGGGAGGAGCGCTGTGTCGCCTGTAACCTGTGCGCCGTGGCCTGCCCGGTGGACTGTATCGCCTTGCAACAGGGAGTAAAGGATGACGGACGCTGGTACCCGGAATTCTTCCGCATCAACTTCTCCCGCTGCATCATGTGCGGTATGTGTGAAGAGGCCTGCCCCACCAATGCAATCCAGCTCACACCTGATTTCGAAATGTGTGAGTACGATCGCAGCAGCATGGTCTATGAAAAAGAGCATCTGCAAATCCAGGGCACGGGCAAGTACCACGACTACAATTTCTACCGGGTGTCTGGCCTGGCTATCACGGGCAAAGACAAGGGCGAGGCGCAGCATGAGGCCCCACCCGTCGATGTGAAGAGTTTGCTGCCATGATGGAAGTCCTGTTTTACATCGCGGCGACAGTCGCACTGCTCTCCACGGGCCTTGCACTGACACGCGCCAACGCAGCACACGCCCTGATCTACCTTATCGTGTCGCTGTTGGCAGTGGCCGTATTGTTCTTCCTGATGGGCGCTCCCTTTGCTGCAGCCCTGGAGATCGTGATCTACGCCGGCGCGATCATGGTGTTATTTGTGTTTGTCATCATGATGCTCAACGTGGGCCAGCACGGTATCGCGCAGGAGCAGGAGTGGCTCAGGGGACGCAACTGGATTGTGCCCGGCATCCTGGCTGGCCTGCTGTTACTCGAGCTCTTGCTGGCCCTGAGGCATGCGCCCGCCACTACCGCCGGGCTTACAGTAAGTCCGAAAGAAGTGGGGCTGGCGTTGTTCGGCCCCTACGTACTCGCAGTGGAAATCGCCTCGATGCTGCTGTTGGCGGGTCTGATAGGTGCTTATCACCTGGGCCGGCGTTTCATTGTCCGCCGCGAGAATAAGCGCTGATGGGCGGCTTACAGATTCCGATGGAACACGTGCTGGCGTTGGCTGGCCTGTTGTTCAGTTGCGGTCTGATGGGCCTGATGCTGCGGCGCAACATCATATTCATGTTGATGTCGCTGGAAGTGATGCTGAACGCCTCGGCACTGGCTTTCGTGGCGGCAGGGGCCAAGTGGAACCAGGCAGACGGCCAGATAATTTTCCTGCTCATACTCTCAGTCGCCGCCGCCGAGGTAGCAGTCGGGCTAGGCCTGGTGCTACAGATTCAGCGACGCTTCAAGACCCTGGATATAGACCAGGCCAGGAGGCTGCGTGGCTGATATGGCAGGTATCTGGCTCATTCCATTGCTCCCGCTAGCCAGTGCGATTGTATTGATTCTGAGCGCAGGGAGGATGCCTCGCCAACTCGCCGCGTTGCTCGGTGCCGGTTCTGTGGGCCTGGCGGCTGTGTGCGTGGCAGTGCTCACCCGCGATTTCCTGGCGGATGGCGAAGTGCGGGAGGTCACCCTCTGGACATGGATGGCGGTGGGAAATTTCACGCCAAAAATCGCCTTCTATATCGACGGCCTGACCGTGGTGATGATGTCCGTCATCACCGGCGTGGGCTTCCTGATCCATCTCTACTCGATCGAGTTCATGTGGGAAGACGAATCGATCTGCCGCTATTTCGCCTACATGAACCTGTTCGTGGCCGCCATGTTGTTGCTGGTGATGGGCGACAACCTGCTACTGCTGTACCTGGGCTGGGAAGGCGTGGGCTTGTGCTCTTACCTGCTGGTGGGATTCTGGTATCGAGATCCCGCCAATGGCAAGGCAGCGCGCAAAGCCTTCGTGGTGACCCGGATCGGGGATACCGCCATGGCGCTGGGGCTGTTCCTGCTATTCACCGAACTGGGCACCTTGGAGATCCAGCCACTGCTGGCCGCCGCCAATGACCAATGGCAGGTGGGCGACACACTTCCCGTCATCGCCACCGCCCTCCTACTGGGTGGCGCTGTGGGCAAGTCAGCACAGTTGCCGCTGCATACCTGGCTGCCCGACGCGATGGCCGGTCCCACGCCTGTCAGCGCGCTGATTCATGCGGCCACCATGGTCACTGCAGGTGTTTACCTGATTGCCAGGACCTTCGGCCTGTTCCTGTTGGCACCACCCACCCAGGAGGCGGTGGCCTGGATAGGGCTGGCCACACTTCTGCTGGCGGCTTTCGCTGCCCTGGCGCAACACGACATCAAGCGCATTCTGGCCTACTCCACCATCAGCCAGATCGGTTATATGTTCCTCGCCCTGGGGGTCAGTGCATTTGCCTCGGGTATCTTCCACCTGGTGACACACGCATTTTTCAAGGCGCTGCTGTTCCTCGCTGCGGGCGCGGTGATTCATTGCCTGCACCACGAACACAATATCTTCCGTATGGGGGGGCTGCGAACACGCCTGCCCGTGGTGTTCTGGAGTTTCCTGATCGGCTCGGCCGCACTGGCCGCACTGCCGTTCACCTCAGGCTTTTACAGTAAGGACGCCATATTGCTATCCGCCTGGGAACTGCCCGGCATAGGACCCTGGCTGTGGGCGGGAGGCCTGCTCGGGGCGCTGCTTACCGGGATTTACAGCTTCCGCCTGGTATTCGTGGTCTTTTTCGGCGAGGCCCATACGGAGCCAGATCGCCAGCCGGGCTGGAAAATGGCGGTGCCACTAACGCTGCTATGCGTTATGGCCCTGGTGGGTGGCTTGCTGGTACTGCCACTGACCGGGGTGTTTCCACCGACCGGGCACCACACTGCCAACCATGCCATCGAATATATCAGCATCGCCACCCCGCTGGCAGGACTGCTGCTCGCGTATCTTCTGTTCCTTGGACGCCAGCTCTCTGTCGATGCGCTGGTCGAATCGCCCACAGGCAGCAAGCTGCGTGATTTCTGGCTGAATGGCTGGCGCATCGATCAACTCTACGACCTACTCTGGGTGCGACCCTACTCGACGATCTCGCAGTGGTGCCGCAACGAACCGGTAGATCGCTTTTACAACGGCGTCGTTAACGCGAGCCAGTGGACGCACCACAAACTGGCAGCACTGCAAACCGGCCAACTGCGCTGGTATGCCACCACCATGGTCTTCGGCCTGGTGTTACTGGTAGCCATCATGCTCAGGAATGCGGCATGAATATGATAGTGCTGATCGTTATCCTGCTGGTCGGCGGTATGCTGGCGTGGCAGTTCGAAAAACTCAACCCGAACCTGCCGCGCTGGACCGCACTGGCGACTGTCACGGCCGCGCTGCTGTTCCTGCTGGCCACGGTGCCAGCGGAACCGATACAGTTAATGACCGAGCCCGGCCAGGCGGGCCCATGGCTGGCACACCTGAAGCTGGCCTGGATGCCACGGTTCGGCATCTCCCTGGAACTGGCCATGGACGGTCTCAGCCTGCTGCTGCTGGTACTGACACTTGCACTGGGACTGATCGCAATCGCCTCCTCATGGTCGGAGATCGACTTCAAGCCCGGCTTGTTCCAGGCCAACCTGCTGTGGACCCTTGCCGGCGTATGTGGCGTATTCCTGGCGGTAGACATGTTCCTGTTCTTTTTGTTCTGGGAGGTCATGCTGATCCCCATGTACCTGCTGATAGCCATCTGGGGGCACGAGAACAAAAGCTACGCAGCAATGAAGTTTTTCATCTTCACCCAGGCTTCGGGCCTGCTGATGCTGCTCGCCATCGTGGTGCTGGCCTGGCAGGGCATGGCCGTCAGTGGCCAGCTCAGTTTCAGCTACTTTGATCTACTGGGCGTGTCGCTGGACTCTCGTCTTGGCTGGCTTACGATGCTGGGCTTTTTCCTGGCATTCACGGTAAAACTGCCAGCGTTCCCCTTTCACACATGGCTGCCGGATGCTCATACGCAGGCCCCCACTGCCGGCAGTGTTTTGCTTGCCGGCATCTTGCTCAAGACCGGCGCTTACGGTCTGCTGCGCTTTTGCATTCCACTGTTTCCGGAGCTATCCATGCAATTCGCACCTGTCGCCATGGGACTGGGCGCAGCAGGCGTAATCTATGGCGCCGTACTCGCCTTTGCCCAGACTGATTTCAAACGATTGGTTGCCTACTCCAGCGTCAGCCACATGGGTTTTGTTCTGCTGGGCCTGTACGCCTGGAACCAGTTGGCCTTGCAGGGCGCGGTAATGCAGATGGTCGCGCACGGGGTGAGTACCGCAGCCTTGTTCATGTTGGCCGGCGCACTGCAGCATCGGTTACATACTCGCGATATGGGTCGCATGGGCGGGCTCTGGCACCAGGCGCCGCGCATGGGGGCCTGTGCCATGTTTTTTGCCGTTGCCTCACTTGGCCTTCCCGGCCTGGGCAATTTTGTAGCGGAGTTCCTCGTGTTGTTGGGGCTGTTTGCGGTTCATCCGTGGCTCACAGTAATCGCCGCCCTGGGGCTGATAACCGCGGCGATATACTCCCTGTGGTTGATGCAGCAAGCGTTCCAGGGCCACCCCGATGAGCAGCGAGAAATGGCCGACTTCGATGTGCGCGAGATGGCTGCTATGGCGGCCATGATAGTTGCCCTGATATGGCTTGGTCTCTATCCGCAACCTGTCCTGGACCTGGCTCAACCGGTACTCGATAGCCTGCAGGCCATCACCAGAGGCGATAGCGCAGCCGCGGCACTCGCAACGACAGGGGGCCGCCTGTGACAAGTGCGGGATTTCAGGCGCTGCTGCCGCTGGTGGTGCTGGCGATCGGCGCCACGATACTGATGCTGCAAATTGCCTGGGCGCGCAACCCGCGCGTCACAGCCACGCTTGCCACCCTGACCCTGGTGCTGGCGGGCCTGTCATGCCGCCTGGCAGCAGAGCACGCTCCCCTGCAGGTAACGCCACTGTTGCTGGCCGACCACCTGGCCCTGATGTTCTGCGCGCTGTTTTGCCTCGCCGGAGCGGTTACCGCCCTGCTCGCGCAAGACTACATCAGCCGTGGAGACGAACCAGAGGAGTTCTTCCTTTTACTGGTGCTGGCTACGATAGGAGCCTGTGTACTGGCCTATGCAGTGCATCTGGCGTCACTACTGTTGGGCCTGGAGTTATTGTCGATATCGCTTTATACGTTGATCGCCTACCCGAACAAATCCATCCTGCCACTGGAGGCGGCGGTCAAGTACCTGGTGCTGTCAGGCGCGGCCTCGGCCACCGTATTGTTTGGCTTTGCGCTGCTCTATGCCGCGACCGGGGCCCTGGGCTTCAGTGCGCTGGGTGAGGGCCTGGGAGATTCAACTACCGGCCAGAGCATACTGTTGCCAGCGGCTGTTATGATCTTTGCCGGCCTTGGCTTCAAATTGTCGGTGGTGCCATTCCATTTGTGGACTCCGGATGTTTACGAGGGCGCGCCATCGCCGGTTAGCGGATTCCTCGCTTCTGTTGCCAAAGCGGCGGTGTTTGTCGCCCTGTTACGATTATTCCTGGATGCGGACCTGTTCAGATACCGCATACTGGTAGAAATCACGGGCCTGCTCGCCATTTTCAGTATGCTAGCAGGCAACCTGCTGGCGCTGCTGCAAAGTAATATCAAGCGTATGCTCGCCTATTCCTCTATAGCCCACATCGGTTACCTGATGATTGTGTTTATGGTTTGTATCAACGGGGCTAACCGGGCGCTGGCAGTGGAGGCGGCCAGCTTTTATCTCATTGCCTATACGGCCACCACAATCGCTGCCTTTGGCTTGTTAACCCTGATAAGTAGCGACCCCTCCGGACGGGAAAACGTCCAGTTACAAGATATCAGCGGACTATTCTGGCGCGAGCCACTACTGGCCTGCCTGATGCTGACTGCACTGCTGTCGCTGGCGGGTATTCCCCTTACCGCGGGATTTATCGCCAAATTTTACCTGGTAAATGCCGCCGTAGCGGGTCACAACTGGGTTCTCCTGTTCAGCCTCGTGATAGGCAGCGCCATAGGTATTTACTACTATCTGCGTGTTATCTACTACATGACCCGCCGCCCCGAAGAGCACGGCGCCGATTTCTCACTTACACGCAACTTGCGAGGCCGCATCCTGTCGGGAATACTGATCGCCAGCATCCTGTTGCTGGGCGTAGCACCGCAATCACTGATGCAATATTTACGGGCTATACTTCACTGAACACTCAAAACCGAGACACATCAAATCCTACGGGTAGGAGTACTTTATGCTGCAATCAGTCAACCTCCGGGACTATATGCTCCCTCACCCGGTAAAAGTAAAACCGCAAGACAATATCCTGGACGCCATGCAGGTGATTATTGATAACAAGATTTCCGGGGTTTGCGTGGTCGATGCCGACGGCAATCTTGTCGGGATACTCTCAGAACTCGACTGCCTGCGGGCGGCACTGGGGGCAACTTACAACAACACCAGCATCGGCGCGGTAGCGGACCATATGACCGGTGACAACCTGCTGGTGGCCCATCCCGAAGAAAACATACTCGATGTAGCCCAGGACATGCTGCTCAAGAAGCACCGTCGACGGCCCGTGGTCGAGAATGGCCGCTTGATAGGCCAGATCACCTGTCGTCAGTTACTGGCGGCGGTCAAGAAATTCAGGTCGTAGTCTATCTGGCCGTGCCCGGGTACACATCGGGGCGCGGCCAACACAGGTTTACCGCGC